>Ga0115005_10003028_pt1 | contig 13347 bp, 11 predicted proteins | sample ArcOceMetagenome_FD_87163 | JGI IMG/M metagenome (GOLD analysis project Ga0115005, IMG submission 87163) | Marine eukaryotic phytoplankton communities from Arctic Ocean - Arctic Ocean - Greenland ARC118M Metagenome | ecosystem: Environmental > Aquatic > Marine > Oceanic | place: Arctic Ocean... | reverse complement strand
TTGTTTTACTTCAGCGTAATAGGCGTCTGATGCTTTTAACGCAGATTCAACAGCTACTTGTCCAAATCTAGGAGGACTCAATCTTGCCTGTCCAAATTTTAAAGCAGTTTGAATAACTTCCTTATTTTTTGATACGATTGCTCCAATTCGAACACCGCACATACTATAACGCTTAGATGCAGAGTCGAGCATAATTGCTTTGTCTTCAAATTCTTGTAACTCCATTACAGAAGGCGCATAATCACCATCGTAATAAAATTCTCTGTACACTTCATCAGAGATTAAGAATAAATCATACTTCACACAAATCTTTCTTAATTCATCTAATTCCTCTCTAGAATAGGTATATCCAGTAGGGTTGTTAGGTGAACAGATTAAAATTGCTTTTGTACGAGGTCCAATTAACTTTTCAAATTCAGCAATAGATGGTAAAGCAAAATTATCATCTATCGACGAGGAAATTGGTTTTACAGTAATATCTGCTGCACCAGCAAAACTTGAATAATTAGCATAAAATGGCTCAGGAACAATTACTTCATCCCAAGGGTTTAAACAACTTAACAAAATAATCATTAAAGCTTCACTAGCTCCATAAGTGATAATAATTTCGTCTGTCGTTATATTAATATCATATTTTTTATAATATTCTACAAAAGATTCTCTAAGTGACAATTCACCTTCGCTAGGGCTGTACTCAACAACTTTAAAGTCCGTGTCTTTTAAATCTTGTATGGCCCATTCAGGGGTAGGTATATCTGGTTGACCAATGTTTAATTGATGGACGTATTTCCCTTCCTTTCTAGCTTGTTCAGCTAACGGGTTTAGTTTCCTTATTGGTGAAAGGGGCATGTTCACACCTCTATCTGAAATTTTAGCCATGTTGTAAAATTAATAATTTAATTGACGGGAGCGGGGTTTACTTAAAGAGAGTTGAATATTATCTTCAAATATTTGTAATCTTAAACTTTAAGAAAAGGTATTAACAGAACTTTAAACCATGTGGGGGAGGCTTATTTTTAGGCGATTAGAACTCTACTAAGTGGCATAACTTAATTGGAGTTGAGAATCCCTTAAGCGTTTACAATAAGTGAAAATATTTCGAATAATAATTAGCCACATTGAATAAAAAAGGCGAAGATTTATATCCTCGCCTTTTTTATTATTTATAAGGGCTAATTACTTTGCCTTCATCATTTTTAAGCATGTGTTCAGGAATGGTTTCCTGTATACATTTTGCAAGTGCTTCAATTATTGAAATCTTAAGATGCGTTCTGTGGTGAATCAAGCTTATTTCTCGCATTGGTTGAGGTCTAGAAAAAGGTTTAACAGTTCCTTCCGGCTCAATGTTTTTTAATTCAATTGCCTTTAAATAAGGAACTAAAGTCATTCCAAAACCTTGTTTACTAAGCTTGATTAAAGTTTCAAAACTTCCACTTTCTAATTTAACTCCGGCTTTATCTTTTTCGTCAAACAATGAGCTACACAAGTTAATTACACTGTCTCTAAAACAATGTCCTTCATGTAGTAGTAAAATGTCATTAACATCTAAATCAGAGTTGTCCAAAAACTTCTCTTTAAACAAGCGATGATCCATTGGAGTGTAAGCCATAAACGGTTCATAATAAAGTGGCTTTTCCATTATTCCATCCTGACTTAAAGGAGTCGCTAATATTGCTGCATCTAATAAACCATTTTTCAACCGTTCTAAAATAACCTTCGTTTGAAGCTCTTCAATTTGAAGATTTACTTTTGGGTATTGTGAGATAAAACATTTTAAAAAACGTGGCAAAAGTGTAGAAGCAACAGTAGGAATGATTGCTAATTTAAAGTCCCCCGAAATTTCGCCTTTGTGTAATTGAATAATCTCTTCAATTCTTCTTTCTTCAGTGATTATAATTCGAGCTTGTTCCAAAATTTGAACTCCAATATCTGTAGGTTGCAAAGGTTTTCTACTTCTGTCAAAAATGGTTACGCCTAATTCCTCTTCCAATTTATGTATTTGCATACTTAGAGTAGGTTGAGTAACAAAGCAGCTTTCTGCAGCTCGCGCAAAATGCCTGTGTGTATCAACTGCTATAATGTAATTTAATTGAGTTATCGTCATCTTGGTTAGATTTCGTTATAATTTTCATTTATAAAGATATAAAATTAATCGAATTAATCTATTATTTGTTATAACAACTTAATACTTAGATTTGCGTCAGTAAAATATATAATACAAGAGTGATGCTTAACATCACATTTAAAATTAAGGAGTTATGGTAACAAAATTTGATAATTTAACATTAGAAGAAAAGATAAATTCAGGAGATCCTGTTGTTGTAGATTTTTGGGCAGAATGGTGTGGGCCTTGTCGCATGTTAGGACCAACTATTGACCAGTTAGGCGAGGAGTTTACAGGTAAAGTAAGTATTGGCAAACTAAACATTGATGATTATCAAGAGTCGGCAGCAAAATATGGTGTTAGAAGTATACCAACCGTTTTATTTTTTAACAAAGGAGAATTGGTGGAGAAATTTACTGGCGTTGCAGAAAAGAAGGTGTTTCGTGATAAAATTGAAGCACTGATTAGCAACAATTAAAAACAAATAATCAAAGGTTTAGTCTACATTTGGTCTGCAATTAAATAAGTTGTAGACCTTTTTTATTTCAACATGCAAAAAGCGAAATTAACAGAAGGGAGAATAGGAATGAGCTTATTTAAAATGAGCGTTCCCATGTTTTTTGGAATGATTGGATTCGCACTTTTCAATTTTTTCGATTCGAAATTTGTTGGGCAATTAGGTACTGACGCCTTGGCCGCAATCTCCTTTACAGTAAATACAATGTTAATAATGTTTGCCTTGGCTTTCGGTTTAGGTACAGGAGTAACAGCATGTATAGCCAAAGCCATTGGAGAGGGGGATGATTTAAAAGTCAAGAGATTAACAACTGATGGCTTATTATTAGGAGTTGTTTTAGGAACATTATTAGTAATGGTAGGTTATCCTACGATTAAACCTTTGTTTGAGTTATTTGGAGCATCGGAAGATTTAATGCCATATATTTTTGACTACATGGAATTATGGTATTTAGGTGTACCATTAATTATAATACCAATCATTGGGAATAGCGCAATGAGAGCACAAGGAAATATGGTAATTCCTTTTCTGATTATGTTGGTATCCATCGTTACAAATATTGTACTCGATTATGGTTTGATATTGGGGAATTTGGGAATGCCAAGATTGGAAGTGTTTGGAGCTTCATTAGCAACTTTTATCAGTCGGTTTTCAACCCTAATTGCCGCATTGTTAATTTTACATGTAAAATTCCGAATGATTTCTTTTAAGGGCTTTTCTGTAAGAGAAATGTTTCGTAGTTGGTCCGAAATATTAAAGATTGGACTTCCATCGATACTAACGCAATTAATTATTCCAATTGCTGTAGCATCTGTATTAAAGTATGCCAGTGGATTTGAAAATGGAAAACAATTAGTTTCAACACTTCAAACATCCTCCCGAGTAGACTTTTTTGCCATTGCTGTAATTGCGGCTTTGGGAAGTGTTTTGATACCATTTGTAGCTCAAAATTTAGGAGCAGGGAAGTATGATCGAATAAAGGAAGCTTTAAAAATTAGCAGAATTTTTACCATTATTTGGGGATTATTAATGACCTTGATATTCATTTTAATAAGGGATGATATTGGTCCTGTTTTCATGAAAGATAAGCCTGATCTTATTTTCTTTCAATACATGAGCGAGTACTATTGGGTTGTTCCCTTGAGTTTTATTTTCCGAATGATATTCGTAGTAGAAACAAGTGCAATTAATGCGCTTCAAAAACCCATTTTTAGTGGTTTATTAATGCTGGGCCAGATGATCTTACTTTATATTCCATTAGCCTATTGTTTAGGCGAGATGTACGATTATAAAGGAATATACTACGCATACGTAATTGCAACGATTGTTGGCGGAATAGCAAGTTATTTTATGCAAAGAAAACTATTGAGAACTATGATTTGAAAACAAGTAATCTACCCGTTTCGAAGTGATGTTTAGTAAAATATCACCTTAAAATCATCAAGATAACACTTTTCTTTAGATTCATTTAATAAGTAGATCCTCACTTTTTTAGATTCTTTAATCCAACTAGGTAATTGATATGTAACAGTGAAATCACACCATTTTTTTTCATGTTTAATTAAGTTTTTCACCTTAAAACTCTTCCAGATTTTATTCTCTAAAGATTTAGCTTGTATTACTATTTTAGTTTTGTGTGAATTCAAATTTTCAGAGAAAATCTTCCCCTTTATTATTACACCTAGAAGGTTTTCTTGAGGTGATAGTTTAGGGTTTACGATAAGGCTAGGTCCGTAAATTGAACCTTTCAAAGCAAACCCTGACTTGTTCCCTGAGAATGCCTTTTCAGAAGTGATGTTTTTAGGAGAACCCCAAACTTTATCTCCTTCAAAATCATTTGAAAATTCCCAATTCCCCTCACTCTTACTAATCGTGTAAAATGGGTCAATCTGAATTGGTTTATAGTCGTACACAAACTGCTTGAAATTAGTTTCAGAAAACTTTTCTTGGTGAAATTTTTTAATAGCAATAGCAACACTTCTAGCTACAGATTTCCTGCCTTTTTCAGCGTAATGTTCAGTGGTTAGCATTTGATCTCTGAACTCACTATCTTCTACAATGCTAAGATTATTTACAACCAGCACCCCTTTTTTTGTAAAATAGTTTTCCAGTTGTTTTACATTTTCTTTCATGAAGTAAGTTATATTTTCACCTACTAAGAAGTCCGCTTTTTCAAGGTTTTCAGGCACAATGTTAAATACAAGGTTCCAATTCCTTTCTTTTCCAAGTTGAATAATTTGATTAAAATCTTTTATTCTTGGATTGTTTTCGAAATCAATTTGGAAAGCATACCTTTTAATGTAATTACATGCAAGGGATGTTTTCTTTTTGCTTAGTTTACCATTTAGCCCTTTAATTCCTATCGAAGCCTTTGCTTTATCCCATTCTTTGATATGCTTGTATGGAAATTCAAAAGGTAAATCATGATAACGCTGATTTGTCCAAGCATTAAATAAAAGTTTAACTCTTTCTTTTTCGTTTAGCACATCATAATCTTTAAATGAAAGTAATGCTCGGTTTAATAAATCTGGTCTATTTTGGATAAGTATAACCTCTTTTTGAAGAGCGGTTTCCAATTTTGAATAAATCCAACTTGCAGAAAATGATCTTAAATTAAGAGTTACAATTACAGTTCGCTTTTTAGGAGATTCAGGAATGTTTGATAAAATGTGTTTGAAAATTCCAGCGTGAGCAGCTTTTTTCGTAACGCTTGAAGTTATTAACGTAGGATAGTAATCGCTCACAAATTCACCCAAAGTCCTTTTGTCTTTGTCGTGTTTAGAATATGTTGAATTAGATGATTCTCCTAAATATATGATGTCTGATTCAGGTTTGATTGACTGAATAGAATTGAACATATTTAAAGAATGTTTTTTCAAATCATCTTCATAAAAAAACTTACTGTAAATGACATTCATTCCAACTAATAGAACGATTAATACTATAATTCTTAACGCTATTTTTTTGACTAAAATCACAAGCTTAAAATTGAAAGTATATAAACGGAAAATCATCTACTCCAGAAAAAACAAGAATAGAAAACAAGAGTATTGAATATATAGTCCACCTTAAAGGGAATGCAATCTTATTCAGTTTCTCATCAAATCTAGAATTAAACAATAAAAACTCAGAAATAATAAAAAGACTTAAAGAGAACCATACATATAAAGGAACAATTAGTTCAGCTTCTGATTGACTTGAGAATTCAAAAATTCTTGAAAGAAATTCAAATGCTTCATCAATCGATTTGCTTCTAAAAAACACCCATATAAGAGTAGTTAAAACAAAAGTTTTAAGGATCAGGATAGCGTTGAAAAACACATTCCTCTCAGCAAAGGCAATGTATTTACTAGCTAATTTTTCAAGAATGTAAACTATTCCAAATAAGGCTCCCCAAAAAATAAAAGTCCAGTTAGCTCCATGCCAAATACCACTAACGATAAAAATGGTTAATACGTTTAGATACCATTTAAATTTGTTTACTCGATTACCTCCCATTGGGTAGTACAAGTAGTCTCTAAACCAGGTACTCAAAGATATGTGCCATCTTTGCCAAAATTCAGCAATGTTCCTAGATAGATATGGGGTTTTAAAATTATCCATCAGATTTATCCCAAGTAATCGAGCACTACCAATTGCAATGGTTGAATAACCGAAAAAATCACTGTAAATCTGAAATGAATATAAAAAGGACGACAGTAGCACATCCCATGATGAATATGCCAATGGGGTTTCATATACTTTTTCGACTATTCCAGATACGTTATCTGCAATTACCATTTTAATAAACAGCCCAAATAAAATTAACCGTAACCCATTACTAATATTTTGGTAATTAATTTTTTTCTCAGTCTTAAATTGAGGCGTTAGATTAGAAAAACGTTCTATTGGTCCAGCAACTAATTGAGGAAAAAAAGAGACATATAGAGCAAAGTAACCTAAGTGTGATTCCGCTTTTTGTCTACTATGGTAAACGTCCACAGAATAACTTAAAGTTTGAAAAGTATAGAATGAAATCCCAACAGGGAGTATAACATCCTCGAGTATTGGGAAATTTGAAGCTATTCCAGAATTAAGGTTTTCGGCAAAGAAATTATAATATTTAAAGAAGAAAAGAAGTCCTAGATTACTAACTAAGCTTAATATGAGAAAGGGTTTTTTTTTCTTTTTGGAAACAATTTTATCCATTTTTAAACCACAAGCATAATCAATAACTGTAGATATTATAATAAAGGCTAGATAATTTAACTTCCAACTTCCGTAAAAAAAGTAGCTAGCAAGTAAGAGTAGGATCCATCGTCCTTTTTGAGGAAGTAGGTAGTAGATAAAAACAACTATCGGCAAAAAAACAATAAAATCAATAGTATTGAATAACATGAGTTCTCTTTGTAGTATTTAAATTTAAGAAACAATAAATCCAAACCAAAAAGATGGTTTGGCTGTTTTTAAATTTTTATCTCGCGATCGAGATTTTAAGTGTTTTCTTCTTAATCTTTTCGCTTTTTAAATCCTGCACTAGTTGTCGTGCTTTGGCATAATCAACAGCAACAAACGCACAGTAATCAAGTACTTCAATTTTTCCTAATTCATCCTTAACTAAGCCACCTTTTTTATAAAACAAACCAACAATATCTACTTTGTTAATTTTGTCCTTTCTTCCCAAACCAACATATACAGTTGCATACTTAGTTTGTAAGTTAACAGTCTTAATCTTCGATAAATCAAAAGAAGGCAAATCTTGACTAATGAATTCAGGGATATAATCATCCGATTTAAGCATAATAAAAGAATTCCCGTCAGAATCCATTCTAGCAGTTCTTCCATTTCTGTGAATAAAAGCATCCTCCTTTAAAGGGATTTGATAATGGATAACGTTCTTAATTGCAGGAATATCAATACCTCTTGCCGCTAAATCAGTAGCAATTAAAATGTTTGTACTTCCATTTCTAAGCTTAGTTAATTCTCTTTCACGGTGCTCTTGTTTTAACGTACCATGAAATATTCCAACAGGGATTTTATTTATTTTCAGTAATTCACCAATACGCTCAACTGCCTCTCTGTGATTACAAAATATAATTGTTGGCTCATTTCCAACACGGTAAACTAAATCTTTTAAGATTTCCAGTTTATCGTTATCCTCAGCTCTAATATAAAACTGCGACAAGGTACCTTCATTTCGCTTTTCACCAATAAACTTTAAAATTTTAGGCTCAGGCATTTTCGTAAAAGCAGGTAATTCTGAATCTTCCTGTTGAGTTGCCGAAACTAAAACGCGCTTTTCAACACTGTACAACTCATCAATAATAGCAGAGATGTCTTTTTCAAAACCAAGTTCAATCGCCTTATCAAATTCATCTAAAACTAATGTTTTGATCGTTCGAACATCAATGGTACCTCTTCTAAGGTGATCAGCAATTCTGCCCGGCGTACCAACAATAACCTGAGGAGAATTTAATAAATTGTTTTTCTCAACACGAATAGGATGCCCACCATAACAGCAGTTTATTTTAAAACCCGTTTTCATTTGCTTAAAAACCTGTTCGATTTGTAAAGCCAATTCACGAGCTGGTGCAATAATAACCGCTTGCGTCACCTCCGAGTTGGTAAGTGTTTCAAGAATAGGCAATAAAAACGCTAAAGTTTTCCCCGAACCAGTTGGTGCAATTAAAACCAATTGATCATCTGTTTTAAACTGATCAAGCATCGCTGTTTGAATCGGTTTAAGTTCACTAAATGATAAGGTATTTAAAGCCTCCTGAGTTCGTTGTGTTGAGAATTCCATTTTCCAAAGGTAAGCTTTGCAAATTCATTATCTTATCTTTGTGTTATGCTTACAAATAACGACATATTAAAAAAGTTAAGAGTTGCTCATAAATTTAAAGATGAGGATATCGTTAACGTATTGAAGTTGGTTGATTTTGATATAACCAAGGGCGCTTTAAATGATCTTTTCAGAAAAGAAGATCATCCAAAATATGTTTCTGCAGGTGATCAAATCTTAAGAAATTTCTTAAATGGATTGGTCATTCACCTTCGTGGGCCTATGCCAGAGAAAAAAGCTGCAAACGAAGCTCGAAAAAGTAATACTCAAAAATAATTTTCATAAACTATTCCGTATTTTTTTTCACTCTACTGTTGTATTTTAAAAATAAGCGACACAATAGCTTATTTTTAATTAGAAGTTCCGAACCTTTTTGTAATAAACAACTATAACTGTAAGTGAAGGGTTAATAAATAAACAATGGATACGGAAGAAAAGGTTTTGTACAGAATTAGTATTGATTTCACTGATCAATTAGAGGAAAATGCTATTTTGGTAATAGACGCAGTTTTTTCTGTATTGGAGGATTATGTTGATTTTGTTGAGTTCCACAATCCTTTAACAACTATCGAAGATTTAGAAGAGTTAGGTGTTGCACCAAATTTTAATGGAAGTCCGTTAGAGTCTTATTTAGAGTTTGTTTCCAACGGGAACTTATTGTTAGATCCTGTAATTTTTAAATACGGATTACCGCGTGAATTAGGATATACTTTTATTTATGAGGGTATTCATTGGTTAACGCCAACTTTGGTTTATAAATATAGTTTCAGTGCTGTTTTTGAGCGCATTAGAAATGCAGATCTTTTTTACTTAAAAACACCTGGAGATCCAAAATTAAACCCCTTTTCCCCACATTTTTTCACCAATGGAAATGAGGAAGTCCCTTTGTTTTGGATAGATAATGGGAATGTTTATTTATATATATCACCACAGGAAAAAGTTGAATTAGAATTACTGCTTCCCGATCATGTTTCAGAAGTTGATGAGCTGAATGATTTTGTATCCTCCCCTGAGGTTGAAATTCATTACATTGATATAGGTGTAAACAACTAATAACGAATAAATCTTATTTGTTGTTTTTTGGGCAATCAAAAAAAACGAGTTTCCCTTTATTTTTTTCGGTGTCAGCCCAAGTTTTTGCATCTGGCCATTCCAGTATCATTGCCCCGGTAGTGGGTACATTATCAATTCTACCGTTCGAGTTTAAATTAATAAAATCTGTAATACCTGGATTGTGCCCAATTATCTGAACATAATTTGCAGTAGAGTTTAAATCAAAAATAAACCTTCCCAATTCTTTATGTTTAAAAGTATAAAGTTCGTCTTTAATGGATAATTTTTGAGGGTCGATCTTTAGTGTTTCAGCAGTCATTTTAGCTCGGGTAGCCGAACTGCAATAAACTTCTTCAATCTGATTTAACTCAATTCGTAACACAATTTCCATTATACTACTTTCAGCTTTCCCATCTGCATTAATAGTTCTTTTATGATCGGATTCAATACTGCTATCCCAACCTGATTTTGAATGACGAATAATAAGAAGCTTTTTCATAGAGTAAGATTAATAACTAGTTAGTCTTCACAAGGAAGATAATAATAAGAGCGCAAGGAAGAAATAAAAAGTGGGCAGACAGTATGTTACTTTTCCTTTTTCTTACGTTATGGAAGCAGAACAAAGAATTTAGGCCGTTTGAAGATTACTTGTTTAATTGTAAGTATGCGAATATTTAGGTAGACGATCGGCTTCTGAATTGTTACATAACCTTTAAAAATCTGGATTGATTATTGGCTCTATAAATTTAAAAACCTTCTAATATGGTGTTAAAAAAGCAATTACTACTGTATGTGTTAATCGTTATCTCAAACTTGATGTTTGCCGAGAACGACTTAAACAAAGTAGAAGAGTTGTTTAATGCAGGTAAATATGAGAAGTCGTATAAAAAATCAGAAAAATTAAAAGGTGAATCAGCCTATTATAAAAAAGCGAAAACGTATTACTTACTGGGCTTTTCTTTGTTGAATATCCAAAATGATCAAGCCAAAAAACTCGGCGTATTCAACCGAGAAAAAAGTATTATTTCGTATGTAATTAAAGGAGTAAAGTATCAAAAAAGCAATTCAGAATTAAAACGATTTAAGCAGTTTTTCCAGGGGTTTACACAGCTTGCTAAAAAAAGATTACTTCAATCCAAAAAATTAAGGAAAGAAAGAGAGTGGAAGGGAATAGCAGAATTGTTAGCCCAGCAATTTAACGACACCACTCCTGCATATTGGGAGGCACATAAAGTAATAGAAGAAGCTGAAGTAAAAGAAGAAGTTCTTGCTGCAAAGGAAAACGAAGTATTCGTAAAAGAGCTGCTAAGTAACAGTAAGCGCGATAGTATTATTAGATGGGCGAGAACCTATATTGGAACGCCTTACGTTTTTGCGGGTGTAAGTAGAAAAGGAATAGATTGCTCAGGGTTTACCTCTACAGTACTCAATCATTTTGGTAGTAACTTGCCGCATTCCTGTAAAACTCAAGCAACCCTTGGGAAGAAAACAAAGCAATATAAAGCGGGTGATTTGGCGTTGTTTGGTTATAAGAGTTCCAACGGGACAGTAAAACCAAGCCATGTAGGAATTGTAATTAGTAATTACCCTGAGCCCTTAAAAGTAATTCATGCAACATCTTCGCTAGGAGTAAGGATAGATGATATTAAGGCATCCAGCTACTGGAAACCTAAGTTTTTGTTTACCGTAAATGTATTGGGGAAATAAAAAGAGGCTTTAATTCTCCTCTTATCATAACTTCTAAAATACATCCTCATCACAATCGAGGTTCTATTTAGGGTGAGTTGTTTTTACAATTTTTAAAACCCAATTTTTGAGGCTCATTATAACTCTGCTAAATTAAAGCGTAATTACATTCTGTTGTTCCTCCAATTTTAAGTTGATTGTTATCGTTAATATGAGAGTTTAGCATTTTTTCTAATTTTAGTACCTAAAATGGGGAGAAAAGAGATGATTGCTAAGCTAATTTTATCCCGAAAAATAGTCGTAATTTTGCGTTTCAAATTCAGTAAACGTGGATCTTAAAAACCTCAGTAAAAACGATACCATTATAGCACCTGCAACCTCACCAGGAATGGGAGCAATTGCAGTAATAAGAATTAGCGGACCGAAAGCAATTTCGTACACTCAAAAATTCTTTAAGCCTTATAAAAGTGGTAAAAACTTAGCTGAGGTAAAAACACATACTGCACACTTTGGTGAAATACTGGATCAACCTGTTAATTTGGAAATTGCTGAAGATCAACCAAAAAAACAACCAATTGATGAAGTTTTAATCAACGTTTTTCACGATGGAAAATCCTTTACAGGAGAAGAAACCGTAGAAATCAGCTGCCACGGATCAACCTATATCACGCAAACTATTTTACAGTTATTTGTAGATGCTGGAGTGAGAGCGGCAGATGCTGGCGAATTTACAATGCGCGCTTACCGAAACGGAAAGTTCGATTTAAGTCAGGCCGAAGCAGTAGCCGATTTAATTCATTCCACATCTAAAGCAAGTTCTCAATTAGCACTTAGTCAGTTAAAAGGAGGAGTAAGTTCCGAAATTTCAAAACTAAGAGAGCAGTTGTTAAACTTCGCTTCATTGATAGAATTGGAATTGGATTTTAGTGAAGAAGATGTAGAATTTGCCGATCGATCCGAGTTTATAATTTTAGTTGGTAGCATTCAAAAATTAGTTGGAAAATTAATGACTTCTTTTTCACTCGGTAACGCCATTAAAAATGGATTACCAGTAGCGATAGTAGGGGAGCCAAACGTAGGGAAGTCCACATTACTAAACGCTTTACTCGAAGAAGACCGTGCAATTGTAAGTAGCATTGCCGGAACAACCCGAGATGTAATCGAAGATGAATTAAACATCGAAGGTGTGAAATTCAGATTCATTGATACGGCTGGTATTCGTGAAACAAACGATGAAATTGAAACTAAAGGAATCGAAAAAACCTTTCAAAAAATGGACATGGCTAGAGTGGTTATGCAAGTATTCGATGTAACTAAAACAGCCCAATCCGAAATAGAAAAAGTAGCGCAAGCGCTTGTAGATAAATACCCCGAAAAGGAAATCTTAATCATACTAAACAAAGTAGATTTATTAAACCCAACTCATCATTCAGAGGGAGGTACGACTGTGGAAACTTTAAGCCAATCAGCCGAAGAAGACGAACATGCCGCAGCCAAACGCGCAGAACTAAACGAAATGCTCGGCGCTCAAGAAACCGAACTACAATTTAACTTGGAATTTCAAAACAAGGAAGCAATAACTTACATCCCAATAAGTGCTAAATCGGAACAAGGAATTCAAGAAATAAAAAACAAACTAACCAGTCTAGTTGATCTTGGTCAGCTAAACACAGGAGATATCATCATTTCCAATACTCGACATTATAACAGTTTAAAAGATGCCAACCTTTCCCTCGATAGCGTGCTAAACGCTATGCAAATAGGAATGCCTGGCGACCTGCTAGCAATTGACATCCGCGCAGCATTACACAGCTTAGGCGAAATTACCGGAGAAATCACAACTGATGATTTACTGGGTAATATTTTTGGTAAGTTCTGTATCGGCAAATAGGATTTTTCAGTTATTTAATCGGATTTAATTCTAATTTTTTTTAATGATTGTTTACATTTACAACGGTAAAAATTGAAATCAGATGAAAAAGATACTAATAGGATTATTCTGCGGTATATCGCTTGGCTCCATTGGGCAGAATATGACATTAAACCAAAATTCGGGAAGCAGTAGTTCTTACTCGATTGCAGATATTAATAAAATAACCTTCCAAAGTGGAGATGTGGTTGTTGAAACACAATCCTCCACAGAGAACTTTTCTATTGGTGGAGTAA
>Ga0115005_10003027_pt1 | contig 13348 bp, 15 predicted proteins | sample ArcOceMetagenome_FD_87163 | JGI IMG/M metagenome (GOLD analysis project Ga0115005, IMG submission 87163) | Marine eukaryotic phytoplankton communities from Arctic Ocean - Arctic Ocean - Greenland ARC118M Metagenome | ecosystem: Environmental > Aquatic > Marine > Oceanic | place: Arctic Ocean... | reverse complement strand
TTTATCATTTTTGAGTTTTGTGGGAGAGGGGAAAATGAGGGTTAGTACTGTACTGTAGAGATCTTTCTCTTTGTTACTCTTTTTTATCCTTTTCGAAAAACACCGCCGACGGAAATAACAAGAACCCCTCAATCCCAAGAAAAGCGTATCAGTAGGTAGCAAGCAACAGCTGAGTTTGTTATTGCAACTGCTACTTGCCTTGTATCAATAGCTTGTAGCGGGATCATATCATCAATCCACACAACCATCTATCAATCGTCAACCATCAAATTCACTCCAACACACATCAAATCAAATCAACCAATCATAATCATGTCCGACAAAGAAAAAGAAGAACCAACAGACTCAAGAGGCGGAGTCCGCTTCGGAACAGGCACCCCCGAAGACGAGGACGAGTACGTCTCGGCCCTCCCCACCTTGGACGAAGAGCGGAAGTTGGCGTTGGCCAATCATGATGATGATGATGGTGTGAGAGCGAGGGAACGGGCGGAGATGGAGGATGCGGGAAGGGTTGGTGGAAGGTCGAGGTCAGGAGGCAATAGGAACGTGAGTGAAAATATTGCAGTGTTCAGTGCCGGTGTTCAGTGTTCAGTGTGGAACACTCGGATTGATATTTACGCATCTTTTTGTTCGCTTGTACCAAGTTGTACTGTATTATTATATTGATTGATTCGCATATTCATATTTCAATAATTCATGTTTTCAAACAAAATCAACTTCTCACCCCACATTTAACATTCAACATTCAACAATCATTTCATTCCAACCCATTCCCACACCAAACCAAACCATAAACATCCATCTCACATACATTACAACAAACAACACAAATAGATGGCAGAAGATGAAGCAGAGGGAGAAGACTACGACCCCTTCCAAGACCACAACGGAGGAACAGGCCTCGTCAACACCCGAATATCCGACCGGGAATCAGACTACCACAGACGGAAATTAAATCGCACCATTCGGGAGGATGGCATGAGCTACAAGGATGCCATGCAACAATCAAGTATTGAGAAGGAGAGGCATGCGTTGATTATGGAGGCCAAGAAGGATTTATTGGATGAGGATGGGAATTTAAAGACTAAGCCTGTGTCTGTGGCAAAGAATGCAGATGCAAATGCGAGTAGTGCGAGTGCTGCCATGGCATCGACGGAGAGTCCCGACAAGACTGTGAGGAGGAGGAGGCGGAGATGGGATGATGCGGATGCAGATTCAGCGCCCAATACATCTACTTCTGCTGCTGGAAATAAAATGGATACGGCCATTGTTTCAGATTCTGAATCAGTAGCGACCAAATCGAATAAATCCAAATGGGACGATGATGCAGGAAGCAGTACTAGTATCAGTGCTACAAGGCGGAAACGATGGGATGAAACACCCGTCGCTTCATCTTCGTCAACTGTTAATGCTAATGCTACACCTGCTCCTGATGCTACTCCTCTCGTCACGGGGAGTAAATGGGATGAAACGCCATTGGTCGGATCAGGATCTGTTCAGGCCACACCCATTGTTGGCGATTCAGCTTCTGGGTCTGGAATGGTGGGGGGTAGAAAGCGGAGTAGGTGGGATTCCACACCTGCACCGGCAGCTGGTAGTATGAATATGTCCGCCACACCTTCCATTGGCATGGGCGCTACTCCCATTGCGGGTGCCCCGCTATCGGGAGACTTGGCAAAGGCCCTCTCCCTCGAGAGAGAAATGGAATCGAGGAATCGGCCATGGACGGATGCTGCCTTGGATGCCATCCTCCCTTCCGAAGGGTATGCGGTCTTACCTCCCCCAACCACCTATACGCCACTACGTACCCCCGGGAGAAAACTTTTGGCAACACCCACTCCCATGGGAATGACGCCCGCTGGGTTTCAAATGAATGTTCCTATTGAGGATCTTCAAGCAGAAGGTCAAAGTGTCAATGACATTCGTGAAGCATATGGTATACCCATTGCAGCCACTTCGAATGAAGGGGATGCTGGCGCTCTCCCATTTATTAAACCAGAGGATATGCAATATTTTGGACGGCTGACGGAAGGTTCCGATGAATCAGGTCTGACCAAGGAAGAGGCGAACGAACGAAAAATCATGGCTCTCTTGCTTAAAATCAAGAGCGGGACACCCCCTCAGAGAAAGACTGCAATGAGGCAAATTACGGATAAGGCACGCGGGTTTGGTGCGGGGCCGTTGTTCAATCAGATCTTGCCTCTGCTCATGAGTCCGACCTTGGAGGATCAGGAACGGCATTTGTTGGTGAAAGTCATTGATCGGGTTCTTTACAAATTGGACGATCTTGTGAGACCCTATGTGCATCGTATTTTAGCAGTGATTGAGCCCTTGCTCATTGATGAAGATTATTATGCGAGGATTGAAGGTAGGGAGATTATTAGTAATTTAGCAAAAGCTGCAGGACTCGCAACGATGATTGCCACCATGAGGCCCGATATTGATAATCCAGACGAATACGTTCGAAACATTACATCTCGCGCGTTTGCTGTGGTGGCATCTGCACTCGGAGTTCCAGCTCTCTTGCCATTTCTAAAGGCTGTTTGTCAGAGTCGCAAATCTTGGCAAGCTCGTCATACGGGTATCAAAATTGTGCAGCAAATTGCTGTTTTAACGGGATGTGCGGTGTTGCCCTACCTTCGAGAACTTGTCGAGATTGTTAGTAACGGATTGACCGATGAACAACAGAAAGTTCGGACAATCACCGCATTGACGGTTGCTGCGTTGGCAGAAGCTGCATACCCATATGGTGTAGAAAGTTTTGACCCCATCATTCGTTCACTCTGGAAAGGCGCGCTAGAGCACCATGGTAAAATGCTCGCTGCATTCCTCAAGGCAGTTGGTTTTGTCATCCCTTTGATGGAAGAAAACTATGCGAGTCATTATACGAGGATTGTTATGCCAATTTTACTCCGAGAGTTTCATAGTCCGGACGAAGAGATGAAGCGCATTGTTCTCAAAGTGGTCAAACAGTGCGTATCAACTGCAGGCGTGGAACCGGAATACATTCGAAAAGAAATTCTGCCAGAATTCTTTCGAAATTTTTGGATCCGTCGTATGGCTCTGGACAGGCGCAATCATAATCAAGTCATTGAAACGACTGTTGAATTGGCAAATAAGGTTGGTTGCTCCGACATTGTTAGTCGAATTGTTGATGACCTGAAGGATGATTCCGAACCTTACAGGCGTATGGTGATGGAAACTGTGCAACAAGTTCTTGAGAATCTTGGGAGCGGTGATATCGATGATAGACTTGAAGAGCGGCTCATAGACGGCATTCTGTATGCTTTCCAAGAACAGGCTGTTGACGCGAGTCTTACAGGGAGCAATGCGTTCGGAAAGGAAGGGCAAATTATGCTTGACGGTTTTGGCACCGTTGTCAATGTTCTCGGAGAAAGGTGCAAACCTTACTTGAAGCAGATTGCAGGAACAATCAAATGGAGATTGAATAACAAAGCTCCGTCAGTAAGAATGCAAGCTGCAGATTTGATTGGTCGAATTGCCGTTGTGATGAAGGCATGTTCCGAAGATCAGCTCATGGGGCACTTAGGTGTAGTGCTGTATGAATATCTTGGAGAAGAGTATCCTGAAGTGTTGGGTTCAATTCTTGGTGCTCTCCGTGCAATCGTGAATGTCATTGGAATGACAAAAATGACTCCTCCGATTAGCGATCTCCTCCCTCGTCTCACGCCTATTCTTCGCAACCGTCATGAAAAGGTGCAAGAAAACTGCATTGATTTGGTAAGTTCAAAGTGCTATCTTGAAGATTTCTTTCATGTCTTTCGTGATGAATACCAGAACACTGATGGTCTTTTTGCTTTTATCACAAACGCTTTGGTGAATCCATCTTTATTCTTTTACATTCCTTCGACTCACGTTTGGATCTTTCTGTCAAACAGGTCGGCCGCATAGCAGATCGTGGTGCAGAATTTGTCGCTGCCAAGGAATGGATGCGCATTTGTTTTGAGCTCCTTGAAATGCTCAAAGCACATAAGAAATCAATCAGACGAGCCGCTGTAAGTACGTTCGGTTATATAGCAAAGGCAATTGGTCCGCAGGATGTTTTGCATACGCTTTTGAATAATTTGAAGGTGCAGGATCGTCAAATGCGTGTGTGCACAACTGTTGCGATCGCCATTGTAGCTGAGACTTGCGGACCATATACTGTTTTGCCAGCTGTAATGAACGAATATCGAGTACCAGAATTGAACATCCAAAATGGTGTCCTCAAAGCGTTAAGTTTCATGTTTGAATACATTGGGGATATGGCAAAGGACTACATTTATGCAGTCTCGCCCCTACTAGAGGATGCGTTAATGGATAGAGATCCTGTACATCGCCAGACGGGATGCGCCACTGTAAAGCATTTGTCTCTCGGTGTTGTTGGGTTGGGCTGTGAAGATGTTCTTCTTCACCTTTTGAATTATGTGTGGCCAAATGTTTTCGAAGAGAGTCCTCACGTAATTCAAGCCGTGCTTGACGCTGTGCAGGGTCTGGTTGTATCTCTTGGGCCCAATATCATTCTGCAGTATGTCCTGCAAGGTCTCTATCACCCTGCAAGAAGGGTGCGTGAGAGCTACTGGAAGGTATACAATTTAATGTATATCTATGCAGGAGATGCAATGGTGATGGGATATCCAACTTACACGGAAGCAGTTGTTGAGGAGGAAAGTCAAAGTTGTTACGCAAGGACGACAATGGAGCTATTTATTTAATAAATGTTGAATGATTTAAAATTAAAATAATACAAATCCAACGTACGTGTACGTATACACGTAAACCAAGTTCCAATGATCAGATAGGTCGGTATTATTTGGAATAATGAGATGGATGAAAACTAACTATTACAAGTTGAATGCACTGCGCTGCACGTACTTGAAGGGATTTTGGGGGGCGGAAAGATCGTGTGAACACAACAAGTGGCTGGGTGTGATATCGGCGGGGTAGCAATGTTAGTTATATATAATCTAACATCATGCACGGTGATGTCCTTACGGGATGAAATGCTTCGAGATGCCGAAGACAAAGCATTTCACGGTGTGGCTGACCAAGATTGAGGTGAGGATGCACAGAATCTTTGGAGGAAGTTGCGGGAGGATGTGAATAAGGATATTGTGTATGCTTCCAAGGAGGAGGAGTTCGAGGAGGATAGTCAGGGGAATGTTCTTTCGAGGACTACTTGTGAGGATTTGGCGAGGCAGTGCGTCACTTGTAGTAACTATGTTTGCCATCAAATTGGCATATTCAATGTAATGTGAGTTTGATTGCACCTTGCAGGCCGTTGATTGTTATATTTGCAAATTTGCTACAATACAAATAGTATGATACAGGGGTGTATAGAAATACCACCGGTACACGTACACGTAGTTAAAAGTTTCATTTTTATAACAATACGAGGTCTAATAATGATTTCAGATTAAAATAAAATAATCAGTTGCTGTTGCCTGAAATGTTTCCTAAAAATCCATTCACATTCCTCCTCAATAGGTAATAAAGCACAGACGCTGTACAATTCTCACACGAATGGTGGAAGGTTGCCATTATTTGCGCCAGCCCATTCCGCATCCAAGGGGAGGGCATTCTTCAATCAGTTTGAAAACTTCACCACCTCCAAACTTTCGAAGTGAGCTTTCAAATAATGTGTCGTTGTATTCTTCCTCGTCCTTCAAAAATAGACGGCCAAGCTCATCTGGATACAATGTCATATTGGTCTGCAGTGTCATAGAGAATTCTTTGAATGGGTCAATGGCAAGGACTTGTTTGGCATTGTTTGGGATACAATAGCCATCCGTTGCTAGAGCTCCACCCAGTCATTTGTCACATCCTCGACCCAGGCCACCCCCCACGAGCCATGGCAATTGTTGTGTCTCGGGATCAAACTTGAGTACACGATTGGCATCAGAAGGAGGCCAATAAATACACTTATCAACTCCAACAATAGGGTTGCCCCATCCTGGTCCTCTCGGATAGATTTCATACCCAATCCAGATAGTTATTGCTCGTTGTATCAGCCTTCAATACTTGACCAGCACCATTCGCAGCATAGATGTCACCATCACCAGACAGTACACCATTCCCATAACACTCGAATCCTCTCTCAGCTTTCTCCCCTACCGTAGATGTTGTGTCCGGATTGGTCGGGTCAAACTTGATGATGCGTGTGGCATCATATGGGATACCATAGATGCAATCATCATTTCCGACCACCATTCTACAATACGTGTCTCCTCCTCAACCTAGATCATCCCCGACACTGGAGAGTGAATCATTATCGGGGTTCAATCTGGCAGGCATATAGTAAATGTTATTGTCAGTTGCAAGTGCCCCTGATTCCCACAAGTATCTACCGGTCTCTGGCAGCTCAACATCATCGAGTGTTTCCACTGTGCCATCTTTGGTATTTATTTTAAGAAGTGGTTGGATCTCCTATCAGGCGCGCAGTAGATGCTGCCGGTGTTGGCTCGCACACCCCAGCTCAACTTGTCTCCACCCTCACCAAAGTCAGGTCCAATCTCAATCAATGATTTGTCGAAGAGATTGAATTTCACGATGCGGCGAGCATCGGAGGAAATGCCGTACAAAACTCCGTCCCCACCATCCACAAAAGTAGACCATTTCTCATCCCCTCTAATCTCATCACCAATGAACATTGTGAGGGAAGAAGGCTCCGTCATGATTTGTTGATGAATGCGCCAATAGATACGTTATTGTGAGTGCCCAAATACTCACGATGAAAAGTAGTTGAAGGCATGGGGCTATGTTAATTGACGACTTTTCAAAAGGGTTATTTTGGAAGCACCAGCCGCGCCGCCGCCAAGCAAGCAACTCCAACAACAGCGCAACAGCAAAAAACGAATACAAGCAAGGCACTACTGCCCAAGGCGTACCGTAGAGTACTCGTACATTCATTGTACATACTCGTATGCCCCCATCCCAAACCAGCAACTGGTAATTCATAATATCATGGATCTTTCCAAGACAAAATAAAATGTTGCCTTGACATCATATCAAGCATTAAATCCTGAAAGTGCCGGTGCTAATAGAACGCTCCAAATTGAAGATGGAAATGATGCACGTACCGCCCTTGAATCAACTACTGGCGCAGAAGATTCAAATATCCCTCAACCAGGATCTGTTGGGGGTATAAGGATCGAGTACACTCATCCATCTTCGCTCTCAGATTCATTTAAGGGCTATATCACAAGTCCGTATTTAGTTGCCGAGTTGGCAGTCTGTACCTTCTATGTTGGCATAGGTCACTTTGCACCAGACAAGATTTTTCAACTTGAATTGCATGAGAGAGACATTCCTTACCAGATGACTGCAAATGGTGATATCATACTTGACCAGTACATCAATCGTCCTCTTACCGAAAACGAAACGATTCCTGACTGGTTGTTGATTGTCCTTACTTTCTTTTTACCTTTTCTCATCATTGCTGTAGCTGGAGTAACGTCCCTTGTAAAGAATGATTTGCACTCGGGGGTCTGCTCTCTATTCTTTGCGATAGGTTCGACAGAGTTTATCACTTCATTTGTGAAGCTCTATGCTGGTTACTTTAGGCCCAACTTTTATAGCTACTGCGACTTCTCGGAAGATACCTTTACATGCAACTCAGATAGCCCTACCCCCAGAAAATCTTTTCCGAGTGGTCATGCATCAATTGCATTCTGTTCAATGACTCTGTTGACATTATTCTTTTATGGAAATATTGGCCTCCATCGTAGACTTTCACCACTTTGTCCAAGGGAACAAAGAAGTGCCGCTGATTACTGCAAGAAAAGGATTTTATCTGTAATTGCTGCTTTACCGATGTTTTTGGCTGTCTTCATTGCTGCGAGTAGAGTTCATGATGATATGCATCATCCAGCTGATGTGGTTGGAGGTGCTGTCATTGGAATATCATGTGCATTGTTTGGATATGGATTGTGGTGAGTCTTGTGTAAATTGGAATTGAATTAAATGTGTCACCGTGCTTTGATCATGATCTAATATTCAACGTTTTTCATTTTGTACGTGTACACGTAGGTATCCTTCTATATATTCTCCGTTTGCAGGATATCCACTTCAAACTGCCATAAAATGAATTTTGAGAGCGAAAATGAAACATGTGGCGACATCAGGTATTGAGACCTTGCCTCCGTATTATCGAATCATGCCCGGTATTTGATTACTCTATGTAGTACCTACTAACTGCACAATAAAATAAGTGCAGATTCAGAATTTAATTTGTGGTCGCCTACATTAACCCGGATGAAATTTCTATAAGCGTTATAAGCCGTTTGTACCCAAGGGTACAAATTTGCGTTGATGAGCTTGAGCCGAGCGTATGCTGTATGTACTGTCTGTACGGTGTAAAAAAGAAGTTAATAAAAGACGTATCGCGTACGTAGGACTCACTCGTACTGTATTTGTCAGTTGTCAGCTGTGATAGCTAAGCTCTGCAAAAAACTAACACAAACGATCGACCGCACCAGAATCTGAAACTGTTGGGGCTATGATACATTACCAAACAACCTAGTTCTGAAATCGAAAGGAAGTTCAAAGTGCTGTTTCTCGCAAAGAAATTATTTGTTTGCTGCATGACGTACAGTAGGACGTAATCAGTTTGGCCAACATAACATGAGAATTCCTTACTACTTCAGGAACCTCTTCCTTTCGTACAAGTACACCTCAAGGTCGGCAAAGACATGTGTGCAATTACGATCCTTTTCGGTGAAAGAATTGCCTTGGTGCACTACACGTACCAAATTGTCACTAGAAGACAAGAGGGAAAAGACATGGTCCACTAATTCGTCAGAGTCAGAGTGTTTATCTTGTAACAAACCTGTTCCGGGTGTTGAAAATGCTCCAAAGTTTGGCATCATTGCAGCTTTGGAAGAAAAGACTAGAATCATTGGAATAGCGGGTAAGTTACCTTGGGATATTCCAGAGGATAGGGAATATTTTACAAATGTCACTAGAGATAAAGTTTTGATCATCGGGAGGAAGACATTTTATGAAACTTCTGATGTTTCACATTTGACCCACCTACGGCATGTGATTGTTGTCTCCGGAAGTATGAAGGAAGAGAAATTGAGTGGGATAGGGGGGTTGCAAAATGATGTGAAAGTAGCATGTACTTTTGAGGAGGCGTTGGTCCTTGGAAAAGTCTGTCAGGAACTGAAATTCGGAAAGGAAGAACAATCACAATCGGATGAGATAGACTGTTGGATAGGAGGTGGACAGCTCGTGTTCGAAAAGGCCCTCCGACACCCAGATGCGGTTGAATTGAGGTTGACAACCGTCCATACTGAAACTGATGTTGATTTGACAGCAAATCCTGGGCGAGTTGCCATCTTTCCTGCAAAATATAGATGGGACAATACATTCAAAGAAATATCGGAGCTGAAAAGGCATAGCAGGGACGTAAAAAGTGGACTGGGTTATACATTTTCTGTGTATCAAAGGCGATGATGACAAGAGAGTCGTAAATCAGGACACTTTCAAATTATTGCAATTATGTATTTTTAGGTTTTTAAATGCCTGATAGCAAGCGACTGACAATATGAAATGAAATACAAGCATGTGTTCTACGTGTACACGTATTTTAATAGCAATCATTGTTTCATATTTCAATGAAAGTACTGAGAGAGAAAGTTAAAATAATAACGCGTACTGTGTGTACTACGTGAACAGTAAATTTTTGAAACATCGATCACATATCACATCATTTTATCTCTTAGAACTATTGTAGCGATATTCTTCTTGCACTCTATAAGGCTCTGTCAAAATCCAGTTTTTCTTCTTTTTCAGCTCACGATCGCAGCAGCGTTTGTAATACGCAATAAAGCCCCGACATTCTTCCAAGGGGTTATCACCCGCTTTCGGCAATGAACCAGAATTTTCACCAGTCCTGGCAATCTCCTGAACTTTTTTGGCGGCGTCTTCGTCCACAGCTTTCACCTCAACGTCTGGGAAATAAGATTTATGCAGTCCTGCAGTTTCCATGTCTCTTGCCTTCATGGTTGCGTCTTCGGCGAGACATTTGAATAATCTGTCCGCGTGTTTCTCGCAGCCCTGCGGTTGTACAGGAAAGTAGTCAGGGAGAACCGCGCTACCCTCGAGTTTTGGTTTGCCCTGAATTGCGTCGCGAATAAGTCCAATCATCTTTAGTTCTTTCTCTCGGTTTGTATGTCAGGATGAGAATGTGAAAATTAGTACAAGTAGAGAGAGTCAGATACTTTTGTGCTGATAGCTGATAGGTCTAATTTGATCATTATTGCTTAGATTGCCAATCGCTTTCTGTCTGTGTCAGTTAGTCAGTACCATACCGGTACTACTATTACATACACACACCCTTGTGATGTGTTGCCTTCGAGGAGAGGGAGGGGGTACAACTGAAACATGATTCCAACTCCCCATTCGCATGCGCGTGCGTGCGCCATTGCTGATGGGGGCCAAAAAAGAACCGTACACCACCGTACTGTGTACATACTGTACATACATACGCTCATCCCTTCTAGATGTAATTATCAACCCCCGTTCCGCTTCGCTTCTTGCCTCGCACACGGATCGCCTTGAGATCAATGTATCGTGTTTCATGCATGGAACATGGAACCAACGATTTACGGTAAGCTGCAATAAAAGAAAGAAGAAAACAATTTTAACAAATTCTAGTTTTCTCTTTTCCCGTAATAAGCTCGGACGGACTGATATTCACACTCCTCGGAGTTTCAGATCAAGCTGTGTGACGAACTGGATCTATGTAGACTCTATCTATGTACCCTACTCCTGTAGACTCGGAAACAATATACTCTAATTGTGACTGTACAGTAGATGAAATAATTGACCCAATAAGATAACACGTACGGCTTCAAGGCTGATGCTTACAGGAGAGTCTCGAAACGTTTCTGAGACGAAGTCACCCTGAGACGAAGTCACCAGTTCATTCAAATCCCTCAACGCTTGCGCTTCGATTCATTCAGCATACAGTAGCACCAAGGTAGCGTAGTAGCACGCTTCTTGTCAGAAAAATCAATACGCAATTTATCGAAAAAATAGCATTCGAATTCGCATCCTTTTAGTACGATTATTATACTATGTTTCAACCATCACCGCAGTCGAGTCTTAGCAGCCGCAGCGCCAATTTATCAGGGGAGATTCCATTGGTAATCAGCATTCTTTCGTCGGAAGGCGATCTTAGTTATTCAAAATACAGGGATGAGACAACGACAAATGATTACGAGCAAAAAAACGTCGAGAACAAGAAACATCCGAATAATGCCAAGAACAAGAAACCGAAACCGAAGAATAGTAGCAGAGATGATGACCTGCTAAAGCAGATGGAAGAAAAAGTCGAGAACAAGAAACATCCGAAAAATGCCAAGAACAAGAAACCAAAGAAAACAATAATCAGGGTGAAAAGAAGAAATGAAGGCGATCATGCTTCAGTGGCACTGGATGAGAAGAAGGAGAGGGGTATATTTAATAAATCACGTATTACGAAAGCATTCAGATGGGGCAAAAACAAAAATAGCAAGGGCGCAAAACCGACATTACATGAAGGATATTCGCTGTCTACAGGAAGTCAGCAATCTGCCTCTCACTGGCAGAACAATGATGACAACAATTGGCTTTTTTTTCGAACCGGGCAAAATGAATATGTAGACAATGTCAATCGTACACCCAATTCACCATATCGAGACTCAAATCTGCGGCAATTCGTGGACAACGATGAGCACAATTTTATTGACAACGTCAACAGTCGCACGCACTTTCCTAGCTTAGGCCCGTTTGGACACGTCCTTAGTCTGACTCCTCCTACCCATCTGTACAATAAAGAAACAAGTGATCATCCCGCCGTCGTTCCGCAAACTACACGTACACGTAGTCCTACCGGTATCATGAGAAATCCATCAGAAGTCGCAATTCGCAATTTTGGTGCTAAAAACACTCGTTCAAAAAGTTACAACTTTTCGGATAACGGCGCACTAATGAATGGCAGTTCATCATCAAGCGCAGCAGAAATATTTGGTTCGGCGTTTGAGACAAACTTAATTGACTCTGAAAGTACCGAGTCGCAAAGTAATGGCACGAAGCCTTCCAAGAATTGGGCGCAAGAACTAAAAGCATTGTTTGATCAAGATGACTCTTCTAGTGTGGCTTCTTCATATATGACTCCTTTCTCGTCCTCCATGATTCCTGTCATTTGCTGTACGGCTCAATACAAAAACAATTATGTTATTGATCCAGCGACTTCTGCTGCACTATTGAAAGACGAGACTTTTTCGTATGGTGACATTGAATAAAGTATACAGTAGGTGCTCATGACAGTCCTTTTGATGGCAAAAGTCATCGTCTGATAAAAGAACGTTTGCCTTCAATGTCTCGGGGTAGGTACTTGGTACTTGTTCCTCTACCGTTTCTAGCTTAGAAGAATCCTAATGGCAACTATTATTATCCTTGAACCGAGATCTTCCAAATAGCATAGTGGCCATTTACGTAAATATTATTTCCTCCGATCCGGGGGTAGAGTAGCGAACAAATACTTTTCGTACCGTAGAACACACAACTAACTGTTAACTGTATGTACCGTACAGACAGAACTATGTGGTGGTTATTAAGTTGAACTTCCAATCGTCTTCTGGTGGGCTGGTTTGTATATGATTTGAAAAACAATTCGATTTCTCTTTTCCAGTCTGACTGAGCCGAGGCATGGCTGACTACTCTAATTTGAAGTTGTGTACAACAGTATAGTACTGTAGATAAAAGAATTTCAAATTGACACGCGAGAATTACATGTGTACTGTTTCAAGGCTGATGCTTACAGGAGAGGCTCGATTTCTTTTTTAGCGACGTGGCAGCAAGCAACAAGGTGGCATCGCTCGTAAATCCGAGCCTTCTTGCTCAGTCAGTTCTTGTCGGGACAGATCCAACGGTACGGTAGCAAAACGACATCGGAATCAAATCTCGCCGAATCTAGAGAGAGTATAGTAAGTAGAAGGCACACAAATTCTCGGGAGACAATAAAGATGATGAATATTGATTCTCCAGTTTCTAGCCTTGGAAGGGCACAGGGTCTAGACTTCGCAAGAAGGCACCATGGTGCTACCAGAGTTCAAGATAGTGATGATGACATGCAAAAGCAGATGGAAGAAAACGTCGAGAACAAGAAACATCCGAAAAATGCCAAGAACAAGAAACTGAAGAATAGAGTCATAATCATGGTGAAAAGAAGAAATTCAGTGGTTGAGAAGAAAGAGAGGGGTATACCTTCTTCCCGATGAATGAGAGAGTTAAACACTTCTCCCTCTTCTTTCCACTTTCTTTCCCCGACACTACAACCGAAGAGAGTAACTACGAAATA
>Ga0115005_10003025_pt1 | contig 13353 bp, 6 predicted proteins | sample ArcOceMetagenome_FD_87163 | JGI IMG/M metagenome (GOLD analysis project Ga0115005, IMG submission 87163) | Marine eukaryotic phytoplankton communities from Arctic Ocean - Arctic Ocean - Greenland ARC118M Metagenome | ecosystem: Environmental > Aquatic > Marine > Oceanic | place: Arctic Ocean... | reverse complement strand
TTGATGGAATTGCATGGGGGTGGGTTGGAATTGAGTGTGCACGATGCTGTGAAGAAGGTCCTGCTGTTGAAAAAGAAAATAAAATAAATTTTCAACTAAGAAGATCGAAATACCACAGAAGTACACCTGTTCTACCAGGACGTGTGTGTGTGCAGCATTAAGTGTGGTGTAAACATACCGCCGTTCCATGTTGAGGGCTTGTGCATTGCACTTTTGGAATCGAGGCCACTACTGGTAACTTTCGACTTGGCCAAACTGTTATCCAAAGCCAATTTTTTGTTTTTTTTGCAGCACACCACAACTCTCCATATGGTATCTTACGTCTCCCCCAAAGATAAGTCAGCCCTCAAACTCATCTCCTCCGATCTTGGGTACGGGCCTTTAGGTGACAGCAGTCATGTTCATCCACCGTGTGAAATTGTGTATTCATTTCGCATGGATCGTTCGGCCGAATCGACCTGGACCCCGTTTACGACTGATAAATTGTCCAGTCTCCTTCGTCAGACTTTTAGGTCTACCATATATACTCAATTGCCCTCTACCCCCGAACACATTGACGACACCTTGGAAGAGGCCTCTCGCAACTTTAGTGTGTTCGCCATGCCCAACAACATTAAAATTGGACGTCTTGAATTCCAAATGGTCGATCTGTTGGAATCGACGAAACAACCTGACCAAGAAGCCGAATCTATTAAAAAAATTAAGGCAGAAGCAAAAGCAATTAAACAACAGGCGGTGAAGCCTCGTGCGCATAGTTTCGTCGGTACGTTGGGTGGTGGGCAACGCATCTATGGTCATTGCTACACCATGTTTGTCCCTTTGCCCCCCTCTGAATACAAACAATTAAAAAAATTGTCCAAACAAGCGGACAGTTCAGCACCATTTCCAAAACAATTGTTTGAACCTATTTGTTTTTGTATGGTCACTCGATTACCTTTTCATAAAACATTGTCCGATGCTATGGCACAACACTTTAAGAAAGTATCCAAACCGCCCGCAACTCCTGAGCTTGCCAACGAGAGCAAAGAGAGCAAAGAGAGCAAAGAGGGCAAAGAAGAGGAAGAGGACAACAAGGAAGACAACAAGGAGGACAACAAAGAGGACGACGATGCTGCTACCAGTACAATGAGCGCAAAGGAAAAGAAGAAAAAGTTGAAGAAGGAAGCTGCCAACAAAAGGAAAAAAGAACGAGAGAGCGACCCATTGAAGCAGTGGTGTGCCAAAGTATGTCGTTCTTTATTTATTAAAATGAATACCAATACACCCTTGCCGGCCAATTTAGCACCACCATACGACCCTGATGCTATACGTATCATTGCTGCAGCTGCACCAGCATATCCTCACATTGCGAATCGAAAGTATTTAGACGTGTCGGCGATTTATCCAATTCCTGCTTCTCGAAAAAAACCAACCTTGGGTGGTGCTCCTTTTGGTGGTGCTCCTTTTGGTGGTGTGGGTGGAGTACCAACCAAAGGAGCGAAAGCAGTGAATGCAAAAAAAGCAGGGAAACCAAAAAAACCAAAGAAACCAAAGAAAGGGGTGAAAAATACAAAAGGAAAGAAAGGAGCAAAGAGCAACAAAAAAAACGCAAGCAAATCAGGCACAGAGGAATGTGAAACACCACCCGTCGAACCCGTCGCTGTGGTAGAAAAACCAATGTTGCCTTTGTTGGATGTGGATTTAAGTTTGTTGTTTCGTGCCCTGTGCCCACGTAATGTCTTGCGTGTATTGCGAGCATTCATGAATGATCAAAAATTATTGTTTTTGTCCAATGACATCTCTGTCTTGTTCCCTATCATTGAAGGGTTTTTAGGTTTGATGTATCCATTCGAAGGTGGCGAACATTTAGGTGTTTACATGCCGATCATTCCCAAATTGGTAGCCATGCAGAATGATGGGATATACTTTAATATGCCTTTTCAATTTGTCATGGGCATGGATAAAAGTGTTTTAAGATACGTTGAAGATTGTGTACCCGACGATGTAGTACGGATTGATTTAGGAAGCAATACAGTGTGGCAAGGTTCAGCAGACAATAACGAGGGAAGCATGGGTGTGGAACCGTTGGGGGATGGTGGTGATGATAATAGTGACCGATCCAGTGTGTACAGTGGCGAGGGCAGTATGAATAGTAACGGTAGTCATGATGATGTGCTGTGTACTGGTTTGCCACATTTCCCAACAACTTTGGGGTTAAAATTGTATCAATGTTATCACAAGTACGGTGGTTATATTCGGGGCAGTGGAAAATATTGTGAGAACGATGATGTTTGGATTGAGCCACCGGATGCAGCGTGGAAATTAACCAACGCAGAAAAGTTATTGCATGTACAAATTTATTACAGTTGTTTGGATGAAAGAAAAGATGCGATGGTTAAAGAAAGAATTGATTTGCTGATCAATGAATTGTACGATGGCAATCAATATGAAATTAAAAATGCTTTGCGTGCTTTAGAAAAATTAAAAATGGCCAAATTAATGCGGCAAGGTTCAAGTGCAAGTGCGGCGGCGGCGGCAGTGTTGGGCCGAGGATCCAAAGATCAATCGGGAGGCAGTGATGCAACCATGTCACCCCAAACCGCGACAATAAACACCCAATCATTCATTGCGGGTGGCGATGATTTTCAACAGTATGAAAAACTCATTGAAGACTTTCACTACGATACGACAACCAATGATTTGTTATGTCGTACCTCCACCCTGACTTTTATGTTGTCCATGTTCAAATCGTATGGTCGATACATGTTAGTCCCCAAAGGCAATTTGATCAATTCCGGTGTATCAAACAAACGTGAAAATTTAAAACAAAAACGTGTCAAACGAAACAGTTTGATAGCGGAAAGTTTAATCGAAAATGATGACAGTGACAACAGTCTGAGAAGTAACAGTACCAATGGATCACGGCCAGGAACACCCACCAAAAGAAGTTCACTCTTTTCTTCCTTGTCCAAATCATTCGCTTCCTTTTCCGGCAGTCCTAAAAATGCATCCTTATCTTCCACCAACACTTCCGCATCTGGCTCCAGTAGTCCTCTCTCGGCAATGAGTTCAAAACGTTCCATTACCTTTGACAATCAAAGAAACCGACGTTTTGATCGCGTCTCCTTTTTAATTGATACACCCATTACCTACCGTCCCATGATTGAAAAGTTCATCGGGACCAAAAATTCAAGTGGTTCGCAAGCGTGGTCGTTGTTCATTCAAGAAAGAGAAGCCCAGGAATTTTCGGCGCGAGATGCTTTTGCCGTGGCGGCATTGGCCTACATGAAATTGTTTGTGGAAGAAATGGATTTCTTAAATTTCATGACCAATTCAGAAAGAATGTGGGTCTTGGAATACGGAAAGAAAAGAAGACTCCCTGGAAGTGGAAATCGACGGGGTGGACGCGGTGGTAAAGGAGGAAGCGGTGGCCGAGGGGGTAAAGGTGGCCGGGGTGGTAGAGGAGATAGGGGTGATAGGGGAGGAGGGGGAAGAAGAGCTGAACCTGCCCGGCAACCAATGCCCAAAGAAGAGCCCAAAGAGCCAGGTCCAAGAATCTCTTTGACAACGTTTGCGGAAGGTCGTCATAAAAAATGGAAGAATTATGAACATGTGTGGGTGTTGCGAGACGTAATCGTGAGTGGTGATATGGCCACCAACAACGTCAATTCTGATCCTACTACGTTGAAACAACAGCAACGCATACAATACTTGAAAGTATTTCCAGCATCAGAGGGTCAAATCATTAAACGTAAAACAAAAATTGATGTACCTCGATTATTAATTACATTGCACAATGGAGATGGTTCACATATCATCAATGGCCAAGGAACATTGGCCAATATACCTTCGGCGCTGCCCATTTTACCACCCAAAAAAGTCCCCGATGTTGACAAAGAAGAAGAAGGGAAAAAATCAAAGAAGAAAAAGAATTCACAAAAAACGACAAAAAGGAGTAAAAAAAAGCAAGAGGAAGAAGAGGAAGAAGAAATTCCAGAGGAAAAACTGACATACAAAACCCCTTTTGTGTTTCAGATCACGGAAGCTAATAACAAAGTCCATACCTTTTGTTCCAACGACAGTGACCGAAGAAGAATGTGGGTACGCTTTTTATCGGCCAAATGTCGACCATTGGATTTAGCCGATTTAAAATTAGCTTATTTGGATTGTGGTGAGGAAGAAGATGATGTGGAAGGGATGAACACGAATATTAGCACTGTGAACAGTTTGAACCGTTTGAACGAGAGGGAAGAAAAAGAGGGTGGTGATAGGCCACCTGGTTTAAGTGATAAAGACAGTCGAGGCACGAATGCACCAGTACAAGCTAGAAGAAAATCAACGATGAGAAATAAAAATGGTTTTACAAGGACAATTAAATTAAGAATGATGCATCAGAACGATGCGTTGGCACAAGAATGGGTAAAATTAAACATGACCAATGTAGAACAAGAACGAAGTGGAACGGTGTCTGAAACGAAAGAAGAGGGGCCACCAAAAAGAACCGATCCCCAAAAAAGTAGTAAGTACAACATTGAATGGGCAATTGACCAAGATTATCCAAATTGTTATGAATGCCAAATTAAATTTACAATGTTTCGTCGTCGTCATCATTGTCGGTTGTGTGGCCATATCTTTTGTGGCAAATGTTGCAAGGTCAAGGTCGTAGTGGAAGGGTCTAGGAATAGGAAAAGGGTGTGTGTGAAATGTCTCTAATACACTGCTACATGTGTAGTACACAGAGGTATCACACGTAGCCGGGTACATCACTACTACTGAGTTGTCAAGCTGTACACAGTTACCACACAGGTACTTGGCAAGTGGTCCTCCGACTTGAAGGAACCAAAGTAGGATTACTATATATACGCGTACCGGGTTGTACCTTGGACGATTGATGCCCAGATGGTGTAATATTCCGATTCGGTTGTACAATCTCTTTGTGCTGGTCGATTCTGCAGTTTTGCTTCCAAAGTCGATCCACCAAGTCCGGGAATAATAACGACAGGGGATTTGTGAGAAAGTGTGGGGGCAATGATTGCAAGAAGGATGATCCACCAGCACATTTGTTTCTGATCCAATGCGAGATTACTAATAGTAAGACCTGGAAGATGGAAGATGGAAGATGGAAGATGGAAGATGGATCTGCGCTGCGTGTCCGTGTGAATCCGTGTCGAGGAGGATTTATTTATCGAGAAGAAAAAAGTGAAAAAAACACTTGAAAAACACAGAGGGAAAACAAGAATTGAAACAAAGCCAAAGGCCTGCAAATAAATGTACATACATGTGTGGTAGAGACAACAAATCAAGTACATCATCATCAATCCTCGTTTAATCCCCGTGATCGTATTGGTAGGTCTTCTTTCTTTCTCTCGATGCCATCATTCGATACTCCGATATTTCGTCTTCTCTTTGTTTACAAGTGGCCCGCCAATGATCCCTTTCATTTCTTGTGTCATCTACCACAAGATGTAATCGTGCCACTTCCTTCAATGCTTCCTGTAATTGTTCTTCCAAATCTTGAGCCGACATTGCACGTGTGGCTTTTCTCCCATGAACCTGCTTCCAGGTTTCCACAGCACGCTTTTCCACCATTTTATCTTTGTTTGCTTTTTCCCGTCGTTTCTTGTTCTCTTTTGTGATGTCTCGTTTGTTCTTGTTTTTACCTGTATGAATCGGCGATAAAGTTTTTTCGCCACCTTGATGCATATCTTTCCAGTCATGCATCAATGCATCGACTTGTTCTTTTCTGTTGCTGCTCGTACCCTCTCTTTTTAATTTCAATGCTTGTTCTTCGGCCGCATCGCGTCTTCTGTTGTATCGTTCTTCTCTTCTTCTTTCTCTCTCTTTTTTTGCTCGTTCTTCTTGTTTCAATTCCTCGTGATCTTTCTGAGTTGGGTGATGTTTCAATTTATATTTTTTTAAGTTTTCATTCAAAGTTGGTAACGGTGATCGACCGGTTAGAAACGTTTGAAACTCTTTCCAACGGGTTTCGGCGTCCGCGAATAAACGCAGGGCTGCTGAATGACCACGAGCCGAAGCCAAATCAATCGCAGTTCTTGTTTCATTTGGAAAAGCGATTGAATCTGCATTAAAAAGCTCAGGATTTACTGGACCGCCGGCTTCCAATACCAGACGTAATGTAAAGGCATGTTGTACACTGATGCAATGGTGTGCACCAAGCATTGCAGGTGTCCACCCAGTTCTGTTGTCCCTGGGAAACAATTGAGTGTCCTTTTTCATTTCAGTCGTTTCTGGCAGAGATTTTTTGTTGGTGTAATTCCTTTTTATACCGGTGCTTGGAAATTTTTGAACACCTAATGACACACCATTTTGGATGAGTATCTCAACGCATTCGTTTGAACCATTCACTAAACAAAACATTAACGACGTCCAACCGTTGCTGGGTGTTTCAGCATCAATATTTGCACCATGTTTAATTAATATTCGTGCAACATCTGGGTTTTTTTGTTGACATGCCAACATCAATGAAGTTCGACCATTTTCATCACGATCGTCAACAATAGTAGACATAAATAAACCTTTATTTTTGAGTTCAATCATACTGTTGTCGCTGTGAGAATGGTCGTTTTTAAGGGGTAATATGTTCAACTTGTCTCTGGCTACTTTTTCTGAAGCTATGTCTTGCAATCTTTCTTCCCCGTAATCGCAATCATTGCGACTAAAATTTGGTGTTGTGAATTCTAATAAAATTTTCACTTCTTGCAAATTTCCCAAGTAGCAACTCAATAACAACGCAGTCCATCCATTACGATCTCGTCTTGTTGGATCAGCACCACCTCGTAACAATACCAAGACAATATTTGTGGTGTCCGTTTCGTTCTCGTCTACATCTCTTAATTGTTTGCCACGTAGCATAACATGACCACCCCCATGTTCTGCCGCGGCCATTAATGGTGTACTTGACAAAGCATTACAAGCATTCGGGTCAGCTTGATATTTCAACAACGCACGTACAATTTTCAAACCATTGCCATGTTCGTGGTGTCGTGCTGTGGCGATGTACAATGCAGTAGCTGATGATAATTCAACATTGAGGTCGTTGCCGTATTTACTGTCACTTTGTATGACTTGATCGTATTGCAAACGCAAATCATTTCTTGCACCAGCGGCTAACAAAAGATTAACAATATTAAAATGTCCCAAATAGGCAGCACGAAGAAGAGCAGACCAAGAAGTTTGTAAATCTTTAGGATCTGGGCATCTTGTATTGACATTTGCACCACCTGCAAGTAAACGCTTGGTTATTTTGACATCGTTTCTTTCGATTGCTGCTGCAAAACGTGTTGCTTGTACCAGTGCCATGTCGTGGTGTGACGATGCAGCCATGTTGCGATAAACCCACAGTTGTTTTTGAAAGTTTCTGTGTGTTGGTGAATTCCTATTTGAGTTGATACGGTGGTCAAATTGAAACCAGCAAACTCTGGTGCGTTGTGGTTACAGTTGGTCAAGGCGGGAATACATATACGTACCCAACATTTGTTGTTCTAAGCTGGACATGTGAAAGGATTAATATCGAAAAGAAAAATATCCGTTGAGTCTCGTTTTGTTGCTTGCTGAAAAAACAACAACGATTTTTCTAAAAGACACAAACAAAAACAAGAACACCCCTCCCTAAAACTACTGGCTCTCTGGCACTATAGCACTATACGAACAACACAAAGCTCTAATTCTGGCACTGCATTCAACCCTGTACCATTATATTCATACGGTATTCCTGGATTTTTGAATCCATCGAAACATTTCTCTGCAACAAATAATAAATCCAATGCTTCCAACCCCAGAGACACCACTCAGTCTCGGTATAAGCGAAATCCCAGACTATTCCCAAGCATTGGAGTTTGCTCAATCATTACAAGCTATTGGAGGAAATGAAAACAACCATGACACACTCATGTTTGGGTCGCCATCAATTGCCTCGACAACTCCCGCGACCACGGCAATGGCTAATGATATACCCGGATCTTTGGATCGCACACATCAACAACATCAAGCTTTGTACACTGAAAACGGGGTTGGTTTTAACAATAAACCTGTCGTGGAAAAACCAAGCCCAAGAAGAACACAACTTTTACCTCAAACAGCACCAAAGAGTGTTGATAAAAAATGGAAAACAAGAAGCCAACGAAAGAAACATCAAGGACAAAAAAAGAAAACAAAAAAGGCTATAGCTTCAGCAATGAAATCAACTTTTCCACCGACTGCTTTTGGCAAACAAGGTCAAGGTGCAAAATTAGGTCAACATGCTGAAACGAGCGCTAAAAATGACAAATCCAACTTTTTACCCTTTGATCCATCGGGTGATTTACTCGTGCAAGATGTGACTAATTTTGGTGTGAAGAAAAAGAAAAAGAAAAAAAGAAAAGAAAGGTATCAAGATCAAATTGGTGTTAAATTGTCTTGGTCGGCATGGATGAATAAAAGAGAAGATGAACGATTTCACAATGAAACTATTAAAAAAGCAACATCACACGTTGGAAAAGACATCAATGAACATTGCACCCGTTTAAGAAAATTAAAACAAATTTTTGATCCTACCAAAATAGCGGCAATGACCAGAAGATTTGAACAAGCCAGTATTGATCGTGACAATCTTGGGTTAATGGGTCGATTGGAAAAAGTAGCCAAGGCGAAAACAACAATCACGAAAACAAATGATCCAAAAGAAAGAAGATATGTTGTCAAAGTAGCACGGGATAAAATGAGAATGCTTAGGCAATCCAAACAACATGCTATAAATGCTTTGAATTTTGAAAACAAATTAATCTTGGATTTATTAAAGAGAAGTCAATCCTCAATACCCTCCAAAAAAGAATGTGATCGACATTTTCAAAGGCATAAAGATCAAAGATTAAATATGTCGAAAGTGTTCGCACCCAAATCTGTGAAAAGAGCTAAAAACAAAAGAATGAAACTAAGAAAGAAAAAGAAAATGAAAAAGAGATATGAACGTGAGATGAAACAGCAAGGCATTGATGTACGTGATCATCCTTTGTATGGAACGAGGGATCCTGTAAGTGGTGAATTGCCACCTATATTGAATCGTGCGATGCAAGAACAATATCAGCAGCAACAACAATATCAGCAGCAGCACCAACCGCAACAGCAGCAGCAGCAACAGCAGCAGCACCACCAGCAGCCGCAACAACAACAGCAACAGCAACAGCAACAGCAACAGCAACAGCAACAATACAGCCAACACCAGGCACTCGACGGAGGCATGGATTTTTCTACAATAAACGAAGATCAAGTTGTGGATGAAAAAAAATATTTAGAAGAACATTCGTTGCACCGTGGCAGTTGGCGGGCTGTTTTGCCAAATCCACATGTTGGAATGGGTGGCCGAAGATCAAGCCGCGAAAGTTTACAAAGTCGCGGTAATTTAAGTACCGGTGGTTCAATGAATTCAATGAATGATGCAAGCATCAGAAGGAGGCAGTCGTACAACAGTACAGCGGGTACAATGACGTCCACAATGAGCGGTGGGTTTTCTTCTCGTGGATCTTCCACTGGTGGCGGTGGTGGTTTAGGACCTATTGAAGGTGCGTTTGAAAAGAGAAGAATGTTAATGGAACCGAAAGAAATGTCAATATCAACGACTTCACACGTAGAAAGGCATATGGTGACCGTATCGGCGTTTCGTGGTGTTCATGATCGTTTGGTGTATGAAATTTCGGATTCGATGACTGGTATAGTGCAATATTATGACATACCGGCAAAATTAATCATTTCGATTGGTCAAAAACATCCCATATTGTTGGAAACAAAACAAACGAAAAGGGTTGAAAAATTAGGTTATTTGTTGGATTTAGATAATTATTTTGGTGACATGAATAATGTTGTTGCTAAAATGTTTTGGTGGCAAGGGAGGCAAGAGGGTGATGATGGAGGTGGTGGTGGTGGTGGTGGTGGTAGGTAGGTCTAGGTGTACAGGTAGGTGTACCACATGTAGCAGGTGTACAGGTAGTACCTTCTAGCTTCTAGCTTCTAGTGGTGGCTGATAATGACGCGGGAGATCATGGAGATCTTTCGTTTCTTACGTGTGTACACCACAACACTGGTGACCTGTACATACATTATAAAATAACATAACTATTCGACGGTAACTACTGTCTACACTAGTATCTTAGCAAATTACATGTGCACATGTAATTTTAATTCAATCTTGACGGCATCGTGGATTATTTATCCAAAAAAAAATGTTTACTGATTTACTGTTTACAGGTACTCGGAAGAAGCTAAAAATAGTGTACGATGGTATTCGTACTCTCTGTTCCCACCACCTCACCATTAAATAAATACCTGCTAAATGACCAACATGTTTCTTCCTGTTTTACTGTTTACTCGCACCGCTCTCTTTTTCTTTGGCTCGTTCTGCTTTGGCTTCCGCTACTTTGCCATCCCTGTATTCATTGCATGTTCCTGGGACGTACGGTTCTTCCAAATTATCCGCAAAATAATGCAACAATTTTGTACCTCTGACTTCAGCATCCAACAGTGGCATCGTTACAATGTGGCAATGTTCGTACAGGTCAAAAATTTGTTCCAAATACTTGTTTTGCATTTTCAATCTGGATTGACATTTGATGTCACCCCAACAATCCGCCAATGGACGCCAATCTTGTGGTGGTATCAACACTTGGTTGACAATAATATTATGTACATCAATCCCAAATTTAGCCAATTCTTGCACCAACCGTTCGGTTTCATACACCGACAAAAATTCAGGAATGCAAACACAAACAAAAGTGGTTTTGGTCGGATCACGAAATTGCGCATTGACTTGACGTATCACTTCACGAATGGCGTCCATTTGACCCATCATGGCGTCTTGACTTGGCATTTGCCCACCCATCATTGCTGACATTTGACCAAACATCCCCGACAAACCTGAAAAACGATCCTTCAATTCATTGATCTTTTCAAAAGCATCTTCCATGACTGTTGGCATGGAGAGTAGACGCAATGTATGTCCTGTTGGTGCCGTGTCAAAAACAATGCAATCGTAATCCATGTTTTGCACTTGTTTCATCAATTCAGCAAACCCCATGCATTCGTCAATTCCTGGCACTGCGGACGTCAATTCTTTCAACATCGATTGCAACGACGCGGCCGCTCCCTCGTCTTCTGCACCGACCAAATCGGACATGTTGTTGGAATTCGCTTTGGTGTCAATTTCCATGGCGTACAAATTAGTAAATCCTTTGATCAGAATAGGTTCGTTGGAAAATTTTTGTGAAAAGGCATCACTGACGTTGTGGGCTGGATCTGTGGATATGATCAAGACTTTCTTTCTTGTTCGGGACAGCAAGACACCAATGGAAGAGGAAGAGGTTGTTTTGCCCACACCGCCTTTCCCACCCACAAAAATCCATTTCAGTGAAGTCTGTGTCACCAAATTGCGCAAAGATGGGTCGAGTTCTTCGTAATCGGAATCGTCACCGGAGGAGTCGTCCTGTGTGGCCAAGGATGCCATTGTTGAGAAAGGTGGATTGTTGGGAAGTCAAAGTAATCACGGTGTGTACAGTATCAGGTATGAGGTCAGCCCTGCTGGTCAGGTGGTCAGGTGTGAAATTCCAAGGCCTTGCCAGGCTTGGAGGCCGCCGGCGCGTGGACCCCGAAAGTTCATTAGAAAGGAGCCACATTCCGATCATCAAACAACATCAAGCACCTAGAAAAGTGCAGCAATGAAATCCTTGTACTTCGTGTGGCTCGTGGTCCTGCTCGTCGCTCAAAGCACCGCTTTGAATCGTAAAAAATCCTCTTCTTATTTAGGTACCTCCGCCCATTTACTTGAAACAACCCAACAAACACGACAAAAGAAACAACAATTGGCTCGATCGAAAACCCAAACCCAAACACACACCCAAACCACCACCGCATCAATCTTTCTTCCCCCGGGTGGTTTCAGTGGTAAAGGTACAGGGTGTTGTCAAGTCTGTCCCCAACAATTTTACGACGAAATTTCCTTCTTGGAAGTCCCCTTGCATGTCAAACAAGAAGCTGTCCGTCGGTTTCATCAACATCATGGGTTGCAAAACTTTGTGCCGGTGTCGTCGGCCACCTCCGACTCAACGGTGCCCGGTTCGGGGTCGTTTGTCGAAGTGACCGAACTGGGTCAAACAAACGTACCTTTGCATTTGGCAACGGCTGCGGCCAAGGAAGGTCGTTTGACAGAACCATTGCCCAGATTTAAAAGTTCGGCCAAAGCTTCCAAAAGTGGAGGGGGTGGCATGTTGGGTGGACTGGCCAATTTGGCACAAGGCATTGTGGCCTCGGTCGTCGGCGCGTCGAATATGGGGCAACGCATTGAACACGGCTGTTGTCCCCTTTGTACTTCTACATTCATGCCCCCCAACGATTACATGCGGCAAGGATCGGAACCACCAGGCAGTGCGCATGCATGGGGGGTTTCTTTGTTGGAAAAAAAAAACAAAGCCAGCAAAGATTCCATGGGTGCCATGGGTGCTGCGATGGGTGCGATGGGTGGGGGTGCAATGGGTGGTGGGATGCCCGTGTCTAGTGGAGTCACGACGGGCGCAAACGATCAATCCGGAAGACAACGCTGTTGCAATGTGTGCATGGAACAATTGTACCCACCACGGGATTGGAGTGATGTCAATGCCTTTTTACAAATGACTAGTGGTACCAGCACGCACAAAGGTACTCAAACCTTTTTAAAAAAGAAGAGGGCCATACCTTTGAAATTTGCTTCTTTCATTGAATTGATGACCACAAGTACAAGTACAACTGGATTTGGTGGTGCGAGTCAAGGTCTTGGTCCTCAATCCAGTGGTCGAAGTGCACCTCTGAATCCTCCTCCATGCGCGTGTCGGTTGTGTTCCGAAACAATGTCGGGGTTGCAAGGAGAAGAAAATAAATTTAAACCTTCCACAGATCAATCCCCACAAGGTTTGTCCTCCGCCATCCCATTGAATAGACCCAGAAATCCGATGAACAATCGAATGTACGAAGGTGGTACCCCACCCGGTATGGGACAGGTAATGGGAGCAAACCCAATGAACCCTGGTGGGTTTGCCGGTGGTATGATGGGTGCGAAAGGTCGTCTTTAATGAGTGCGTGGGTGTACCTGGACTGGAGTGGAGGTGTGCATGTATGCTGCAAGTGGCGTGTGGAAAACGTGAATTTGTTTTCCAGCAGTAAAAAAGAAAAACTTGTACTTGTACCGAAATCGCATGTGGTACACGGTAGATCGTGGTCATCACAGGTGTATATTCAAGGGTATAATGTATAATATTATTTTATGTACACAAATAAATAAAAAAATAAAATGTACTGTAGGGTACCGTACATGTAGTTTTATTTTACAACTTGATTCTATTACTGAATAGTACTGTA
>Ga0115005_10003024_pt1 | contig 13353 bp, 7 predicted proteins | sample ArcOceMetagenome_FD_87163 | JGI IMG/M metagenome (GOLD analysis project Ga0115005, IMG submission 87163) | Marine eukaryotic phytoplankton communities from Arctic Ocean - Arctic Ocean - Greenland ARC118M Metagenome | ecosystem: Environmental > Aquatic > Marine > Oceanic | place: Arctic Ocean... | reverse complement strand
TTTCCAACTATCTCACGACCCACCAACAATTTGGGTGTCATCGGTCCTCAGACAAGTCATAAGAACATAATTCTAGCCTCCAGGTCACCTTGGAGATCCATTTGATTGTGGTTTTTTATCGTCAGGGTCAGCACTGCACGAATGAGTGTAGCAAAAGAACCATGCCCCGGATGTGGTTTTTCTTTTCACAGAGTTGCCACACACCTTAGGTTTAGTCCTCAATGTGCTCAAATAGAACCTGAGCTGCCAGAGGAAGATTGCCAGGAATGTCCATGTTCACCGGTCTCCATCGGCAGTGTTGCAGACGATCTCCTTGATGTTGTGCAAATCCAAAACGAGCCGACACGTTTACCACCTGATTCTTTACCAAACTTGTTACCAGGCACCCCCTACAATGATCTTGACGATGACGACGACGAGATGTATTACAACACGTCTATTATAAATCAGGCGGAATCAAACCAATCCTCTTCACAAAGCAACTGCTCCAATACAAGAGACTCTGCTATCCCAGGTGTTACCGCTGCACTGTTATCTACTGGCATGGGCGGCACCACTTTGCATGCTGGTCAAGATAACGCATCCGTCCATACCTGTGCCAACTCATCCGCTACCCTAAACCTCGAATCCGGTCATCAGTTCACAGTACCGCGGAATTTCGGGAAGTCCAATCATTGTTTCACCAGTGCTGACCGCTCGATGATGCGTTTGTACAGCATTTGCGATAAAGCTGGATCGCCACGCTATCTTATGGACAGAATTCTATCCCAAATCAAGATTGAGATGACAAGGAACAGTTTCGATCCTAGCCAATCTTCGCTCACACTAAGAGATCCCTTTATGGCCCGAATGCACCGAAAATTCCCCAGTCCTCCACCAGTTGCAATTCTAGTCCAACTCGAGTGTTTCGACCTTCCTGTTCCTGTCTACCGTTTCGATGCAATTGACCAGCTTCAGCAACATTTACTTAGGAAGGACCTTTATGGTGACCTGAGTAGGCTGAATGTAGACCAGGACGACCCTTACAATCAGACTATACCCGCAGCTCCATCTGGCATGAGGGAGATAAGGGAGAGTACTTGGTTCAAGAGAGCAGTATCGACTCATATTCAGGGGCTTCCTGATGGTTCCGTGACAACTGCTTCTCTTGACTTGCCCACAGTGGAGGAGACGCGAGGCAATCTTGATCCTTACCATAAGTTTTTGCTCACACTGGAGGAATACAAAGACTCTACGGGGACTGACAACAAAGAGGCTTACAGTCTTGAACCAGTCCTAATGTCTACGGGTCTCCTTGACTCGTCATTCGATGGGGATGCGAGTACTAGGTTTATATTGGGATTCATCCCCAACCTTTCCAACTTGAAATCCTCTGCTTCCCAGTCCCGTCTCGCTGGTACGCAGAGTGGTTATGGCTCATCTGTTCGCGATTACCATAAGTGTCTTTCAATTGTACTTCAACCGATTGTGGACGCCCAAAGGTCCCCTCCCCTACTCGACATACTTCTTGGAAGTCAGCTTCGTCGTTGTCGGACTGTGTTGGTAATGGGAACCTTGCTTGGGGATGGAAAAAGTCAGGATATGAGCTGTGGACGTGTCGGAGCTCACACCCACACACTTAGGTTATCTCGAGCGGTATTCACGCCTTCTGATATTGCCGATGACACTTCTCAAATTTTCAACTGGATCAAGTCACGGGTTATTGAATCTGTAGCCCGTGCCGCCCTGTTTGATCCAGACCAGGGGAGGCCGGACGGACAACCATATGACAATACAATTGAATACAACCAATATTTGCAGGCCATACCGCAGGTCACTGAAAGAAGAAAACAGGTTGCTGGGGCAAGGCGGAGAGTTCGAATTACCACTGAAATCCTTAACAAAGCTTTAGGCAGTCACAAAGTTAGGAACGCTTACTTCGCTTTGGATTTTGCCTCTGAATACGGTGTATTCGGACACACTCTTGCTGACCTCATGCATCTTCTTGAGGAGGGCATTCTTAAGTATGTGATAGCCGTCTTTCTTGACCCACTTTCGGTGACAATAAAGTCCGATCTCGACGCTTATGTTTCGATGTTGTTCAGGGCAAACCGCTGTCATGGAAGTAGATTCTTTCCCCGACTAAACTTCACTCGTGGATACTGCAGGCTCTCACTACTGTCGTCCGAGGAACGTACTGGTGCTTTCCTGGCCCTTCTCATTGTGTTGGTAACCGAAAGAGGCCAGTTGCTTCTGAGGGACAGATTCTCCGTTGGGTTTGACGAGAGACGTAGAGCGAGAGCAGAGGCTTTCAAAGGAGGCAAGAACCCAAATAGCGGGGAGAATGATGGGGGCAGTCAAGTAGAAGAAGAATTGCCTCCACCGGTTGTAGAAGACATTGACCCTGAAGCCCAACCACTCGAAAAAGTCAAAAGAAAAAAGGATTTTGTTCCCACGAGAGAAGCAATTATGTATGTTTGCCGTCAGATTCGGCGCCATGACCTTGGCTTTCTTTACACAGACGTATTTCCAGAAATACCCGTGAGACATATCTTCCAGTGCCTTAAGATCATCTGGGAAGCTACCTATAGGCTAACAGATGACATCGCGAAAGTTGTTGTCCTACCCAAGGGAATACTCAATGTTCTTCCGTTCAAGGCACAATCTGAGGTTTGTTTGGAAGCAAGAAACAGGGTTTATACTGTCGAAAGACTCAAGACCACATTCGCCGGTTACAGTGATCCTGCGTCACACCCCGTGCTTCACGAAACGTTACCATCAATCACCAACATTCCAGGAGATTTCCTCGCTTGTGGTGAACGTCTTCTTGCCTTGCGAAGTTTTTACAATTATTCAGGAGAACACTGTCCCAGTGTTGTTCCTAGGATGGGGGACGGATCTTTAAACATTGATCTACTCAAGAAGCGGACACGGGCAGTCGGTGAGTCCCTGAAAGACACCGTTAATCGTGGTGAAGGCACGAACCAGTGGAGAATTCCAAAGTTTATTGACATGCTCCTCTTGCCGGAGTACATGGATTTCATTGCGTCAACTGGGAGATACCATGTTGGTTTCTGCGAACGTGGGCTTAAGAAATGGGCGAAGATGCCAGCAAGTACATCGCAAAAACGCGGGAGAGGTGTTTTCGAAGGGCAGTGTGCCTCTCGAATCAGGGAGAACAGTATGGTGGAATACGCTTTAACCCAGATGGAATCTGACGACGAATCCGAGGGTGAGTGTACTGCGGAGCAAGCGGAGGTTTTGCCTAGTGCCGTAGAGGGCGCCCGTTTCCACATTGTCGTCAAAGGGATAACTACGTCCAGTAGAAGAAAGGAAATAACATGTACCAGGCTGAATGAGAGAGACAAGGCCCATAGTCTTCAATTTCCACTCCCTGCTTCCATAATAGCACACTTCAAATCCGAGGGACATATTGGCGAAGAGTTTGAGTACCGAACAGAAGCTGTCATAAAGGGTGTTCCTTATAGAGCACACCCAAATTTCCGCGGCTTGGGTCCGTGGTATGACTTTGCAATGGTGCGGTTTGATCACCCTCAATTGGATAACACCCATGTTGACGACAACAATCGTTACCCCGCCAAGATACTCGGTTTTTTCCGTATTCTACCTCCTGGCGGCTTGGAAGGCCGGGTTGGTTTAGGAGAAGCTCGAGCTGAAATCGAGTTCTCGGTCCTTGTTCACAGTGTCTCTTTCCAGCTCAGGAATTCTCCCCTACATCTGAGGAGGACTCTCTTGACAAGATCGTGGCTTTACGAAGTGGAAGAGGGACGAAGACCTCGACCGTCTTACAGGGTGGCTGGCACCACTAGGAGCAATGTGGTGGTGGGCGAGCACATTTTTGGTGTGGAAGAGGTACCAGGGCTCCATGGCAGGTACACCACAGAGGAACAGAGACGTATCATCGTTCTGTCAGACATGAGAAAAGTTTGGCCACAAGTTTTCGTTAGAGACCACCTACGCACCTAGCTGGAAGGGAATCACCGCGACAGACGCTTCGTAATGGATGTGAAACATGAGTGGAGATCAACGGCGGGCGTGCCCGGCCTTAAGGTTTATAATTAGCCATCATGGCTTATTCAGTTAACAGAATTCTCTTCCACAGAATCCCCTATAGAAGCACATACACCCTGCTCTATGCCATTCTGCTGGCTTGGTACACCCATGTCCACCTTGGCTTTCAATTCTTTCATGGCCATTATGGCGACTCTGGCGATCTCGGGAGACAGCAGGTGGAAGTGCATGTGAGGAACTGGATGGCAGTGGGGGGTGGACACCTCATATCTATTACCACTTCCTCTTGACCCGCCGGTTTCACGTTCTGACGACACCATGTCCAAGCACCCAAAATGCTCAGGCTCCACAGCACAAATTTCCCTTTTGTTGAGGATAACAACCACAATTGAAGTACCAAGACGGCGTTCCAAACCCATCATTTGAAGGTCAGTATCTGTGACGCTGTCCCGAATTCTATCCAATTGTAAAAACAGAACCTGACGAATCGAAAGATTTTCATCAACACCCCTTTTTAGCCTCTTTGCACCAAACAAACCCCCGAATCCCAAAATAACATTGTCAGGTACACCGAAAGGCCAATCGTCAATCAACTCATTCATGTTCATGAGGATGTGTTGGCAAAAGAATTGAACCTTAGGACCATTCCATGATCCAAGGGCCTGCGGTACACTCAACAGAGATGACAGGCTACTTCTGCAAACATCAAAGATGTCAACTGGCGGAGTTGCACTTTTAAGAATTGCTACCTGGGCTGTGATCGAGGAGAGCCAGTTCTCAAGATGGTGACTGAGGTATGACAAGATCCGTTGGAAACCGGACAAGGTACCAAACCCAATATGGATCTCATACTGTGTTTGGAGCAGATTCCGTGTGGTGAGGAACTTGTTGACGCTCATAATGTCCTGGATGAATTCAAGGAATGGGACAGTCTCGTCCAGTGTGGGGAGTTGGATAGTAGAGGATCTGCTTCCATCTTTCTTGAACTTGCTCCACTCCATCATTATCGGTACCCTGACCACCTCGACTAGGAGGCATTGAAACAGCATGTCAGCAACATGGGATGAATTGGCTTTGACGTAGCCCAAGCCTTTCCTTTCAACACGTCTACCGCACCCGCCATTACCCAACATCAACGTGAGTTTCGCCGCATCATAGGTCCGTATTGCATGGGGGGTGGGCGACTTCTGTACTGAGGCTGGACTCAGTTGCTTCATGTACTGACTGGAGTCGCCGGATGGAGCAGTACTTCCAAAATGTTTGGAGTAGTTGTCCAACGAAGACTCGCCATGATGGAAACTCTTGTTATAGTCCAGCAGGGGGCCGACCTTCCCGCTGTTATCAACATTGAGTTCCAGAAGGCGCGCGAAGGAGCCCAATGAACAGTTGACCGCGACATCCCATTGCTCAGCCAAGCTGCGGGATTTCTTTTCAAACTCGCCGAGGGCCTGTTCATCCACCGAGATTCCTTGCTGTGGAGTCACTAGCCTGAAGGAAGATTCGGTTTCATTGTGGTCTTGGCATTCACCTTCGAAACACAGATCTGCCTTCCTTTTCCTGCTAGCCTTCTCAACAAACAGATGGTTGCGGTAGTCGTTGCAGCCCCCAGACTTGAACCAGGCGGTCAACATTGAGGTCTCAGTGAATGAGTGCTCATTACCTCCGCCTAGGGCTTTTTCAAAAGACAAGTTCCCTGGTACCTCAAACATTGGGCGACGGTTGTCCCTCAAGTGGAGTGGTAAATACGAATACCCTCCTTCAGTGGGCGGATAGTCAACCGGCACAAGCATGTAGCTGTGGTGGTCCTTCAGTAGAAAACGGAGGTTAAGAAAAGAAAGATGTGGGTAATCTTCCTTGTATTCGTTGATCACTTCCATCAGGGACTCTTCCGATTGCCCAGGCTGCACGGCAGCTCTGTCGACCCGGTAACAGCCAAAGTAAAACACCTGTTCTGCGCCGGCGGATTCAGAGTTCAAGGTGACATCTTGGAATCTGTTTGGTACAAGGTCCCCTGCCCCCCACACTGCAACCGGTGTGCGTTGCTCCACCAAAATCTCCATCGCATAGTTATGGCAATTCTTAATGGACTGGTCATGCTCGAAAAAGGCGCCTTCCCCCGCTGTTCTAGCAGCTTCTGCTGGTGGAGCCTGTCCCTTCAGCGTACAATTTCCGCCCGACCTTTTAAATATGAAACCCATCCTCGACATTCCCGTTGTAATACGTTCCATCTCGGCGAGGGGAGAAAGCCTGGTTTGCCTTGGCAGGCCCAGCGGGAGTTCACTTTTCTCTGGCATCCTGACTAGAATTCCTCCAGCGGCACATGGTATTGCCTTCCACGCCTCGTTGTGTCCTGCCAGGAGCTTCATACCATAGCGCGAATAGATGGCGCTTGAGAGCAGACACGTGCCCAACGGCATTGGTTGATTGGTGATTGGGTCCAGCATTGGCCCAAAGGGAATATCCATGAAACTCGATTCCCCACCTGTTGTTACTTGTCTCGGGTGCTTGATGAGGGGGAGTGTACCCTCATCCATCAATAAGTTCACAACAGGTTGCGATATCATCATCACGGCAGCGGACTTAACCGAAACGACAATCTTCGGATTTGTCTTCGGCCAAATCTCCCTGTCTAGGGTACGAACTGTGTGCCGATACTTCGATAGCTGGCAATCGTGGAGAATTTTGCGAGGTGATAGACCTCTCTTTGTGGTTGATCTTTTGAAAACTTGGGGAAACCCAACTGGACTCATGTCGATAGAAGGATCAGCCACAGGTCTTGTACCCATCATGGTGTGGAGCAGGGCATCCGTTGCTCCCCAAACATTCACTACGTCATAATGCCGTTGCAGGCCGTAGACTTTTGGTTCCTTCATTGTCTTGTCCGCCACCTGCTGTACAATGGACTTCATTCCAGCACTCTGCAGACCTGACGTAGCTCGCGCCGAGAGCGTAAGCCGCTTGAGTCGGTTTGTAGTGGGACCGGTAGAGCCAGGAGGCGCAATATTGTGGTTTGTTTCTACTACTCCAGACTCGTCGGACCAATCGGATGCCCCATGGTCGACTACCGGGTCCGCATCCGGGGTTGCGTATTGAACTGACACTCCTGGATGCGCCGGGCTAAAGACATAGGTGTCTTCTTCCTCCTGATGTTCGTCCCCTGCTTCATCATTGAAGTCTAACAGATTTGGGTTATAGAATTGCTCGGCTCCAATAGTTGTACCTGCTATCGTAGATCCCTGGTATGCGAGGAGAGTAGAAAGGGAAGAATGATAACGCGCATAAGATTTGGTCAAGCATGTGAAGGATAAAATAAAGAGGAGGAGATAGAGACGTACCGAATGTTTCCAATAGACCTGCACAGATTTGAGTTGGAGGTGAATAAGGTTTTGCTCCTGTGTTACTGAACCAGCAACATGGCTTGGATCCTCGTTAGTGTGCCAGGAGATTGTGGTTATCGACCTATTGTGATTTTGGATGCACCCTGTTGGGACGACCAAGTTATCCCTGGTGAACATAGGAAGGTCGTCAGAGGCCAGACCCGGCCGTAGGTCGGAGTGCTTCCCGAAAAGGGACACAAGGGGGTCGCCACAGGCAGCAACGTTTGTGGCATAGCGGGGCACTCGGTATTTCTTGTCATTGGCAGGAAAGGAAGAGTGGGGGCCTGGGGGCTCTGTCCTCATCGAATTGGCGACACTGTTATTCACAAAGGCTTCCAGGAGACCCATCACATAGTTGACAATCTTCAACCACAGTTCCTCTCCTGCCGACGCCTTTTGAGAAAGATACAGGTAGGGATCTGACTTGTCTCCAAATTGGACCCAAACAGGCTTGGAATTCAAATGATCGCAGGAGGAGACACGAATTTTTCGGTCCTTCTTGTGCTTGGAACGAATGTCGTCCATGTAGGCACATGAATCTTGGTCTGTAGTAAAGTAGGCAAGGAAAGCCGGCGACAAGTACTGGTGGATGGCCACAACTGTACCTCCAACATCATCACTATCGGAATCAGCAGACCTTTTCAAGTGAACCCCTTCGACCCGTCTGGGAGGTGCAGAGGCAATGAGCGCCTCAAAACGAGCTGCCACTTGAGGAACAAAATAAGGAACCTTGGCGCCGGCTAATTCGTCTAGATACCTATTCCTATCCTTCAAAAACTGGTTGAGATACGTCGGAAATTTGGACATTGCAAGAAGCTCCAATCGGTCGTGATCGATGGTGGCCTTGGCAACAGATTCTTTTTGTGATATCCAGGCCCGCCCACTCGCAACGCTGAAGAACGGCTGCCGAGACTGCGGCTTGCTTTTCGCCTCAAAGGAGAATTGGATGGAACATTCAATTCGAGAATAAAGCTCACGAAGCGATGGCACACTTGTCAAAAATCTTTTACTCTTACCCTCCATCCCTAGGATAGCGTTGTGCCAAGACAAGGGAAACATGGCTTTGCGGAAGGAAGAGATCTCCACGGTTCTAGGATGTTGATAATGGTCTAACACAAAACCAACTTTCGAGTGGGCGTGCTGGAGGATGTTCTTGTGGTGAGAAGCAGGGTCGTCGATTTCTTGAAGGTGGATTGGTAAGTCGGAATGAAGGGGGCCTCCTAGCTTTAATTCAAAGTTGCTATAGGGCTGAACAACATACTTGTTGAAGTCTTCCACAGTTACAGGAATGTTTGCGTCATTGTGGCAGATCAGAGAACGAAAGATATTCGATTTTGAGGACCCGTTTTGGAAGTAGTTGTACATTAGGAAATAGAGACGCTTATGTTGGACAGCAGAACGAGGAGAAATCCTAACAAGCGAGATGGCCTCATCGAGGATGACCCAGCAAACAGTATGAGATAGGGCGGGATGGTCAGGAGAATCTACAATAGGAACTTTTTCGTGATAAACGTTGTTTGGTATAGCGGGGGTGGAGGATGCTTTGTTCACATCATGGTGGTGGGAAGAGGCGGACATACTACACTAGCAAAAGGGATAGCAGAGTTTGGAATGATGATGAGGATAGGAAGTGAGGTGTGTCTGTTCAAACAAGTGGAAAGGAGAAAATGCCGATCGGTGGAGGTACGCATCTACGTTGCAAGAAAGTTAATTATGGATAAAATTTATTTCGCTAATTTATATAAGGATTATACCGACGTAGCCCAGACCGAGGGAGATCCTGCCATGCAATAATGAGGTCTCGGTCTGGGCGTCGCCGGTTTTGATCACAAGGAGAAAAAACAACAACAACAACAACAACCATCATCACAGGCAACCAAATGAGAGGAAGGTACCCCCCAGGCGGGTGGTAACAGGATACTCCCTGCAACAATGTAAGAACAGAGTAGAGAGAAAGAAATACACAATACCAGGTGAGTGAAGACTGAACATGTGCACCACAATGCAGAAATGAGGGGGACTTGTGGTGTGGACCCTCATCCTGTGGTGACCATTGTGTGTTTCAACCAGCGCTGCAAGACAAAAAGCTGCTGAAAATCCTGGAGGAACGGTCGTTGTCACATAGGACATATAAAGTAGCGATTTCGTTAAATAAAAAACGTACCGCGCCAGACCGAGGGAGATCCTGCCATGCAATAATGAGGTCTCGGTCTGGTAGTCGTCAAGGAATATTGTCTCTTGCGTGAACCAACCATGTCATGGGCACGACGTTATGTCAGGTTGCGGGCTCGTGACACCAATTGCTGACGTGACATATCAATGTGTTTTCGATTCGAATGAATCATCTAGTCGTTACTCCCTAGAGCTCGTCCGTCCGCGCAACGGGATGTCAAAATATCTGTAGTCGTCATCGAGAACCCTGTTTGTTATGTCAGGTCAGGAGAATACGTACTGTGTACTCAATATGACATAGGGTTATCACAAAAATAGAGACAAGACTTGCGTCACATTCATATGCCAATAGTCGGCTTCCCTACACACGAGTTTTGAGTAAACCTGTATCAGTGGACAAATTACAAATCCATCTCCACAATCACCAAAGCTTCTTGTTGTCAAAGCCTTCTACACACAGGAAATGAATGCAATGGATGATAACATCAGGAGGAGTACAAGGAGTAAAGGGGGCTCGAAAGATGCTAATCATCCTTGTTTGCTAGTTCCTCCCTACTACCATTACAAAGAGGACCCGAACAAGACCTACGTAGAAGAAGATGCAGAAATGTATCACAACCCACCTCTTCCATCCAAATATGAAGGGGGGGTGCTGTCGAAAGATCTGCGTAGTATCCCTCCTCCACCTGATATACTGCCTTCAATAATGCCAGATACTGGACATTGCGAATGGTCGTGGGACCCAAGAACGAGAGTGGTACATGCCGACTTCTCTTTGTCTGCGACCATCATGGACGTCAAGGACAAGAAGTTCTTGTTCCTTATGATGGAAAGAGACGATGTGACTGTGATTTCATCTGGTATTGTCTCTCACCCAGGATTGAAACCATCGGTGTGGTGCTCCGGATACATAGGACAGGTCCTGGACAATGAATTCCATCACAAAATGAGGCGGTTTGATACGAGTATGGTAGGTGGAATACAGAAGTGCGTGGAGTGCGATATTATGATGTCAATGAACGCCCATGACTACCATAGTTATGTGACCAAAAGGGGCAACGTCTTGGCAGGAAGGGATAAAGAAAAAATGATGTCTTACAGAGACCACAAAAACAATACACATTGCTTCGATGTCGAAAAAACAATTCTTTACATGATCGACCTGGATGTGGAGGCATTGCTGCCAGCACTTTACACGGATTTTCAAACACACATGCGACTTCCCGGAATAACTCCAGGTGGCGCGCATTGTATGATTTCAGCGGTACGTAATGGTGGACTACTGGAGGGTTGTACAGGAGATATTTCTTGTTGTGACCTCACTTCGCTACCTGCTTGTAGGTGACAAGAGAAGCACGGCCGTTCATGGGTCCAAACCTCTACGTAAGTAAAGACTAGAGGTGCCGTTTCTTCCATTCCCTAAGTTTTGCTCATCTGTCAGGCTTCCATATTTGTCACGTGCAGATGACGCCCCCAGCCTCATTCACCTATTTTCACCAGGACGGTAATGGAACAGTTGACAGTGGTCATCTATGTGTGAGTGGATACAATGAAATCGTGATGCTTCGGAGGCTCACTGAACGTCACAAAAAACACGCGCTGAGACTCTTGACTAGTGACAACAAGAACGCAGATACATTTTTTGACGGGCTCTATGGACAACCGCACAGCGATGGATTGGTATGTACACTCGGGAACATATTGCCAGATGTCTGCAACAATATTTGTCTCAACCAACTTGCTATTGTTTATTGATACAGGGACCAAAGCCGGCTTGGCCATCGACGAGGAGGATTGAAGAGTGTAGGAAAATGGGGTACTGCCCGACTGTCTGTATTCTGAGGCCGGGCCAGTTGATCCATATCAACAAAGGACGGCTACACGCCTTCCGTAAACTGTGTCCCAGCATACTCCCTGTCGAAGATTGCCATGCTGCCCTACGTGCTAATTTAGTAAACGAACAAATGATTGGGAAGGATGAACTGTGCATTAGTATCGCGTGGGATTGGATGTTCCGTGGAGTCTCCGAGACCGGCATCAATCGAGAGATTAGTGCTACTATGAGTTGCGCTGAGCTTAACCGGCACAATGAGGTAGTGTCTCTCGGAATACCTGGGGCAGCCCTCTTGCAAATGGCCAGGTCTATTTCGAAGGAAAACGGAGAAGGACCCAAACCCTTCCAGCCGACTGCTGAAGTGGTATGCCGTGGTATTCTTAAAGGACTGTGTGCTGTCGTCGAAGTGCATGAAGGAGAAATTGCGAGCGCAAGAGAGAAAGGCATCTTGCTTGACATAATGGAAAGGTCGGATGCGGACCAAGATCCATTAAGTCGCGGAATAAATCCGTATGGGAACTCTGACTACACATGCCGGTTCTGTTCTAAAGAACTTGCAAATGTGTATTGTCACTGCAACGGATGTGACTCGATTTTGGGCAGGGATTTCAACATCTGCGTTGGGTGTCATTCGATTGGCAAGTATAAGGTTGATGTGACCATGGGTGAGTCTAAAGTACTGCACAGCGGACAACATCATACAGGATCATTCAGGGGGAGAGCGGTTTGTGTGTGTGCTGACCCTGTGAAGGCGGGGAATTGCCACAAATGTGACGGTTGTGCTGCCTGTTCATGCACTTGCCACTCTAGCTTTTCAATGCATTACAGGTTTTTTGATCTACAAGCGGAAAGACGGTTGGTGGAAAGGGTGAGACTAATGGGGAGAAAACAGGGTGGTTACATCGAGAGATTTTTTGAAGGATCAGAAACAAAAAGGTGCGCCCTCTTCCCATTGTGCCTTGAGGACACTTCCTTTTGTGGGGGGTTCCAGCTTAGTTCCTGTTGGTGTTTCAAGGAGCTTCTGCAAGCGCTTCCAACAAAAGAGGAGCTGGTAAAAGCGAGAAAGGTGTTCTTTGAAACAAGGGCTGGCCAGGACTTGTTCGAGGCCACGAAGAAAAGGAATGCCGAAAAGAGGAGGAAAAGCAGAGGAAAAAGAAAAGTCGTGAATAATGATGTTTCTATTTCGTAATAAATATTTATGCATTGAATAATAAGATTCTATGACTATGAGGCTATTCTAAATTTATTATATCCATACGAATTCTTATTCCAATGACCACCTATTATAAGCCTCTTGGTCGACATCCTTCTTTACCACAATGTAACTCCGAATAAATAAAAGGTATCCTAAGGGTGCCTTTTTGTGTGCCACCACTGAATAGTCATCTAAGCGGATGACAGACAGCTTCTGGACTCCGACCTTTGCCTTCCTGTTCACCTTACTCCGCAAACTCGGTTCGGTCCAAACCGGTTGACATAGTAGTGATTGGGATGTTTGATCGCCCAACAAAAATTGGATGGGGCAACTTATGAAAGGCTGGTTGGTACCCTTGAATAGCTTTTCGAGAATAACGAAATGAAGACCAACGGGCTTCTCGGTTCTCACATCGCCTGAGGTGCTTGGACAAGCAAGCCGCCTTGTTATGTAGTCTTTCAGCTCTGTCATGCTGCCGCTTCCGACCTTGTTAAGTGCGGCATGACTACTGATGGGAGCCATGATGAAGATAGTGATAGGGGTATAAGGGGATAAAGGAAGACCCTGTTGGAATAGAATGCCGTCTTGCTGATTTGGCTACTGCACGGGGGCGTCCTGGCTTTGCGTCCACAAGATAGTATTGTGGCGGGACCCTTAGGATATAGTGGGGCCTCGATGTCATACACCATGGCCATTCCCCAATAGTGGACTGCTCAGAGCCCCCCACCAAGATATGATCCCCCAGGTACACATCGCATTTGCAT
>Ga0115005_10003023_pt1 | contig 13365 bp, 12 predicted proteins | sample ArcOceMetagenome_FD_87163 | JGI IMG/M metagenome (GOLD analysis project Ga0115005, IMG submission 87163) | Marine eukaryotic phytoplankton communities from Arctic Ocean - Arctic Ocean - Greenland ARC118M Metagenome | ecosystem: Environmental > Aquatic > Marine > Oceanic | place: Arctic Ocean... | reverse complement strand
TATGTCCATGCCATGTGCGGCTGTGATGTGAAATGAATCAACAAACAACAACCCAAGCGCAAGCGAAAAGCGAAGCAGATGACGACACCAAAACTAACACGAGTACTTGTAATACCAACGCACCAACTCACCAAAAGGCGGAAAAATAAGGCTCCACCAAAATACAGCCCAGGCATTGAAACAATCGTAGCGTATATCTCAACATGGCAGGCGAATCACTAGTCATTCAAGATTTGCGACGACACTTGTCTGGTTCAAGCGACAGCCAGGTAGACGGCAGCGATACTAACAAAGCTGCTCTACCAGTTGCCGCGATCAAATCTCTCATTGGAGTCATCCAAAGAACCAAAAGTGAAACAATGATGGGCCTCGAAATGGAACTCAAAGAAGCTTCAAAAAGTATGCTGCAATTTGCAAACGATCCATTGAACTCCAATATGCTCGGCGGTCGATCACACATTGCCCTAGCGAGTGGGTGCGAGCTCTTTATGAAGTACATTACGAGATGCTTCCTCGAATTACCTGATTTCAATGAGTGCATCGCGCAGATTATTTCACGCGGACAGAGATTCTCAGATATATCCGTTGCAGCTAGAGATCGAATTGCTGCGACTGGAAGGGCATTCATTCAGCCTGGCTCGACCGTCCTTACACACGGGTGGTCCAGCGTTGTTTCTTCTCTGCTGATCCAAGCTGCGAAAGATACGCACTTTGAAATTATTATTTTGGAGGGAAGGCCTGATGCAAGTGGTGCCAAGGCCGCAGCAAATGTATATGCCAAGGCTGGGATTCCTACTACTGTTGTGCTCGATTCTGCAATGGCATATGTTATGGAACGAGTTGATATGGTGATTGTCGGTGCGGAAGGTGTTGTCGAAAACGGTGGAATTATAAACAAGCTAGGTACATATACCATGGCTATCGCTGCCAAGGAATTGGGTAAACCCTTTTATGTCGCTGCAGAGAGTTTCAAGTTTGCAAGGTTGTACCCCCTTAATCAGTCCGATCTACCGACAATGGGGGAAGGGATGGAGGAACATTTAAATTTCGTTGATACTGCTTCTTGGATTGCGACAGGGGGCGCTTTTGGCGAGAAGAAGAAAGAAAGTGAAAGTGATCATACCGGTAGTATGCCTGGCTTGATTGTTCTGCCGAAAGAAGTCAAGGTCGAGAATGCCCTTTGTGATTACACTCCAGCCAAGTACATCACTCTGCTATTTACTGATTTGGGTGTGTTGACACCAAGTGCTGTTTCAGATGAACTTATTCGGTTATATCAATAATTTTAATAAAAGGTACACACTTTAATCAAACACAATCTTGACTGCCTTTTTCATGGGCCCTCCGCCTCGGGGTCCAAAACTACCGTATAATTTGTGCTCCTTCTTCTTGATGGTACTTCCAAATTTCATCAAAGCTTCCGGAACATCCTGTCCCGCTTGTTTCATAACTTGCTGCAATTCTCCCGCATGACTCTTATCTCCGCTCTGGAAGAATGTGATACTAATTCCAGTCTTCCCAGCGCGACCGGTACGCCCGATACGGTGGACATAATCTTCAATGGTAAGTGGAAAGGTGTAATTGATGACCATCTCAACATTTGGAATATCAAGACCACGTGCTGCGACGTCTGAGAAAATCCGAAAGGCAATTATCAGATATAATTGAGATGAAAGTTAGAAATGATAGCAATATGGAAGGGCAAATTCAAAATAGAACTCACCTGTGGCAACCAAAAGTGGGCATGCACCACTCTTGAAATCTGCCAGAGCCCTCGTACGGGCATCCTGTGCTTTATCCCCATGAATCGAGGTCACCAATCCAGAATAACCACTCCTCGCCAAAGTAGTTTCTAATCTAGCTGCTTCTTTTTTGTACAAAGCAAAGATCAAAATGCGATAAGGATTCTTTTTGGTATTCGTCTTGAAATTTTTCTGAAGCAAAGCTTTGAGCCGAGCTTCTCTCGCATAATCATCAATTACTTCCACAGTTTGTGCCACTCTCTTATTAGCAGACAAAGCATCGTCCATGCCCTCACCGTTACCACCTTTGATAGTATCGAATCCAACATAAACGCGGATTGGATTTACCATATATTCTAACGCAATCTGTTGGATGATTGCTGGCCATGTTGCGGAGAACATGGCAGTTTGACGGCCTTTGTCTTTGTCCATACATTGAGTGATGATGAAACGTACATCTTCTTCGAACCCCATATCTGTCAACATTCGTTTTGATATTAGCATGGCGAGAAGAGATACAAGAATATTTATACTTCGTTTGGATGGAGTTTATTGAACTTACCCAGCATACGATCAGCCTCATCCAGTACAAGTTGAGAAACCCTACTTAAATCGCAAGCTCTGTCGTTGATTAAATCCTTGATTCTTCCGGGAGTGGCAACGACACAATCAACGCCCTTCTTCAATTCTTTCACCTGATCATATTTTGATACCCCGCCGTAAACAACGAGAGAAGTCAGGTTCACGAGAGATCCAAATTCTTGTACGACGACGTGAGACTGATTAGCCAATTCTCTTGTGGGTGCAAGGATAAGCATACGTGGTGTGCGGCGCCTACTTCCTGCAACGTGCTCTTTTGCGAGAGCGGTGAGGGCAGGGATAGCGAATGCAAGTGTCTTACCACTTCCAGTCTCGGCAATTCTGATCGATTGTGGCGATGATTAGGAAAGAATAATAATAGAAAGCTACAAAAAGAACAGAGAGCTACTTACCCAACAATATCTCTGCGCTTGCCATCGCTTCCAGGATGGAGCATTACAGGCCAACACTGAGCCTGAATAGCACTAGGCTCCTTGAATTTGTTTACCACTGTGAACTGATTCAAAAACACTTCATTAACACTAGATTTTACAATATCCGATTCAAAGCTGTCGTAGGGCATGTATGCAGCATTCTTGTTCAATGCATCAGAGACCTTTTGTCCCTCTACATCATCAGTTGTGCTTTTCAAAACGACTTTATGTTCAGACCTCCACTTGTCTACATTTGCCATGGACAAATCTTCTCCAGAAGAAGACCCAGTATCTGCGTTCGTGTCGCCAGATTTAGATTTCTTTTTCTTCTTCGCCTCTTTTCTCGCTTTTTTCGCGGCCTTCTTCTTGGCTTTTTCATCATCTGCGTCATCTCCGTCACCACTTTTTCTCTTTTTGGATGAATTCGCCAAGGAAACTTCTTTTCCTGTTACGGTGAACTGGTCACTGGCAAGAATCCAATCTTTCACTTGATCAGAAGTTGCTTCATCTCCAATTTTTTCCACCACTGATTTCGTCAACACCTTGAGTTTCAAGCTACCGCTGTCGTCCTTCTTCAGGATCTTTTTCGAGGCTTTGATCACGGCGTCCATTGTGATTTATTCAATTATTCTCTTTTGGCAGAGTTGTTTGATAGTGGAGTTCGTCTGATGCTGGAGCATTTTGTGTTTTTTTCTTTGAAATTGAAGGCCAGAAGTTGGCGCGAAGACGAAGTGGAAAAAAATGATTGGCTCCAAACCTCTTCAGTTTGGTGGGATTGTGGGGATCTCAATTTAAAATTGACCCCAACACCCTCATTTTATCAATATGAACACAACAAGAGACCAAGAAAATAATTGAATTTCACCTGAGTGGAGTCTAGTGTGATAACTATTTTCTCGCAACAAAAACGTTCCGTGGTGTACTACAAGTACACTCAAAATCAAAATAATATTAATTAGCTCAGAACTTAGACAGGAGGTGGCAAAGCAAGCTGTTGACCCTGAAAATGCATCAAAGCAACTCCTCCGAAGAAAAGAATATAATTCTTAGCGATGGGAAATGCATTTCGGGCAAATGAATTAGGCCCCAGGGTCTTATTGTACCAACGGACCAAAAACATGTCTTTCTTTACTGGTTGCTTGTTGAGAAATCCAGCCTTGACTACTTTGCCGTCCTTCTTAACAAGGGCCGCTTGTTCAGCAGGCTTGGACCGATTCAATGCAGCTGCGCTCTTTCTCAATTTATCGACTGCCAATGCTTTGCGTTTACTAGCTTTGTTTAGTAAATCATACAATTCATCTTTCTGATCTTTGATGGATGAGTTAAATTCGACACGCATTTGGACAACGCATGTAGGTACTAGTACTGATGGCTCGGCCTTGCTCTCGGCAGGGGCTTCTTCAGTGGTTGTTGTTTCTTCAGAAGATTCTGCTGCGACCTCAAGAGTTTCTTCTACTGTCTCAGCAGTATTATCCTCAAAAGTCTCTTCTACTGCCTCAGGAGCATTGTCCTCTGACGACTTTGCCTCCTCATCTTTGGCATCACTTTCGACAGCATTACCACTGTCATCAGCGTCATTCTCGCTTGCAGAATTAGCACCATCTGCATCGGCATTTTCTTCAGCATCTCCTGTGTCTACATCACCCTCGTTGCCCTCTTCGATAGCTTCAGAATCTCCGCCTGCGGCTTTGGCATCTGCAGTATTATTTTCTGCAACATTTTCTTCTTCTGGTGTTTTCGATTCTTCTTCTTCCGATTTTGCATCTTGGAATTCATCATCAGTCTCGGTGATTTCAATTTCGTCACTAGTCTCTTGCTCTTTCGTTTCTTCCTCCTCATCTTCATTCTTCTCTTCCTCCGCATCGACGACGGCAGGACTAGAATCCCCGCTTTCATCATCTGGTACAATTTCAACATCCTTAGTCTCCTGCTCTGTCGTTTCTTCCTCCGCATCTTCATTTGTCTTTTCCTCCGCATCGACGGCGGCAGGACTATAATCTCCATTTTCGTCATTTGGTACAATTGCAATATGCAAAACAGAAACCTTCTTCGTTACACCACCCAAAACATCAATCTCGCTAAGAGGTTTCACATCGTGAACAGCACTAGAACCAAGTGCAATATCGGCATCTGAAACCTTGACCACAATGGTCGCCACAGACGTATCGACGCCCTTGAAATTAATAATCGAACCTTCTTCAGTTGGGTTAAGGGGATCAAATAATTTTGTGATGCTCTGTTCTTCGATGGGGGATGATAGTTGCACGTTGATTACTGTTTTGGCTGCTTCTGGCAATCCAGTTACCTGTGGGTGGAGGTTCAAGAAGGTTGAAAGATTTTATCAGAATTTCACATGACATACAGTACTCCATCTAAAGAAAACTTAAATTCAAATGCTCTTTACACTGCACTGTTGCGTACCTTGGTCGCAGAAATTTTGAGAGAATTGGTTTCCTCTTCTTCCCCTCCTGAAGGCTGGGAAGCCAAATTGCGCAGAGCAAGTCGAATTCCAGAGATTTCCTTATCAGACTGGACAACCTCAAACCTGGCTGCTTCTACCTGCATCTTCATCTTGTCTATATCCGACATGTTTTCTGTGTTGATATTTTCGTGGGTAGCTCGTTTAGATTCAAATGATGTACTTCGGTATATATCTATTGTGTACTCTTACTCAGCAATTGTGAATTGTGAAAGTTTACTTACCGTACCGTACAGTAGTGTGCAGAAAGTGTGCATTGGCCTGGCCAACTTCCGTTGTGGGGTCTACATGTTGTTACAATCCGGACCACGGTCAGACTTTACAACCGTAGCGCGCTTTCAGTCACACGGTCACACTTGGCACACTCAACAATAATGCAAAATAAACTAAAAACTTGCTCACAATGTTTATGTTTATTTGGTGAAAGATTTTCTCACTCGTCGAAGGACCTCCGTGAAGAAATTGAAAAGATTAATAATGACTGATTCAGCATCCGAGAGGAACCGCAGTCTCCAAATATTCATCATGCGTCACCCACCGGTCGAACATCCTTCAATGAAAACGACGGAATCATGAAGAAAAACAAACAAACCAGATAGAAATCTTTTTGCTGGTTGGGAAAAGAGTACGGTGTACTGTTATAACATATTTTAAGACTACGTGTTCGTGTAGTTTAGGTATTTTTAAACTATGCAATCGCTTAGAAAATTTCATAAAGAAGGCTTTCGTAATTCAATAAAGAAGGAAACGAACTCATTCTTCCCTTCCATGTTCAATATTCCCCCCTCATTTCTGCCTTAGATTTAGGCTTCTAATTCGTCAGACTCCAAATCAATTTTATCTTCATCCTTGTTAACGTCGGGCTCGGCTAATCGTTTATGTCCAGCATTTCTTCGGTGGAATTTAATGATAGGAGCTCTGCCGCGAAATCGAATGTCGATAGCAGTGAACAAGATAGTGATTACAAGGGAGGCGAGCGGAGTGATAATGAATGTCCACATTCGTGTTGTACCGCAAAGAGTACACCTTGGATCTAGGTCTTTAAGCCAAAAGTATTCAAATGGTTTAGTAGCATATTCTGTAATTTTAGTATACGAGAGATGAAAAAGAAAGTAATGTGAGGTGAGTTTCAAAATTGATGTAGATATTTGTGGTTGCATTTGATATAGGGTTGGATTGAACTCACTTTCACTATCCACAACAGTTCCAGTGACGAGGACGGCTGCGACCCCACCGATAAAACCCATGAATGCGCCTAATTCAGTGGGAGCCAAAATTCCCCATTTTTCCTCGTCCAAAAGTCCAAGGAAAACAGGAAACACTGCTGTCGAGCAGACCAAATCAGCAACCAAGAATAAGCTCAAGACATCATATCGTTGTGAAGACTTCCAAATCGCAGTTGCATTGGCAACAATAAGAAATACACGGTTTGCCCATTTGATATGATTGGCGTTCGATGAAATCTTGAGTAGATCTGAACTCGTAATAGAGGTGATACCATTCTGCAGACTATCCACTGAACTTGCTGCAAGGGAGGTGATAAAGATAAGCACTAAAATGTGCCATCCTTGTGATAGTGGCTCAAGGATGTCAAAGAATGCCAAATACGCCAACTTTTCAAAGGTGTCGTAGGATTCTGGATCTTTGGCATAACCTATCATGCCCATGATTCCGAAGAACATCATCAAAAGGAACACGAGTGCACTTCCTAATCCAAACCCTTTACGAAGACTAGGGGTGTCCTTTGCCGCCCAAACCCTCTGCCAAGTGGCCTGATTGAATAACTCTGCTGAAATGATAGCAATAATCAAAGTGACCAAGAGATAAAATCCATCAGCTGTCCAATCCGATGCCAAATTAAATTCTTCTCGGCTGATTCGATTTTCAGGTACGGCACAGACAACAATTGTCAAAAGGAGCACTAAAATCATCATTATGATTCCCTGGAACTTATCTGTAACAATGCTCGCAGGAAGCCCCGCGATCCCAGTGTAAAATACTGTAAACACTCCAAGGATAATTGCGATCCCAGTTGTATACACTTTATTCAGATCGGGATAAACCTCCTTTGCCACAATCAACGCATACACATTACTGATACTTGTCAACTCCGCCACTAGATAAATCCACATGTAGAAAACAGAAATAGCGGTGCAGACAACCTGCATGATCCTGCCATACCTCATCCTACAGAAATCAGTTGTGCTGAAGGCATCCTCGCCATTGGTCGCCTCTTTGATAATAGGTCCAAGCCACATAACGACTACTCCAGGAATTGCAGACGCAATGGAATAACCAAGAACGCCAAGCCATGATAGTTGGGGGGTGGCACCAATTTCAGTAGTTCCATAGACAACCCATGCGCCCATTCCGGATGCGAAGAATGACATGGCGATTCCGAACATTCCTGTCGAATCTCTTGCCGATCTAAAACACGAATATGAAATGAATTGATGAGTATATATTTGAGAGAATGAAGAGATTGCGACATACCGGTATCAAGAAACACGGCACAAACGAATTTTGTAGATGTACAATTTATCAGGAACAATGTTTTTAGTGCATCAACTTACAAAAAGAAATCAGTGGCCAGAACCCCACCAGCCGAGCCAGCGCTTGCAACAGTAATTCGTTCCTTGAAATTGTCACTCCCTCCAATTGGCTGCTTCTGGGCAACCAATAAATTTTGTAGTCCGGAAGAAAGGAAAGAGGCTCCATATCCAGCTGAGATGATAGCAAGGATTGTGAATACTCCAAGCACAGAGAAAAGGACAGCGTAAGCGCCTCCGGTTGAGACTTCGTATCCCATTACTTCGTGCTATGTGGTTCGATGTATGGATTTGGATTCTGTTGATGGCTTGAATTGAAGAATGGCGTGAGACCTGAGTTGTGAGTAGAAAAGGTGAGCCGAGGACAAACTTGTGTACGAGAAAAGATATTTTTAAAGAAAGTTGACACCTGCCTGCTTGCTTGCGGCCGCTGCGTGCGCTGCGTGCGCTGCCGCAAGCTTGCAAAGAAAGAAAGAAGGCTTGCCAACAACCAAGCAAACCACAAAAAAGGTACCAACGAGCCTACAGTAGATCTGTAAAAGCAGGAACGTCGTAGGATCGACGTTTGGACCCAACACTGACCACCGACCGACGCTGGGGCAACAACAAAAAGGGACCCCATTTTGAGTTTTGCCCCGGGGGGCTGTATTTTTCTAAAAGGGGACATTTGGGGACGAAATCCTCAGATCCGGAGATAAAAAATTACAATGACCAACCTTCTTACTCACAGTGACCCTGCCTTACCGACCGTAAGGATAACACACCTCTGACTTCTTCTGGTTAATTGGTTAGCAGCGCTCCATTCGCTCTGGGGCATTCCACAATCACAATTTGGGTCATATCTCAATTCTAAGCAAACAATGTCATCTCGTGCCTCTTTTCTCCTACCAAAAGATGAGGAGAAGCAGCAGACTAAGTACATTTTTCATGATAGCGAACAGTCACAAACCAACAATTCCAACAACAACTATCATATAAATTTGGAGTTGCCGCCGATATCTAAGAAGACCTTATCATCATCATCGTCGATTTCTGCTGACTCCTTGCAATCAACTGGTATTGAAAGTCTCCCAGCAAGTTATTGTGATACCGATGCCGCCCTTTTTCAATTTGATTATGAAATGTTGGAAGAAGATGGCGTCGACGAGGATGTTGGTAATTCTTCAGAAACAATCCCTATCAAACGACGAATACAAAAGAATGGATATCCAAAAGATCAAGATGTCGACCAAACGGAAGCCGAAAAGGTAGATCATGACCTTGACAAAAAAGAGCTCATCCTCTTTGGAATAGATTTATCTCATCTCAGTTCTGTTCACCAATTTGCCATATCGTCATGTGGAGTCCTGTTCTTCAATATGATCTACGGTTATCTACAAGAGTTGATTCAAATCAGAATCGCTGGTAGAAGTTTTGCTCTCTTTCTGGGTGCATGTCAATTTTTTGGATATGCATTTTGGAGTTATGTGTTCGCTAAGTTGAGGGCTCGATTGTTGCGATTGAGGAAGAGAACTAGTAATGATGGTGCCAAGAGAGTCGGTGGTCAGATCTATTCATCTCTACCAACAAAGGACGGCGAAGAGAATGTGGCCGCATTAAGGATTGAAGATGATACGTCACCGGCTAAAAGAAAGAAAGCTACCAGCAGTGCAGCAGTGGGTACTTACTTCGCTCTGTCCGTCATCAGAGCGATTGATTTGGGTTTGACAAATCTATCTATGAAATATTTGAACTACCCTGCCAAGACTCTGATCAAAAGTTCTAGAGTCATTTTCACCATGTTCTTGGGTCTTTTCATTGGGAAGAAAAAGTACAAGAAATCAGATTATGCAATGGTGCTCATGTTGGTTATAGGTTTAGCATTATTTCTTCATGCCGACATGCATACTTCTGCTGTATTTCATCCTGTGGGGGTCACTATGTTGGTGAGCAAGAATAAATAGGTTTAGTGATGATCTTGTTTGCCATAAGTTGTTGCTAACAAACAACGCTCCTTATCTCTGATAGGCAACCTCGCTCATATTAGACGCAACTGTCAGTAATTGGTCAGAACTCATTATGAAAAAGCACAATATGGGTCAAGATGACTTCCAAATGAAACTTTACTCATTCTCTTTTTTAATCATGCTCACTGCCGCTTATCAAACCGATGAATTATGGAGTGGTATCAAATTCTTTTTTTTATCTGATGGAACTTATAACGAATTTTTATCAGAGGGGATGGGGGAAAGCCAATACACATGGACCAGGAAAGGTAAAAGTATCGCTGTCATTCTCTTCTCCACGTTGGGCATATTTGGTGGATCGTGTGCAGCGGCAATTACAAAACGATTTGGGGCTCTGACAATGTCGATAACAACTACAACAAGGAAGGCAGCAACTATTTTTCTAAGCTTTGCCATGTTCAATAACGAATGCACACCAGAACATATCATGGGAGTCTCCATCTTTGTTCTGGGGCTACTTTTGAAAGGGGCACGGAACCATATCGTATTGCCGAGGGCTTTTTCATGGTGCCTTCCGAAAGCTATGTTGCCAAGACCGTTTCAGAGATCATGATGATATGCAGTCGATTGCTAAGATCGGTGTCTTAAAAAATGATAACTTTGACTTATTAAATTTTGGATATGTAGCTGCATGCCTGTCCTTGTCATTTGCCACACTAATCTCATCTCCACCCTCCAGGCAGCAGGTATCTCATGTGTATTATTGAATTGCGTACTTTCAACGAATTGTTCGACTTTTATAATTATAATACCAATCAGACCAGAAAGAATGTAGCTTCGTCCATCCCCGGACCGACGTTCTATAAGCCACTTTCATTAAGTCATCCCTACGTGTAGGATCCCAAAATGATCCACAAAGATCAGCCGACAAGGCCCCTCCCTAGTCCCTTAAATCTGTCGTACAACCCCGAGAAACCATTCTCACCACAATTATCGCCCTTTGCTGCCGTGCAACTATATGACACTGTTCTTTAAATTTATAAATCTCTCTCCTCTTCAGATTTGTTTTCAGCTTTAACCTTTTTAGCTAAAGGCTCAGACTCAGGCTGTGGTTCCGGTGATGAGTGCTTCTTAACTGAAGTGCCTTCTTTGGCCTTTGACTCAACTTTCTCTTGTTTTTCAGTTGGTGAATCTTTCTCGCCACTGTCATCCATAGATTCCTCGTTTTTTTCCTTGGAATCACCCTCTAACGTCTTTGTCTCTCCCTCTGGTTTAGTGTTAGTGGCAGGTTCAGGTTTCGCATGTTCCTTTATTCTTTTGGAGTCATCTTCCGTTGTGGATTCAGGTTTCTTGTCTCCAGTTTTGGCAGAATCCTCCTTTTTGTCGTCCTCCTTGCCATCCTTTTTATCATCCGAACCCGATTCTGTGACTGTTCCTGGTTCTTTGCCATCAGCAGCTGCAGCTGCCTCTTGTGTTTTGTTCCGAACCTGTGCAGAAGTCGGTGTCGGTGTAGCGTTCATTGGTGCGAAAGAAGTAGCAGCTGCAGCTGCAAAAGGAGTATTCGCAAACTGAATCTGTGGGTGCGTCGTTCGTAATTGCTGCATTTGGGCTTGGGCATCACCAAATCTTGCCTGAAAGTGTGCATGAGAGGCAGCGGTGGTAGGAATGTATTGGTGTTGGTGTTGATGTTGGGGGTATTCAGCATAAGGCATTTGATGAGGGTGAGCGTGAGGGTGCATAACTGCGGCAGGAGCACCTAGTTGTGGATGCATCATCATCATGTTCTGCGGGTTTTGATATTCTCTAGACATGGCCGACCGGTCCATAGGCAGTCGGGTAAACATCATATCGCGCGTTAAATTACTGAGTTGATTGGCTTGGGTGCCGTACATGGGATTCATGCCAGGGACCCCGACCTGGCCATAATATTGAGGTTGCATGGAGACAGCTTGGACTTGTGGCAGTTGCGCGTTGGCACCGGGCATATTGAGAGCCATGTGTGCAGGGTTTTGAGGAAGAGCAGGCATGGAAGCATTCGACCTCGAGTCCATGTAGTGTTCCCCTCCGGCGGCAGCCCCTGCTGCCATAACTTGTGCGGAGACATCGGCTCTGACCATTGCGTTTGCGACAGATGAGGGATACGATGCCCCAGGCCTCATTCCGCTTCCAACGTCAAATCCAGGCATGGCCATTGACGCGTTAGACCCAACCCCCTTGGACCCCCCATGCCCAGAAGGATTCATGAGATCCATGACAATATTCTTGTTGTCGTCAATGTATCGAGATTCTCTAGCTTTATTGGATGACTGGGGTGTGGGGTGCATCTCTAGAGATCTCTGAGGTTCCCCACGGATGAACATGGGGTGAAAGTAACTAGCTTCCTTATGCCCATGTGTCTGAATGGTGAAATTCCAGCGGTTCAATCTGCGTGTGAAGCTAGTGTATTTGGATTCCTTAAAGTATTTGGGCAGCACTTCATCTGCGAGCCGCCGCTTGTCCCGGATTATGAACCCCCGACCATGCGGTAGCCACGAAATAATGTCACTGTGCTCATTGGTGTCCAAAATGGACATGAGCTGTAGTGGATGGGTTTGAATCACGTGGAGTGGAGTGCAGTGGAGTGGAGTGGAGTGGAGTGCAATAGGTAAGGGGCGAGAGAGAGAGAGAGAGAGCGTTAGAGAGGTTAGGTTACTGTACAGTAGAGTTGGCAACACTTTGACTTCCTGCATCATCATCATCCATCATCATCATCATCATCATCCTCAGGGTGGTCAGGCTTGTCATGTCACCCAGCCGGTAACGAAGAGAACCGCCGTGACGGGCATAACACATAAACCTCACGATAAGCGCCAAGCATCATGCCCCTCGCATATGCAATGCACCCGGTCCCGTTCCATCGCAGGCGGCCTCCATCCATCATACCGAGCACTGACAATGTACGTACCTTTAGGGGGAACTTGTTCGACATGTGACAAAATCAATGATTGGTGAGATGAAAGTGGTCTGATGGGTCGGATTACGATGTTGAAATATCGTTGGGAACTTCCTCCACTCTCTTTTTCTACTATAACCGGGGTTGGTGCTCTGCCCAAAACACTTTTTCGGATAATTTTAGCTCCAAGGGGCTATTTCAAAACGCTCAGGAGGTTGACCTGTTAGGACTTTTCAACGAAATTTTTATTCTACCCTCAGGTAAAACCTCGTTTTCAAACATTCCAGAGTCGTGCAGATGACTGCCTGCGATGCCCTTGAAGATACTGTGAAGGCATAACAATGAAATTACTCCGCCTACCGACTCACTAAAGGTCAATAGATGTTTACACGTTAGAAGAATCTATTACAATTGATTACAACAGTATCCTAATGAAGTTGAAAGTCGCCATTTGAATATATATACTCCCGTTAAAAAAATCGGATTGTTTTATTCGGATAATATTTCAAAAGTTTCGAAGATTGTCCACAGGTGGCGTGGCCACATCATTCGGTTACTTAAGCCCCTTCAATTTAGCAACAATAACTGCTTTCATGGGCGGGTAAAAAACCTTTTGCGCGCATTTTTTATGTGGACGTTTTTTGCGGTTTAGTCAACTTTTTTTCTCTCGGAATTTTTATGGACTTTCAAAACTTGACCAAAAC
>Ga0115005_10003022_pt1 | contig 13367 bp, 9 predicted proteins | sample ArcOceMetagenome_FD_87163 | JGI IMG/M metagenome (GOLD analysis project Ga0115005, IMG submission 87163) | Marine eukaryotic phytoplankton communities from Arctic Ocean - Arctic Ocean - Greenland ARC118M Metagenome | ecosystem: Environmental > Aquatic > Marine > Oceanic | place: Arctic Ocean... | reverse complement strand
TAGTGCTTGGCACGCAACTCTTGAAATCAAATTATTGTTGGAGGTGCAAGAGGACAACAGTTGCCTGAAAAACAAAGTCGAGTCGGAGTCTTTGGCGATGAATGTTGCACAGCAAGAAAGTAGCTTGCACTGCGATAAGGAGAATGGGGCAGTTCCCATCAGTGGCGTAATTTCACGCAATTGCTTCAGCGGCTGTTTCACAAGACCGCACTGGATGAAGCTCTGTAAAGTTTCAAAGCATAATGCCTTCAACTCAAGAGAGATATCGCTCTCCGCAGTAATGAACCTCAGATAGGGAGAAATCTCTTTAGATTTCGCGGTGGTATTTTGATCGAGATTAGCGTTGAGTACGCATTTGATCGTCTCAATTAGAGGCCGAAGATTGAGCTTCACCGTTTTGCGACTTTTCATTTCGTCTGTATCTTCATCACCAACAAAGATGTGAATCCACGAACAGAAAACAGTTCCCTTTAAGGATTCAGGACGGTACGCCCTAAACTTTTCTAGCTCCTCTTCGTCATCTGGGTTTTTGTGCGAGCTGATGATTTCCATTACAAACATGACCCGTTCATTAAAGTCAATTGTAGTTGGAGGAAAGGAGTTCAATACGGTTATTTCGTCAAGAAGCATCGCTTTGCCATTATTCTTTCGGCGTATGCATGTTAGCTGGAACATTGCAGCAGAAGCTACAACTTGATAGCCAGCATTGTTATAAAATGATTGGACGATTTCGGCCAATATACTAACGATGTCCGGAGCGCGAGATTCTCCTCTTGCTTCAAAAGAGGCACGGAGATAGAGCCCAAGCTGCCTTACAGCCTCAAGCTTCAGTTTGCATATCTCCCCATAGTTGTTCAGTTTCAGTACGTCCCCAAGTAAGCCGTTTGACGCGGACGCGTTACGGCGCGTAGGTGTAGGAGTGTCCAAAGCACACGTACGCAAAATTTTCAAGAGCTGTGGATGCTCTCGTGGGTCCAGAGAAGGGTATGTCAGGAGATCGCCTATTATTTGAACGGTAGGTAAGAGGAGCAGCTGGCCTTCATGGCCAAGCTCTTCTTGTTTTTGAATTGGGTAGGGTACTGGTAACTGTAAACCATTCTGGACAGTAGTCATATGTAAAACTTCTGATATATATGGAAATAACAATCTGCAAACTATGTCAGTATGGACACTCCGCGCATTTCGAGCAATTGCATAGGGGTCAAGGTCGGTTGATCCTCCTAAAGTAGACAAAGAAGCATTATCATGGTTTGGTCCTACTCGATCGGTTCGAACCAGGGCACGCATAGCAGCTTGTCTTACACTAGGTGAGTGCACATAATTACCATCGTATCCGCACTCTGCTTCTTCATAAACAGCGAACGCCTCTGAAAGGAGGGACGAACATTTCCTTTGCCATTCAAAAGCGGTTAATGATATTGCTTCATCGTGCATCCAAAAATCGATAATAGATAGTGCTACATGTGTTGAGGCAGCTGCCGGTAAAAGCGGCGAGACCATGCGAAAGAATAATAGATGAAATCTTGTTCTGACTGTTTCGTGAAGAATTCGGTGGCTAGAAATTGCGCCATCGTCGTGACAACTAAGAAATACCTTGATTTGAAGGAAAATGCTGGAGACTTCTGCTTGGATCTTTTGCACTAAATCCTCATTTCTAACACTTTGTTTAGGTTTTTGTTCTTCGATGAAATGAATTTCACTGTTATCGGTGCGAAGAGTAGCTAGCCATGGTAAAAGTCCTCTTTCAAGCAGACCCATCAACTGTTCCCACTCATGAAGGCAAAGTATGTCAACGCCACTTGCCATATCTCCATCCACTAATCTCCGTATTGCAACTGCCACCTCCAATACTAGGTTGAGCGATAATGAATTGTATTCGTGAGCATTTTTCAATTTAGGGATGGCGAGAAAAGATATGCCGAGTGAAGTGTTACCAGTCTCATTGATCCGGCCTGTGTATGAACTTGACGACGCCGTTGAATCCGTCTTTTCTACTGGAGATTTCTGGCATTGGGACCAGTCATGGATCGATGACGATGTTTCAGACAGCAACTCGAAGAAAAGACTCCAACACAGTCTCAGCGATGAGTTGCCCTTTACGCGAGGAGGATTTCCCCACAAACTAGCGCCTAGACTTCTCACAGCGCCACACGCAGAAATAATATCGGCGTTGAACATTGGTATATCTTTAGAGGAAAGATCGATATTTATAGCGCCGAGAAGCGCTTCTGTAGTTGGTGCCATAGATGAGTTCCGTGCCATCATAGACCAAAGGAGCTCGGCAATTTCGTGTAGACAAGCCATTCTTAGTCCCATGAAAGCTTCTAAGTCTTGATCCATCTCACCATCAGGAAGATTACTGCTATTCACAAAGCATAGTGATTGTGATGAATCTAAAATCGACTCATCGGTCAGTAATAATAATTGACAAAGGTTGCGCGCTACTGATTTCACTGTTGTTTGCGGTAGACAACCTCGACCACCCAAGTGATTCAGCGCAGCCAATGCCTCCGACGAAGTTGAAGATGCAGCTAATATTTCTTCTCTTGACTCCACATGAGCGTCACGTGTCGCATTCTTCATATCGTGCGGAAGAAGTAATATTCCTTTCTCAGCTAATGTCATGAGTCGAAGAACGCACTCCTCGCCGTGCCTTCCTTTGGGTGGAGGTCTCCAACCTGCCTGCGTCAAATCTGATACAGACTTTGATACCTGAAAAGCGTTCCACCAATCAAGAGCTCCATTATTTGCAATTGTGCCCCAAATCACCTCCAAATTCATTGAATCCATCACTTCAAAATTCTCCGGCGGGGTAAGTTCAGTCAAAGAACTGTCAGGCCAACCTATCAACGTTGTCTTGAGCCATGACCGTACCATCATTGCAACAGGATCATGGGCCCCAGGAATACTCCATTTGTATCTTTTATGACTTTGTGTGGATATTGATCTACCAGTCGTTGTCGCATCATCAAATGTACTGTCCAATTTCCCACTCGCGGTGGTTAGAGCAGCGGCCAATTCACGCTGAGCCTCTCCAACCCGTTGCCGTCGAATCAAACTCCGCTGCTCTTCCCAAACTATTTGTTCTATGCTTCTGGCATAATCTATAGGATTGAATTCACTATCATCTTCTTCATCGTTTACATCAACATCACCTTTGTTTTGTCTCGTCAAAATAACCTCAGTGTCTGGGTCTTTTGTAATCGGTAAAATCGCATCACCAAAAGTAGCAGCAAACTGTAACATTGAAATAGGCAATACTTCAGGGATCAGGGGGTACTGGGGCTGGTGATACATGGACGATTCTTGCTCGTCCACACGCTGCGATGTATCTCCATTTCCATCTCCACCTCTATGAAATGATACCTTCTGTATTGGCTGCCGATTCGACTGCGAAAGTGTCACGGAAGAAGTAAGAGAAGCAGTAGTCTCATACTTGTTTTGACGAGCTGTAGAACGGCGTAATTTCTGCAATCGTGCCGATTGAAGCCGCATACGGCGATCATCCAATTGGTATTGCCATGCTGGCCCAACCCACACTGTGGCGAGCACGGCACATGACCACATTGCAAGTTCGAATATTCCCCACGAAATCTGTTCTATTGTATTCCAAGTGTCTTCGTCGATATGGACAGGATTGAACTCGTTATCGTTAACGTTATCGTTGTTCATTTCGTTTGGAAGGTTTGAAGGTTTAGAAGGAGACATTTTTGGGGCAACGGTATCAACATCAGCATCAGCATCAGCATCAGCACCAACACCAACATCAACATCAACATCCCAATCAACTCCTGGGTCTTCAAATAATGTATTGTTGTCATCACGTACGTCTTCAACTTTATCTTGTTTCCCCAATCTGGATTCCTTGAGATCAGACCATCGCGAATAAAAATTCTCCGCCACTTGCTTGATACAAAAAAAAGTGTCTGCCGGATCAAAAGATAAGTCAATCTCTCCATTCTGAAAAGCCGTCCCTTCAATCTCAAGCGCATCCCTCAGCAACTTAAGATACCGTTCGGCCACAAAGAAATCTCCATTGTCAATTCGGAACAGCTCTTCGACTAACAATCGGACAGGAGGCGGACGCATTATGTTTGGGACTGCAGATCCAAATTGTGGCGGCTGCGGTATGAATGATCCTGCTACTGGCGGCTGCATATGCATATTTGAATTTGGAGGCAGGGATGATAATCTATTCATGTTTTGGAATTCAGTAGTAGTCCCAGGGAAATACAGTTCCGATTGCACCGATGATACCGATGATGGTCGTCCATACGAGTAGGTCCCATTTTGAGAACTTTCTGAAGGTACCTTTGGTAACACCGAGACCGAGGGTTCACCGATTGAGAGTAGTGGCGGTCCTCCCGATTTTGAACGGCTGGAATTTAAACTTCTTTGGCTGGCCCTAGATGTTATACCAGATTGGCTCGTATCCAGCGGATCCTCATTGCTTTTGACTGGTATGAAAATTGTCCCTGATGAATTAGAATGGGAATGGTAGGAATAGTCTAGTAAAGGTTTACTACCGGCACTCGTTGTTGTGAGTATAGAATTCCGTTTTGCTTTTGCCACCAAAAGAGGTGAAGATTTCTCTGATGATTCAGCAACAGCAGTAGTAGCAGCAGAAGCAGCCTGTTGAAGTTGTTGCGAGCTACCGTTACTTGTACGTCTACTCGTATTGCTGAATTCTTGGGCCGCATGAACATGATCTTCTTGTTGCGCATGCGAATGCGCTGGTGACTGCTGCTGTACCTGCTGCTGTACCTGCTGCTGTGCATTCTTTTGCTTGCTCTCTTTGGAGCGGCCAAACAATCCCTTTCGTCGTCCCATTTCTTGAAAATAATTCAAATGTCCGTTCAACTGTCAGCGTCTCAGTACCGGTATGAGGAGCGGGAGAGATCGATAATTGATAAGTGATAAGTTCGACCTTGGTTCGATCACACTACTGACTACGTGTACTTCCTAATTTTCGGCTTTTTTCAGTTCTTTTTTACCAATTTTTTTAATTCAATTACACAAAACAAAAGAAAGGGGGGGGAACAAGAAAGTAAGTTAGTTTTAGAGGGAAGCGTTTCCCCCGCCCTGAGAAGAGGGGTGCTATCAAGTTTTCAAAATAAAATGTGTAAAATGTCGCAGGCTGGAAGATTTTAGCCACCACTTTTAAAGGTTCATCCATCCATCTGCATCTTGTGCATTACGAGTGGCAATACCATAACATACCATCATAAAGCCCCCAACTCGAAACCCTTCATTCCTACAATCTGGATGGCACATCTACAAAATCTGCTAAGAAAGCTGGCGTCCCTAACTTTACTGCACACGTGTATTACTAGTCGACGGATCTTCCCCCTCGTTCATTCCTTTCAGCTAATACATACAAGGAATGCCATGTCGCGACGTTCTTCTAGAATCGCTACAAAACCACCACCACAAAGAACCTTGTACATGCAAGCAGATGATCTTCTCGTCGTTAAAAAAGAAGAAAATGCAGCACCTGCACCTTCCACACCAAAAAAGAAGCGAAAGGCAAAAGTACAGCAGAAATCACCGGGACCTTCACCTAAAAAAAGATCGCCCACGAAGGCAGCAGCTCCCAAATTAATCCTCTGTTCCAGCGACTTGGCAAAAATTTCCAGTGAAAATCCATGGATGGACCTTCAGGTACCTCCCCATGAGCTTCGACCCTCTACCACCCTCACAACTGGTCAGTGCTTCAATTGGATGGTGGTCCACGATGACACCATCGATCTTAACAACAGCAACAGCACCCAATCGGCATCGTCGTCGGCATGGGGAACACATAATGAGACGGAATGGGTGGGTCCAGTCCAAGATCTCGTTCTATCCATTCGAGAAACACCATCCACGACTCTGTACAGGATATTACACGGCCCTTCGGATCCAGACGTGAACATGACACATTACCTAGCCGATTATTTTCAATTGGACACCCCCCTCGAACCGCTCTACCGCGAATGGTCGGCCAACGACGAGCGCTTGTCTAAAATTGCACCAGTCATTCCAGGGGTGAGAATCATACGGCAGGATCCCATCGAATGCCTTTTTTCCTTTATTTGTTCCAGTAATAACAATATACCGAGGATTACAAAGATGCTTTCGTCGTTTCGGGAAACGTATGGTGTCAAAATGATGGATCTGCCCGTGAGGCTTTTGGGAAATGATGGGGATGGTGATGTCGTGTTATCGGGGGAACCTGTGGATCGCATGTCCATATACTCCTTTCCAACACTGGAACAATTGAAGAAACAATCGACAGAAGAACAGCTGCGGGGTTTGGGGTTGGGATACAGAGCGAAATACATTATCCAAACGCGAGATCTGCTCATTGAGAGCGGGGGCAAAGACTATCTCCTCGGTCTGCGCAGCAAAGATTCCGAAACGGTTCAAGAAGAATTACTCAAATTCAGCGGTATAGGGAGGAAAGTAGCAGATTGTGTGGCGCTATTTTCATTGGATCAGAGTGAAGCGATTCCAGTGGATGTTCACGTGCAACATATTGCTTCGAGGGATTATGATCCGACTGTTCTGGGGCAGGCCAAGAGTCTGACTCCTACTATTTACAAACGTGTGGGAGATTTGTTTCGGGATCGGTTTGAGTATGCTGGTTGGGCGCATTCGTTATTGTTTGTAGCGGAACTGCCTAGTTTTCGGAATGTCTTGCCAGAAGATGTGGTTGCAGAAATGGACGCGGTAAGTTGAAACTCTTGAAATTATTTGTTATAATTATGTTGAATGTGGTTGCACATGTCTTATTAATACCATTATCAATACTCACATCTTCGAATTTTGGATTTTACAGTGGAGGGAAGCAGAGAATGCAAAGAAAGCAGAAGAAAAGGAAGCAAAAAAGAACAGTTCTCCGAAAAAGAAGTAACGAATCTTTTTTTCATGAGTCTTGGTAAAGATTGCCACCAATAATAATATGAGTGAAGGTGTGTGTTATCGAACGCCAAATAGTTACGATCCGCCCTTTTTCCAATCACGGTGGAGGATCTGCGTCATCCATCTTTCTATCGAGGGATGCAAGTGTCTTTCTTTACACTGCTGGAAAATGCAATCCCAATCCGAAAAATCGTCAGTGGTGCGATCTTGGGAAGAATCATTTTGATACTGTGTTGTTATGGATCGAATGGTTACACGAGGCAGACTTGGATACACGAGGCAGACTTGGATACACGAGGATGACTGGAATGATACTGTGAAGATTCAGAATTTGTTGGAAATGGAAAGAAAACAATGGATTCGATTCTTGGGCAAAGAGAGATGGTGTTGTTCGAAAGGATCGTAATTTGCGGGTGGCACAACAGTACACGTGGTGTACGAGTAGCTATAAAATAAGATCATGGGTGTTTACGTGTGGAGGAAATGTGGTATTTCATACGAAGTGTATGATATCTGTACACGTGTTATCTATCTTTCTTTTTGACATTCAACAAACACCAATCCGGACTTGATAGAACAATATAGCATAGTAGGCCAATGGCCAAACTTGTTCACTTTAAAAACACATGATTGTTACTTACTACACGTGCACTAGTATAAAATTATGCATCTGCTACACGTGTACGTGGAGGTGGAGTACTGATTAAAAATAAACTCACGGTTGTTCAATTTTCTCAACAGTTGGTGGGAGGGAATATACAATCTGCTTACTAGCAACGTGGTGATACGAATCCTTTTCTTCTTCACATTTCTCGTCCTCATCAGTATTAGCCAATTCCTTTGGGTTCGATGTATTTTCTTCAACATCTTTCGAATCATCGGCTGGCAAATGATTGGATGATGGTAGATTTTCAGCAGCAGCACTCACTGTCCTGCTCTGGATTTGAATGACCCTGATGGTTTGTTGTTCCGTGTAGTAGTGCACTTGACGCATTGATCGTATCACGTAGTGTAGTTGTTCGGTTTTCAAAAACCTTTGCAAACGTTGCTGCCACCATGAGATCCCGCCACCACGAGTATTTCTTGACGTGGTATTTCTCACCGTTCTCCTCCTCCTTTCACCTCTCGACATGTATGCCTTGATAAAAGCTTGGCGCCAGGTCAAGTTCTCCTCCTCCCCTCTCCTTGATCTCTTGGCGTTCCTAACTTTGGGGGGCATGGACACTAAAAGGTTGAAGAGACCTTGGAGGGGATTCAGGCAAGAATGCAATATTAATATCGCGTGAGATTCGTGCAAGAACTTAACTATCATGAAAGGTATAAAGACGAAAGTCCACGACAAAGCATATCCAGCAGCCATATGTAGGATAGCTCGTTTTTGGGACGTTGCCCTGTTTGACCTCGATGTGGGGCGGGGGTGATCATCACGACGAAGGCAGGGGGGAATCACGTTCATGAACAATCTCTTGACTCTACGCATGACTCCGTGCTGATCACTAGCACTTCGTGTGCTATTGGTTTCAGCATTCTCGCCACGATTGCCTCCTCCTGATCGAGCGTTGAGGCGAAGAGCACTGACTCCATAGTTTTGCATCCTTTGCTCGATCTTGGACACGGACCTATACAGGATCAGCATGGTGCCAACAATTGCCGTCGGTGTGATAATCAGCACTGATCCAAATCCTACAATTGAATTTACGCGATAAAGTATTGGGTTCTCTCCTCCGTCACCACGTCCGCATGGTATACTGAAGCCCTTGGGCGTGTCTCCATTTTCATATCCGATGCAATGCGGTGGATCATTTGGTACTACGAAGCAAGCTCCTGATTCATATACATTGTATCCCATCATTGTCATGAGTATGATGCCAAACACGAGAGGGATTATGATAGATATTCCATGAAACCAGGGTTCCAACTTATTCCGAATGTATCCATCCTTCTTATTATACTTGACGATTGCAAGGCAATAGACACAAATTGAACAATTGCACAGGGCTGCGGCAATAAACCCAATAGCAACGAGGAATCCCTGAGCAGTGCAAGTTGCCGTGTTGCCTTGTGCACCTGGTACAAAATAGTTCATTTCCTTCGGGACCATTGTAGAAGAAAGAACAAAGGCAAATGATGACACGATGTCTGCGATAGATAGTCCAAACACCAACCGATGATATGTCGTGGAAAGTCCATGGTGCGATCGTAGAATGTGCACAACAAGGCACGTAGATGCGATGGTGGATACCGATCCAGTAGTACGACGAATGATGCCTCGAGTCTTGTACTCGTTGTGTCTTGCCGCTGGTAAGTCTGAATCGAGAAATGCCTCCTTCTCAAAGTCGATAGGTTGATCCTCGAATTTGTAAAGATCACCCAGGAGTCAGGGAAAGTGTTTACAATAGTAGTATTGGCCGTATTCATGGTTTATTGTTGGATGCTGCTGATATAGCTAGTCTACGGAGCTTTGCACTCGTAGTAATAAGAGACAAGATGATGATTTATGATTTATGACATGATTGATCGCCGTTGGGCGCTCAAGTCGCTTGCATTATTTCAATTTATTATTTCAGACGAATTCTAGAGTAATGAGGTGGTGTAGGTTGTAATGCGGAACGGAAGCCAACATAACATAACACATAACACATGTTAGTACATACGTGTACATAGATAGAATGTTATACACTGTACGAGGAGGGGGGGGAGGAGGTCCCCTCCACCTGGGGGGGAGGTCCACCCCAACCTCCTCATTTTGTGTGGTTAATTCGTTCTTCACATTGTTTCTCGCTATTTATACAAGTTTAGCTTGATGAAAACGATGAAAATGTTTACCTCCCCCCTATCTTAAAAACCATACACACTTGTACTGTGCCTCACCCCTCCTACTAACTGTACGCAAATACTACTTGTAAATATTTCTGTTGCCGAAATACGTGGGTAGTATGTACAGTATTCATGTTGCTTTTATTATATACTGTAGTCTCATATAATGAATTCATTCTACACAGCATGTAAACCCCTTTCAAATTCAACTGGACTGACTCGACTCAATTCTTATCAACACCCCCTCCGCCCCCACTTTCACCATCGCGCCTCGCAGCTGGACTCTGACTGGCACTCCTGGACGCGCTACGACTTCTGCTCCGACTCCTGGAAGAAGAGTAGGACCTATCACGACGAGATCTCTTCCTCTCTCTTCTCCGATCCCTGCTTCTATCATGATCCCTATCTCGATCTCTGCCACTGTCCCGATGCGACGATTTGCGTTTCTTCCTCCTACTATCGCGATCTCTATCACGACCCCGATCCTCTCTATCCCTGGTGCCCCTCCTTTTATCTTCCTCCTTCCTCCTCTCATAATCGCAATCTTCGGCCAGACTCCGAATCAAACAATTAGGCACAGGCTTGATATGCATGAAATTGCAGAATCCCCCTCTCGCACAAGACCCCTCATCAAAATCTCTGCACCGGGCCTCCCTAAAATCCGTGACTGGACTATATTCCACCTCCATCTGTTTCCCATCATAATACCTCCCCGACATGATATTCAACGCATCCGCTGCCTCCTCTTCATCCTCAAACTTACAATAAACATGTCCGATCATGTGATCCCCCAAATTATCGCACACGCACAAACAATCAATTCTGCCAAATTTCCCCATTTCCTCATACATGTTTTCGAAAAACACCAAGAAATCCTCCTTAGATTTTTGGTCGTCCACCTGCATACCGACCGCTTTGGAATCCTGTCCGGTGGCGAGTGCGCGAAGTTCCGCTTCGCGGACGGGATGGCGGAAGATGTGTTTGATGAGGATTGAGGGGGAGAATGCTGGTTTGTGGTGGGTGCGGGAGCAGCGGTCTCCGTGGCGGCAGGCGCCGATTTTGAAGTAGAAGGGGCAGTTTACTTTGTCTTCTTCCGTTCCGTGGATTCTGGCGAGTCGTTGTGCCATTTTGGATGCGTGATTGGGATGGGATGGTTTGTGGTTCTTTTTATTGGATTGGGTTCTCTGGGTGGGTGGGTTCCAATCTTACTGACAGTGGTTATGGTTGTGGTTGGTCTTGTTGGCTGTTGATTGTGTTGATCGTTGATGATGAAGAAGTGTGGTACATACTTGGTATGTATGTATGGTGGGTCGGGTCGGGTGGTATGATACATGTTGTTGCGTTAATACCCCAGCTCGAGAGGGATAAATATCGATGAGAAGATTTTTTACGATCTTCCTCCTGCCTATCTATCCTCCTCGCGGTTCACTTTTCACTTCTTGCGTTTCCCACCACAATCAATAATTGACAGTAGTACAACCATTTAACCATTTGCGATCCCATCGTTCAAGAGCAAGACATCTTCATCTAACATCATACATACCAGGGGGTACTGTACAACTACCGGTTTTATATTGAAGTAAAATTGAAAATGGGAACTGTTGAATCGACCTTAATGGGGGAGACAGTCCCACCGCCGCAAGAAAATGATCTGCACAATGTAGATCCTACACGTGCTGCTCATGCTCATACCGGTACACGTACTCGTAGCACTGAGACTGAGACTGAGACGACTAGTAGTAACTCTACCCGAACTGGAACCAGAACTAGAACTAGAACTACAAATAATAGACCACATCCAATCCCAACGAGAAGCACAGGCACAGCATTGTCTTCGAATATTAAATCATCTCCACAAAGTAAAAGTACAAATGCAACAAAGGCCCAAATGAAAATATTAAAAGGAAGCGTAGTGGGCTCCACAAATGTCGGCAAATCGTCCCTTCTCCACAGATTACGCGGCGGGGTAGAGGATACCATCATTCCAACACAAAAGAAAACAAAACGACGTATGATGGCACTCATACCCTGGTCTCCATCAGCACCACTTCCATCATCATCATCACCATCAACGGATGTGGATGTGGATGTGGATGTGGATGTGATGCAGTTGCACATTGTAGAACGGCATGAGGGGGATTATGCAGCGCTGAAGGAAAGAGATCACGCGCTTGATTTTATTATTTTCATGGTGGATCGGACGAATTCCGATTCGTTGGATTTTGTCATTGAGTTTTTGAATGGAATTTTGGAGTTTCATAAAGTGAAAGTACGTGCACCCATCCAAAACGTGGATGGTGATGACGATGGTGGTGATGATGAAGATGGTGAAGAAGAAGGGGATTATGCATCTGATTTGCTGGCACGAACATTACCGAGTGTTTGCATATTATTAAATCATTATGATATCACGGCATCCGAATCGGAACATAAGAATTGGGACAAGGATGATCATCACGATGCAAATACTAAAGGAGGCAATCATCATGAGGAACAAGAACGAAAGGATAAAGACGCTCCCGATTCAAAAGAAATAAGTGCCAATACACGTAGTTCCACTTCCACTGTGACACTGGAAGAACTAAATCATATCATCAATACCAAAATCACGCACCGACAATCACAATCACAATCACCAGACAACACAACATCAGAATCAGAAGCTCAACTGCGACCGACGCAGTCACCTCCAATAAAATTTGACATTAAATGTATAGATGCATGTATGAAGAATGGTTATGGGTTGCAAGCCCTGAACTCATTCATCACTCTGCCCTATTTGCAAAAAAAGGAGAGGGATATCAGAATGGAATTACAGCGTGTTGGGAATGATTTGAAGGTTTGGGATGAATCATTTGATAAGGATGGTGGTTTGGTGTCGTTTGATGAGCTGGAGGCCCTTCGTGTCAAGAGTATCGAAACAAGTTCAAGTGCAGAGAAAGAAGATGTACCAGTACCAGTACCTGTCAAAACAAATCAACCAAGGAACGATGACGATGACGGTAGAAGACGCATCATGCCTATCACCGATAAAGATGCACAAACATTAAAGAAGGGTTCCGCAGAGGATGCTTCCACCACCTCTACCAAAAAGAAGAAGAAGAAGGTCAAGAGCTCAAGCACGAAAAAAAAAATTCCCAGGTCAGAAACTTCTCAGAATTCGGACATAAGATCGGCGCAAACCTCAGAACAGAAAAGAGCTGGTGTACGTCCCAATCAGAGAATGAAATCCAGAGAGGTGACACGTGTTAAACGTCGAAAGCCCAAAGTCGTGTATAGTGACCCAAAAAAAGCACTCGAAGCCTTCTTGGCAAGTGACGATGAAAGCGATAATGAGGTGCCACAAAATAACACCCCAATGGACACGGTGCCTAATTCATATACGCATGGTATGAAGAGGAATCAAGGTCAATTCAGAAATACGGATGTTTTGGATAGTGATGATTCGGATGATGACTTTAGTGATCATGGTCGTGGTCGTGGTCGTGGTCGTGGTGCTGTTGGTCACATTCATTCAAGGGAAGACGCGAGATTATCATTTGCAAAGAAACAGGAGCCTGGAAAGACATTCAACGCTGACTCGAAAGAAGTGCAAGGAGCATCAGCAGAAGCGTCAGAAGATAATAGTAATAAAAATCGAAACGAAG
>Ga0115005_10003020_pt1 | contig 13373 bp, 14 predicted proteins | sample ArcOceMetagenome_FD_87163 | JGI IMG/M metagenome (GOLD analysis project Ga0115005, IMG submission 87163) | Marine eukaryotic phytoplankton communities from Arctic Ocean - Arctic Ocean - Greenland ARC118M Metagenome | ecosystem: Environmental > Aquatic > Marine > Oceanic | place: Arctic Ocean... | reverse complement strand
TAACATGCACCCCTATCAATAGAGGCGGTCCGATAAGCGCACCTGAATTCGGGAAATCTGGTGTATCGAGGGAGAGTCGTTCATTGCAATCTGCAAGGTTGCAATCTGCGTTACAGCAGATACCATCAGCAGCATTAGCACCAGCAGAAGGAGGAGGATGAGACACGTCATTTTTGCACGTACACTTGCATTGCACGAATCAACAGCAGCTCGCGACTCGGCATTGTTATGGTTACACGTCACATGCCTTGGTAGTTCGTGAGGAGTCATGAGAGAAACTTGAAACAGTGTGTTTCTATTTCCTCAATGCAATTCATTAGACATTTGAATAATAGGTGAAGGTGTTCTGTATTTACTGTACATGCTATTTAGTAATATTTCTCACTGCAGTCCCGCCTTTTTAGTATTCTTTCAGTTTGTAACGCAGATTGCAACCTTGCTCGCCGCGCTAGCTCGAGGCATTGTTTGTACATAGTCTGTAAGTATGTACGTCTATACAAAAAAATCAACGCCATTTAATGAAGACCTGTATGATGAAAGCAAGCGATTCAAGACTGAAACAACGCTATCTTGCCGACAGCCCATTTATAAAAATATGAATGCTTCTCTTCTCATGGTATCAACACGACAACTTTCCCTCAGTAAAATCATGAGTTCTCTCTTGGTTGTTTATTACCTCATTTTATGCACGACATCCACAATATATCAGCGGCGTTACTCTTCAGCTAATGAGTCTGCAATTCTAAACACACTGCGGAATCAAACGTCGACACCTATGGGTCTGAGGGTGGGAAGTAAGAGTAAGGCCTCGAAATTTTTCAGACAAGCTTCTCCTCCAGAATCCGCATTTAGAAACAATAAGGATGATTCCCAATCCCGAGAAACTGCAATCATTATCCCTACACACCTTGTCCCTTCACATCCTTCTCTTCACCTTTTGATGGAGGTAGTGCACTCAATCGAAAAGTATATTTTAGGCCTTCATCCAAAAGCTCCAATAATCATCACAGTTGACAATCTCATGGATAACTCGAAGCGAAATAGGGCAAAGAACGGACTTTTCCTCCTCGACGACGAGGAACACAGGAAGAAACTTGAGTTATATCTCGAGGCTCTCGACAAAAAATTTGCAGATAACGATCGTGTCACTACACTAGTTTCGGAAAAGGGTGTGGGTCTGGCTGAAAATCTTGGAAAGGCCATCGATATTCTGCATCAAGACACAAAATACATGTATATCGTCCAACACGATCTTCCATTTATCAAGATGGTCAATCACACAGCCATTGTGAAAACTGCAAAAGAATATCCCGATCTTATCCGCATCATCAGATTCAACCTGTATGGAGCCGTACATGGTAATTATGGCTGCTCCATCCCAGATATTCACGCAAATGGAATAACTTTGAAGAAATATAAAAAGTGGTCTGATCAAAACCATTTTGCAAGTGTTGAGCATTACAGAAAGGATGTAATTCCAGTAACCAAGAATGCGAACAAGGTTTTCCCAGAAGCGCGCCTACAGGTAAAGGCCAATAAAAACTGTACGTATTATGGGCCATATTACTACTATGATGAGCAGAATTATGGCGGCCCGTGGTATAAGCATCTAGATGCTACAGAACGATACGGAGCAAAGCTTGCTGCCAGAATTGAGAGAGGGGATGTGAATGTAAATACGTTATCAACAGGGAACTTGAAAGATTTAAAATTGAATCAAATCAATACGAAAGAACTACTTGAAATGGGAGCAAAAGCGCTAAAGTAGGACTATAATCTAGATTTTAGAATAAGTTTAGATGTGAAGTTTAGTCACTATGGTACCTATGTTGATCAATCAGACATCTGCAGCAGTTCGTTGACCTTTCTACTTTCAAAGTCTACTCTGAGGTTCAAAAAGGCCTTTGCGTCATTCAAACTCAGATCCCACATATTTTGTCGCTTGGATGCTGAAATAAGATCGAGCACATCTTCTAAATCGTCAACATTCATCAAATGAGTGACTTGAGTTAGACGTGCAAGTGGATTGCAGGCTTTATATAGTGTAGTGCTAGATGTCAAGGCTTCGGCAGCTACCCGATCCTTCACGAAGTTTACAAAGTAGCGAATGTCAGAGTCGAGCGCAAGAGCTCCTAGGGCGGTGAATTGATTCTATTCAAAAGATACACGAGTGGTAGGAGAAATCAGAAAATGCCGAGGTGAGATTGAAATGATACATGATACGGGATGCGACTTACTCTCTTGATGGCCGCTTCCAAACGTTTAGAGGCACCTCCCACAATGCCAAGGAGGGCAGCATCGGACAACGTTGGTGCTAGATGCAATCGCAAGGGTTCGAATAGCTCATCAAGAAGTTGGCATCTGCAATTAGTAGAAGCGAATGGAAGTTAGTTAGTCTTGGATCTTTGCCAAAGGTCAATAAATAGAAGAATGATTTTACTTACTGTCGAGTCATATACCCTTCACTTATCTGAGCCATCTCATAACCGCTGTCGTCCAAATGATAATTCATTTTCACAGTGCTGGCAACTGTTGTTCCTCCAGTCATAAAGCTTGCGCCTGTTGAAGTTTCCTGACCCACGCATTCATTTACAATCGAACGTACTCTTGGTATGACCATGGCAATGAGATGCTCCGCTGCCTCTTTGGAGGACATTTGATATGATTCCATGACGGAAGATAAACTTCTAATACAATGCCGAAGTTGGTCTGTCTTCTTTCCAGGAGGAAACGAGGATTCCATTTCTTGGATGAGTTTTTCTTCTAAGCGACGAGTGTAATCCACTGCTACCTCGAGATCATTCAGAGAAGCACAAGAGCGAGCAATGCCCTGATCGATCTGCTTCTGCAATGCAGCACGTTCTTCCTCGCTTCCGTCGCCTCCCGTGCCGGTCCTTCTACCTTTAGTTGCATTCGTGAGTCCCTTTTGTGCCGTCGACATTACTGAAAATGCAGCCTGACCAAGACCACCCTGCCCTGATAAAAGCCCATCGCCGGGTCTTAGCAGAGAACTGCCTGCTTCTGCTCTCTGAGACATGGATTCGAGTAAGACGCGGCCAAGGATGTCGGAGCACAGGTTTGCTGCGGCTGATGCGGTGCCGCTGTGACCAGTTGCAAATGCGCGTAAAGTAGATTGCTGGGCTGCGTATAGACATTCTTCGACAAGAGTTGATTGAAGAGCAAAGCATCCAGCTGCATTCGGGGATCTATTGCCGCGTAAAATGGTGATTGGGGTAAAACTGTATTCATCGGGAATGCTAATGTTGTAGAAAGCTCGTTGTAGATTACCGAGAAGGAAAGCTCTTTCAGTGCCTGAAAGATAGCCTCCAACCTCGGCAATAAGTTCATTGAGCTGTGTTTGAGATGGCAATACATTTTGAACCCTTTGAAGGGTCTGTGCCTCGTTCTCTTGTTTATCAAACTTCTCCGCCTCTTCCATTGTGGCATCTTTACCTTCATTCTCGAGTTCTGCCAACCACTTCTTCCTGCGCTCTCCTTGCTTTTGCTTCCTACGCAAATCTCGTGCCTTGTTCACTTCATCGACAGCATGTCGAATGAATCTTTCATATGACTCTGTGTGCTGCATCAAGAGTGCAATCTCATCTAGTCGCGCATTAATGTGCAAAAAGGTTCCTAGTTCTGCTTTGAAGCCACAATCGTCCATCATCTCTATTGCAGCATTCTTGTCTGTTACTGAGGTCCCTCCTGAAATACCTAAAAATCCACCTTCTTCTCCGTAGATTCCTTCATCTAGTACTTCTCCACTGAGATAGCGTTCTTCTATCATATCTGCCACAGCACTTGCTTTTGAGTGAAAGGAGCCAAGCTGGTTTGTGCCGAGATACTCCCTGATAATTTCTACAGCTCTTTTCTCTACTTCCACATGCACAAGCTGAACCAAAGCTGCATCACCGTCCGCATCTCCAAGTGAAAAAGCAACCATCGGCAAGTGATGCCTCAAATGCGTAACAGCTGTATTGAAAATCTTTGCCAGTTTGGAACATACTGTAACAGCGGATCTTCTCTGCTCTTCTCTCCTTTTTTGTTCTGCCCGACTAATCCTCACACCAGCATTTTCTTCAGCCTGCTGTACATTCTGTTTTGATTCAACAACTTCGTCCTCCTTTATACCAGAATTCATAATATTTGTCAAATTTGTTTGCGAATATCTAAGATAAAGTCCCACGCCCTTGTCTGCTAACTCCAACATCCCTAGGAGAGGCGTTAGCTCAGACAACCCTTTCAGATCACCTTCTGCCACTGCATTCTCATATTGCTCTAAAACAGTTCTTTGCAAAACATCCATAGTACGTTCATGAGCTCTGATTGCGTGAGGACCAGCGATAAGTTTTGCCCTTTCGCTGGGATTGACCCTTTTGTAATCACTTACTGCCCTTGCTGCATCTGTGTAACGTCTTGCGCCTAACGCATCAGCACCGAAAGAAGCCAACTGTCGCAAAGATAGTGCGGCCTGCACATCATTTCCAGCAGAATCATTGTGTTTCCTTTGTGTCTCAAGAGCTCGTAGGTCGGAAGATGCCTGAGAGCCTCCTGATGCAACTTTTGAAAGGGAAGCGAGGATAGATTCCGTACACGCCCTCGCTGTTTGAATTGGGTTTTCTTCACGGTGATATTTGCTGATATGTGATGATTTTTGAAGAGATGAAGGGATTTTGATTGGATAGTGCTGTTGTTGCTGCTGCTTGCCATCTTCATTCTGTTTTGATTCGGACCTATTGACATAATATGATTTGCTGAGAGACTCTGCCAGTTCCTTCGCTAGTCGGATGGCATTGGCTTCAGAGTATTCAGATAGCTGTAAAAGCGAATCCTCTGCCGCTCCTGTACTGAGAGCTTCGGACATGTTTTTAATTACTTTTCCTGACATGATGAGATGCTCAGTTTCGTTTCCAATTGCGATAGATACAGTAGTAATATGTGAATGTGCTTGGTCTCAACGGCAGTTTTCTTCGGAGAAATCTTTGGCGAGTTTTAGTTTCGCTTTTTGTGTGTAGTTTTTGGTGGTTTTTTTCTGGTTTTCAATCCACTTTTTTCCTTTTTTGCCGGAAATAGTTGTTTCCGTTAAAAGTTATAAAAAACGGTCATTCGTCCCACCAATGTTCAATGTTCAATGACCAGATTCGAAGATATCCAAGAAGACTTCACTTTTTCGTTTCGATCGTATTTTCAATTTCTGTCAATCAGAGCCAACCATGATGGAGCAGACACTGGGGTGCGTTTGATTTGAAAAGGGCTTACTCTTCACATATGTTTTGTAAATTCAAAAGACAGCAATACAGGTCCCCAATAGAGTACTTTATTATCATTTATCATCTCATCTACCATAGGAACACATGATCTGACTCTGAACACTCTCTGAACTCTGTTTTCTTCTTCTGCGTCTGATCAAATTGTGTTTGACAAAACCAAAATTTAGCAACTTGTTCAATGGTGACAACCTCGACGTGAACCTCTTCCTCTTCGTTCTGCAGTCCCGCCATGGTACTAAGCAATTAAATACACCCTGTAGGTGTGTTGTATATCCAAATCTAGTAATGCAGACTTCTTCTTCAGGATCGGCTACTGCTAGCGGGCATCCACCACCTTTAGGTAGACGAAAAGTCGCAATGGCCTCGGAGGATGATGACAACATCACCACCTATTGATAGAAAGAAGGACGAATCCTGGTAAATCTTTGCCCGCCGGCAGTTCGCTGCTCGCTGCCCTTGCCGCCTTTGAGCAGTACAGCCAGAACAGCAAATACAAACAAGGCGAGGAATCATCGGCATTGGGTGTTTCAAGTACGTTGCTTTCTCTGTTGTCACAATAAAGACTGCAGGAGAATTCAAGATAGACAGGTCCACTGGGTTTTCGAAAAAGTGCAAATGGGCAAGAAGCTGGTGAGTAATTGTTTTTGCGTCAATAGCATATCATTCGTACATAGTTTGCTCTCGCTCACTCTTTTATAATAAGGCGTCATTTCTTGAAGGGGACGAATCGAATTCGAGTAAAGGTTCAGGATCAATAGGAAATGGTGCTCTATTGAACACTTCTACGGTGTCGAGAGATCTAGCTAAGGGACAAATGAAGAGTATCAACAAAGTGTCTGGGGATAAAACTGGCACCAAGTCTCCGAGAGCCAAGAACATTGACGCCCATGTCAAGTTTACTTTTGCATTGACAAGAACTTATGCAATTATCATGTCAAGATGGGAAGGAGGAGGGTATGACATCATTGGATCTTCAGAATCACATTCAACAAACAAAACGCACATGGATAAAGCCGATCCCTTTGTAACTCCCTTTTTGAATGTATTGTGTTTTTCAACTCCTTTTATTAGAACAGCATGGCCACTGCATGACCTGGTAGATGCGAAGAAAAGGTAACGTGATGAATGTATTTATGCGAGTTTATTTCTCTACCATCTCATCCTTATTTTTGATTATCAGCTCCACTCCGATTCGAACTAGGATGCTGCACACCTCATTCACAAATGGAACTCCTGCCTTTCTCCTTTTGGGACTTGCAGCCTTTGCTCATGCTTTGATCGTGACGGATGATATGGAATTACACGAATTGGATTATCCTTTCCCAACGCATCAAAAGGATCATGCTAGATCCTATGGGCATCATCAAAAGCAACCACAATATTCCTCGTCACTGCAGGGCAATTATTATACCGGTAGGGGCCAGCAGAGCCGTATCATCAACAGCGATTCTGCTGAAGAACATGATCCGGCAAACGCTTTTGGAGGATCATGTGTACGAAAAACGCCTTTGGCACTTTTGGAAGGGTTCGAAGAGTTTGGAATCGATGATCGAATCTATACAGGATAGTATCAGCCTACAGATACCTTTGCCTTGACAGCATTGAGGAAATGCCCGATCCTCAAGATTGAAATTCATAGCAAACGTCCCACATAATTGGTCCTTCTCGCTCATTCTCTCCACCTCCTTCCAGAAACAAGGATGAATCCATCGATATATGACTTCTCCGACACGAGTTGGCTTACAATCTCAGCCGAAGAAAAAAGACGCTGTTGATAAATGGAGGGAAGATAGACGTGTAGCTACAATGCAGAACAATGTCCAGAGACAGAGTGGACTTGGAAGAAGCGAAAGCAACTCCGTTGCATCCTCTCGATTCAGACGAAGCAACAAGTACCGCGAGGTCCTTGGAGCTCCTGATAGAATCACCAAGGACAATCGGCGATGCTCGGTGGAATCCACGCAAACTAAAAAATGGTCCAATACATCCACTGTTCGAGAGAACCGACCTCCGAATCTGATGCCAATACACGATGAAGAGGGGTCTGATTCTATATACTCTGAATCCTCTCGTCTTGTGAGGCACTCGAAGATCACTTCATTCAGTATCGCAGTACAGTGGTGGTGAATGTTAGTGTTCCTGAATGGTAATGGACATGGAAAGGATAAGGCGTGAACCCTATTCCAAGTACAACAATAAAGAATAATATTAGTAAAAACAAGGCAATTTTGAAATACTTTTAATTGTGTTTCTATCAATGAAGAGGATATTGTATGATATACGGGTGCAGTTGTAGTTGCGTTATTTTAAATAATAAGAAACTGATTTTGGTAGTAGAGGATGGTTGCAAACACGATTTGAAAACATCGTATTACACGATAACACTGGAGCTGGTGATACAATATCGACCTCTGCACTGATGCAACACACCTGCTACAAACCCGACAGTGTCAAAAACTCCTTTTGACAGTGATTGGAAACAGCATATAATTATCAAATACTTGTCAATTATCATTTTATATTCATCTTAGCATCCAAGGCAAAGAAATGAGAAAAGGAGAAACATTTCAGAAGCGCGTAGACTTCTTGATGATCTGCACCATCCTATTCAGGAATTGATTCCATCTCTGAGTTCATTTTTTTCTTTCGTACAGAGCCGGCGCTTCTAATATTTGGGCCTACTTTCAGCAACGTATCTTCCCCGAGCAATACTATTTGCTATTCCTTGGCTTATTGGCAATCTGCGCGGCTTCGTTAAGCAGGTCAGTAGAATCTGCCTTTTGTAGATTACCATCTACAATAACCAATCCATGAAGGCAAATGCTCTCAAAGAACGTCTCGAAGACCCTTTCATATTCACATTGACCTTCATTCGTAAGTCGAAGTCCCTTATCCTTCTATTGTTTCTTCTTCGCCATCCGCCAGTACACAAACAAGGGACAAAGCACTTTGTGACAGATGCGCTCGTTCTTCCATGTAAACTTTTGGTGCTACCCGCCACAATATGATGCTAACAAGCAGCTCGCGCAACTGAAAGGTACAGACCCGTGTCTGACCCGTTGCTCGCAAGTGTAACACCTGAGCTTGCGTTCGGCTAAACGAGCATCCAAGTATAGCTCGAGATGATAGTAGGCCTGTCGTTTGTCACCATTGAAGCAGAAGAGCTGAGCTCGGGTAAGGTGCATTTCGGTGGAGACCTCATCAAACGGTAAGGAAGACATTTTGGCTTGGCATAGAATTTCTGTTCGCTGGTCGATGTCCAACGTAGTATCGGTGCAGTACTGTTCAAGATAGGTCTGAGCTATTGCTTTATTTGGTTGAGGTAGCATTGTGCCATGTGGACGAGTTGAGGAGAGACAAACCTGACGAAGAGCCTCGATGGATTGGTACTATTTGTTGAGCTTTCTGTACTCTGTTCCCATTTGGATGAGTATATTCTCTCTATAAAGTGGATCTACGCAACGATCGAGATCTTCCTGAAATATCATAAATGCTTCAGCTTCGTTGGCAGTGCTACGTCGCAGGAGAGTATTTGCTAACCTTATTGAACAAACAGATCTAGCTCCACCCAGGCCATCGTCATATTCTTGCTTTTGAAGCCGAGCAACCTCTTCTCTGAAATGGGCGATTGCAGCTTCATAGTTACACAGTCCTTCTTCGATCCTCCCCGACTGCAACCAAGTTGTCCAAAAATTTGAGCGACGTATCTCATCGGCAGCTTTCCCCTTCAGGAACTCGCCATATCCAATGTATGCGCTAATGAGTTTGGTTTCAGCCTGAACCTCCTCTTTGAATGTCTGCATCATATCCATGATCCCTCCAGTACTTCAATCGCGTACTCAAACTTTTTGACTTGATTGAAATTGCTGCTGAGAATAATCGCATAACTCCCTGTGACATCGTGACGGCAATTTTCAAGGAACTATATATGCGAAGAGATTGCCTTTTCCATGTCACGACCTTCTGAATACAAAAGGGCAATATGTATCCCAATTCCTGGTATAATAGATTTTGGAGCCTCGCGTCGATCACCGGCGTTTGCGTCCTCCATGCGCTCTTTGGTTCTTTCGCAGTTCATCTGTCAAGTAATTACACTTTTCTTCACCTCCAGGAATATCAATGACAGTCGCACACCCTTGAGCCTGGCAAGCTGTCCTGCAATGGATCCAACTGCTCCAGCAGCCCCAGAAATCACGACCACGCCTCCTTCCGTTGGTTCAATAATCTTGTTGACGCCATGCCAGGCCGTCAATTCCAATAATGACACCTCCATACGTCAACTCAAAAGTAGCCGGAATCTCCTCGTCAGATTCACAAGCATAGACTTCCACCAAATTGCCCCCCGGAATCCCAAAATAAAAAATACAGATCCCTCCAAAGCCAAACACTCTTTTCCCAACAGGCCATTCCTCATTCTTGGATTCCGCAATAATCCCAACAGTAGCGGCACGCATAACATCGCCAATGACGACAGGATCCGTGTACTGAGCCTTTTTCCCATTCATCCATATGCGATGAGTGGGGTCAATGGAGGCGTGTGTGTTCTTGACGATTACTTGTCCGTCGGAGGGATTTCTTCGGTGCATACTTCGAGATCTGTCTTGGCAATGGTAAAATATTAAGATTGGCTCATGGAATCGACGAATGATTCGGCACCATAATTATTATTTGGATGCCTGCATACTCAAATCTTTCGTCGCAAGCTGGAATTTCATTTGAAGATCCTTTATGTGGAAAGAAGAGTCGTTGAGAGACTACACTCCACTGCAAAATAAAACTCATGGTTCAAAATAGGGTTATCGTACACGGTATCGCTCCTCACAGACAGAAATATAAGATGACTAGAATTTAATCACGGCGTAATTTAGAACCCCAAAGCCTTTTGCATCCCCAGCAAATGTTCTCAGTTGGTAGGCGGGGCAACGTCTGAATCTATTGAAATGACAAAGTCGCTCAAACCATACTCGCCATTCTCTAGTTTCAGTCCTTTTTCATTTGCTAAGTGCAACACACAAATAAAGTAAAAGGGTAAAGATACATCCTCCTGCGCCTCAGTTGCACCCAACTTAGCCACCGTGTCCTTGAAAGAGACGATCTTTTCTTCCTTTGTTTCCTCTACGGGTACATCCTCAATTGGTTCATTCATACTTTCACCTTCAGCATCAACCTGCTGTTGCTTTGGCGTCGGGTTGGTTGTTGCCTCAAGCTCATCCCACAGATCTTTCTTGAGGCGTTTCACATCGACCTTTTTTGCTACTGTCGCATGACTGACGCGTACTTTATCAACTTTCCTAATCCCTTCCAATTCCTGTACAACGTAGTCTTCATCATCAACTCCACCACCAACATCGTTGTCAGCAAGCTCAAAGCCAGGACCATCATGATATGAATCGTCTACACCATCGTCAAAATGTTCAGTATCAATTCCCAAGAAACCCACTGTCTTGGCACAGGTTGCAGGAGCGGATTCTGTACTTTGGGTCAAACTCGCCCCAGGGCGCATAAAGAATTCAGTAAAATGCTTTGCAGTGATGCCAGCATCTATAGGCAGCATATTCCTGTCTTTATTGTATTTTTCCTTTGCTGCATTTGTCATTTGGGTTGTATCTCTCTTCACTCCTCCTCCCCGAGCAGGTTTCTTTTTACTCAACAGCGCCTCGAGACAATCATTGCAAGAAGAAATACCAAGGTCAATGAAGGATTTCTTCTTTGCCTCCTTTGTAGTTTTACGCTTCGAATCCTTGCGCTTCTTAGTATTTTCATCACCAGAGGTATGTTTGCTCGCTTTTGTCGGGCGAACAGTTTGGTTCTTCTTCCAATGAGCCGATCCTGCCCACTGATTGCCCGAGGTAAGCTTTTCAATTAACTCAGGATTGAAATAGTTAAATTGACTGCCTTCTGTTAGCGCATTTCCTTCGCAAATTTCATCGAGAAATGTTGGGGGTACAGACGAGGCTTCAGAAGCAATCGTGGTGGAAGTTGTCCCGTATTCATCGTGTGTCAAGTCATTTCTGAAGCTGTCGGAAGAATATTTCTCAGCGTGATCATCCATAGCAACAAAGTTTTCAAAGTCTCCATCATCCCCATCGTCATAATTATCACAGCCACCATCGGAGTCGTCACCTCCATAATCATTCGAATTTGGCTGTGTAGATTCATTGGAAGGACGACCCATCATTGAAAGATTTGTTGTCATCATGGAACTATTTGGGAGCAAAAAGCTAGTCCTATGCTGCATACCAGAAGCAGTGCTCCTTTCCAATGCTTCACGATGGATAGCCTCTTCTGCAGCTTTGTCCTCTTCAAGATTGTTGGAATAACGGAATGACTTTGATTTGAGTGCCTTTCCCGCCTCAACAAATCCTTCGTCCTCTAGGACTGCAAATGCCTGACGCAGTTCATCCAATTGCGGCACGAGCTGGATAGTATCAATGGCTGAACAACCTCTTTTCTTCTCCAGCGCCTGGACGAGGCAAGAAATATCAATCGTTCCCTCCTCACGAGGCATCTCAGGCTGTTCAGTATCCTCCATAGGAGAGCTTTCCTCAGTACCGATGGCAGAAGAAGTGGAATCTTCTTTGGAATCGAGGACAATTCTACACCCATCATTTGCGAGCCCCAAGTTCACAAGAAGAAGTCCCTTTGCACCTCCCTCATCAAACTTTTGCGACATTTTGTGAAAAATAGGATCAATGTCATACGCCGAGTCTAGTTTGCTAATGTTTAAGTTTGCTGTAGGATAGAAAGATAATATGAAACAAGTATGAGTAAACATTGAATACGTAAAAGCACGTGTACCTTGTGCCAATAATGAACCTCGAACGTGAAACACTCACCTGGATTAGTCTCCACTGTCTTTACAGCGGCAGTGCTGTCACGGCGCCTTGAATAGGGACGTTGGCTAGTCCCTCCTTCCTCGCCATCCTCGACACCATCTGCTTCAACACTTGTACCATCACCATTCGCACTCTTTCCTCCATCAGTGCGGTTCAAGTTTGCAAGGACCTTGTAGGAAGTAAGGTGCGCATCGTCCACACGATAAGAATAAATCTTGACACAAGCATCAATTGTACAACTCGCTTTGGTAAAATTTACCCTCTTCACCTTCGCCCCGCTAGCATCCTTCTCCTCGACATCAATGGGAGCAGCACCGTCATCCTCATCGTCACCGAGGAATTTATGCATTTTATCAATGATATTCAAACCCCATGAATTTCCTGCATTAATTTTGTTAGCAGCATTTAACTGGATGGCCTGAGAATACATTTCATTTAATTTTTCCTTCTGTTCCTCCTCTGGTGCCTCCTCCAAACCGTCGTTATCATCACCAAAACGTCCAGAGAGACGAAGGAAACGAGCCGAAGACCTACGCCTCCTCTTTTTGGGTTTTGGGTTTGGAGTCTTTTTGTTCGACGCAGGAGTTCTGGCGTTTGGAGCAGCAGCCTTTTTAACGGAATCAGGATGGTGTTTCCTCTTGTCTGCCACATTTGAGTTCGAGTTTGAATTCTCCTTGTCGCATTTGAGAGGGGAGAGATACCCCTCACTGCAATCATCATCGTCATCATCGTCGTCACTAAGGCAGAGGCTTTGGGTCTTTCTCCTAGTGTCCTTATTGGGGTGATTTTGCTTTGGTTTGATGCCAACGGCAGTATCGTAATCTTCCTCGTCTTCTGAGTCGCTGAGTACGAGCATGCTCTTGCGGCTGGACTTTGGGCGTGCCCTCGGAGAATTGAAATCAATATCTTCCAGGACTGGCATTCTTGATTTAGATGCTTGGGACTATATTCGATCTATAGCTGTGACTAGCAGTTGTTCCTTTGATTTACTGAGTTTGATTCTGTACGTAGGTAGGTTGAAGCAAGCGGTTCAAGGCTGGTAACAGTCTGACAGTTTGTTCGTTAGTTGTTGATCGTTGTTGTCGTTTGAAACTTTTTTGAATGAATATGTCAGTCTGTTCCAAAATCTCAATACTCCCTTCTTGACTCGGATACTTTTCAAATTCGCCACTTTTCCCTGCCGACACATTTTTGTATGATGACGTGTTTCCAATAGGCCTTAATCAGCTTATCGCTCTATGTACGTATGAGGAGGAAGGACAAGAAC
>Ga0115005_10003019_pt1 | contig 13374 bp, 10 predicted proteins | sample ArcOceMetagenome_FD_87163 | JGI IMG/M metagenome (GOLD analysis project Ga0115005, IMG submission 87163) | Marine eukaryotic phytoplankton communities from Arctic Ocean - Arctic Ocean - Greenland ARC118M Metagenome | ecosystem: Environmental > Aquatic > Marine > Oceanic | place: Arctic Ocean... | reverse complement strand
TTTTTATCTTGTCAAAATCTCCTTTAGGCCCATATCTAAAGTTAGCTAAATCAGAAGCGTTTTGGAGTTCTTCAGACATCTTAGAAAAGTCAGAATTTAATCCTTCTGGCATTTCATAGTTATTATCGTTCATCCATTTTTTAGTTCTGTTTATAGCAGTAGCACCACTTCCAGAACCTCCATCTGAATCTGTTTCATATTGATAAGCACCTCTTCCGGGAGCTTTTGTAAAACCTTTTCTAGGTTGTTGAACTGCTGAGTAGTCTCCTTTAGATTCTAGGTACCTCACAATTTTTTGGTACTCTAAGAAATCTTCAGATTTAATACCTTTATTTTTAGAGACATCTCTAAGCATATCTTTGTAAGAAAACTTCTTTTTAGTCTTAGGATCTACGCTTTCAGTTCCATCTGCAAAATTTTCTTGACCTGTATCTTTCGGTAGTGTTAACCTTAAAGATTCTATAGCGCCCCACTTTCTATTACGCAGCATAGAGTTTACTTTGTTTCTATGTTTACCTGGCATAATAACATCTCCTTTTTTTGCCTCGTAATCTACACCACCTTGCTCATGAGTTTTAGCACCTTTGAAGTCAGCTACTTTAACAAAAGATTTACCTCTTTTTCTAAGAACTATTTCATCTCTTTCAACTTCAATTTCTTTATTTCCACCTTGAACATCCATACCGTCTTTAGCCATTAACTGCTGTTTAGCAAAGGCATCTTCTGGTAACATAGATCCAACATGCTTACCCATTTGGAATTGGTTCTCTTTAAATGTCATGTCATCTGTACTAGGAGTATCTGCAAACAAAGAACTTATTCCTCCATACAAACCTCCTACTGCTGCTCCTATGGCTGCTCCTTTAGGTCCAAGAACTGATCCTAGTTTAGCTCCCGCACCTGCTCCTGCCAAAGTGTTGCTCATGCCACTTACTTCTCCCAACGGATTTCCACGTTCGTCCATGGTATTGGCTGACTTTAGGTTATTTGAAATTTGACCTACTGCACCATAAGCTCCCGCAATTCCTGCAACAACATCTGTAGAATCTTTACCTTCCGCTAATTTGACTGTTGAAAGTCTTGTGTACCCATTTTTATCCTTGAACTTACCCATGATTATCTATTGTTTTCTGAAATTATAACACAAGCATTTTCTAACTTTAAAGTGCTTTCGTTATTGTTATTAATCAACTTTATATGTACAAAATTACCTCTAATTTTATCTAACCACTTAGCTTTTACAGTATCAGTCTTTAATTGTAGATGGTTTGAAGTATCAAATATACTCAAATTAGGATTAGCTACTATATTTCTTGGTATACTCAGTCTAAAATTATTTCTTACTCTTGATACTAGAACTTCCATAATACCTTCAGGTTGAAACACATTGCTCTTTACTGTCATGTCAATTAGCCCTGTGTACTGTTCTTGGTTCCAAATTTCTAAAGCATCGAATGTATTAAATGCTTCGTTTAATCCAGTACTGCCAGTTACAGATGTAACTAGTTCTATAGCCTTAAAACCTTTAGATTTATGAGGAGCCATATTAACTACTAGTGTAATGTAACTTTGTCTTTGAATGTCGTAAAACATTCCGTTAGAACCTTCACTGTGTAAAAATACTCCGTCGTTTCCTATACTATTAAGTTCCTTTTGAGAGAACATGTTAGGTCCGTGAGAAGACATCCATCTAGGTATATAATCGTGTCTAGATATAAATAAACCAGAAGCAGTACTAAAAGAATACACCTCATCACCCAAGCGTATAAACACTCTTGACCTTTTAGGTTCTGAACCTATTCGTATACCATCATTTAATAATAATGGAATAGAACTCTTGTAGTCGTCTGATAAAAAGTTAGATATAGGCTTTAGTCCATCTTGGGATTGAAATATTAAACCTTGTTTCTTATCTACAAAGAACCTACCATTAGGAGTATTTACAGCATGCATCCAATGAGAAGTTCCGCCAAAACCACCTCCTACTGTAGATAGTGGTACTGCAGGTCTGTTAAAAGCACCACCTGTACCTAGAACTACTTCTCCTATGGAAGTAGCTTGAGTTGCTAGTGTATTGTAAAATAACAACCATTGAGTTTCAGGTGTAGATGCATAAAGTTCTTTGTTCATGTAAATGTCTGTCATGTAACCATGCTCAGACGGTAAATCATAATAGTTGTTAGGTAAAAATATTTGATACCCATCAGCTTTTTCACCCTGTACTGATTCTACAGAGTAAAGAATTCTATTTTTAAGTTCGGCTTTACGCTCTAAATCTTCTTTAGGAGTTATAGCGAAAGGCTTAGCGTTAGGCTGTGCAGAATATTGATTATTATACTGACTAGCGTATCCAAGTCTCTTAAAAGCATCCCCACTCATAGTAAGCATTCCAAAAGGAATTTCGTAGTTAGCTAAAATTTTATAAGCAGGAAAAAATGGTACTGAACCAGAACTTACTACTGAGTCAGCACTAAATGATACAGGTTCTACGTAATGTCTAAAAGCGTAATTATTGCTTGACTCTATCCACATGTAAACTATCATTGACATGTTAGGTGGTTTAGTAAATCCTGATTTATTATAAGAATCGTTTCCGTCTGTATCAAGAGTGTTGTAAGGATAAAACCCTTCATCATTTAAAGAGAGACCGTATTTATTTATAAATGTATCTCCATTAAAAAACTCACATTCCGAAGAGCCCCATTCTTCAAAATGTGCTTGCATAGATACTATCTGATCTAAACTACCGTAAGGTTTCAGTACGTCTCTGTAAAGAGAGTGAACCACAAAACTTGGCCTAGTGGTAGATAATGCAGGTATGGCTGTATAAGAAGGTGTGCCTGTATCTCCTGCAAAATTTATACCATGTTGGTAGGGGCCATTATTAGAAACTTTTTGGTATATTTTATAAAAATGCTCATCAGTTTTGTCAAATTGTATACTGGAACCATCTGCAGTATTTAACCAAGAAAACCCATCTGAGGAAGCCATTCTAATAGAATCAATTCCTTTAATTATAGTAGTATTTTCTTTTCCTCCTTTACTACCTGGCTGTAACGGTAGCCCAAAAGGTCTTACATCTACTCTAGAACCTGCTAGCAAAGATTTAGACTGATTTATAGTAAAAGCAGGATCTTTTTCTCCTGTGATATTTTTAAACGCAATGTTAGATGTTCCTAAACTAAGTCTACCTAAACCTGAAGGTCCGTTAGTCAGAGCTGCGTAAGGATTACATCTATAAGCGGAGTGTTGGTAAATGTAAGAAGCATTATCTAAATCATACAAATTATGTATAATATCTGGAGCTATAAAGCCAAAACTAGAGTAATCATTACTTGTAGGATTACTAGTACTAGCAGTATCACCAGCGTCAGTGTCTATAAGCCAATCAGCAAATCCATCTCCTATAGCTGAGGATTTAACGTAATTAACATCATCGTCATATAAAATTTGTTGAGTAGGTCTTACTATTCCTTGAGCTAGTTGAGATTCATTTCCTTTTCTATTTACTCTGCCTATTATATATCCTTTTATAAGATCTTCAAACTCTGATTCTGTAGAGTCTAATACTATATTTTCAAATTTAACTCCTAGAACTCGTATAAATAAATCATTAGAGTCTACACTACCTGAAACAATAGGTTGCTGAACTGCATCTGGGAATTTATGAAACCTTAAACCTTGACCTGCTGCTATATTTGGATACCTATCATCTGGATATTGCTCTTGAGATTCAAAACATCCAAGTAATCCTCCATCATCTATATTGGGTTCAGTTGTAGGATTAGTATTTGCAATTTGCGCAGGTATGTGTACTGTGGGCCCTAGAACTCCTGACTTAAATACTGGAGTTAAAGTAAACGCGTACACTTCACCTCTTCTATGACTTTTAAACCTTTCTACTGTAAGAGGATTCTTATAAGAGTCATCCATAGGGTCGTAAGAAGTCTCTACAACTTTTTGTCTTTTTAAACCTGAGGTATCTTCTCTGTAGACATCAAACTCCAAATTCTCTTTATAAGAGATCTTTTTTACTACATACTTACTGGTTATATTTTCAGCTACTCTATGCCAATCTATATTTGGAGTGTCTGTCTCTGTAGGCGCACCTATCAACAAAGTTCCTCCTGTTTGAGTGAAGAACTTACCTGTATCATAATTTACACCTGAGGCTATAAACTCATTTAAACTAATTTGAGTTAAATGATCAGAATCTCCTGTATAAGTATAACTGATATTAACCCTATTGTTTATTGGTATAAGGTTTGTAACGCTCACAACTGGAGTATTTGCTAATCCTATGTATGTAAGAATACCTATCTGTATGTACATAAAAGCAGAATCTACATTGTTAATTTGAAGTTCTATTGCTTTATTAGTAGGTGTTTGAGGTTGATCTCCTGTAGTATCTGATCTAGAGGTAGAAGTACTTCCTTTTGTAACTGATACTACTCCTGTAGGTATTCCAAAAGGAGTAGCTGCTTCAGAATCTGTCACTAATCTAATAGCAAACTGATACACTCCCGTAGATAAACTACCAGATGTACTTTCTCCCGAATATACGGCTTTAGGTAGATCATACTCTAAAAACAGAGAAGTTATTTTATCAAATTCTTCATCATTAGTGGGAAACTCTTTATCTAAATTCATTCTTCTAGCACCATTGTTTGTAGAAAAATAAATCAATCTTTCACCTGCCCAATTCTTTCTACCAGTTACTTGTAAAGGGCTAGTAGCTTGTATTGTATCTACTGTTCTATGGCTAAGTACTGTCCAAGTATTATCTACATTTAAAGCACCTATTATAGTTCTACTGTCTAACTGACCTATTATTATAGTATCTGATGCTATTGTAGTACTACCCCAAATAACAAGAAGAGTTGGAACTCCTGTAATAACAGTACCTTCATCAGTTTGTCTTATTATTCCGTCTTCTCTAATATTTAAGGCGTCAGAATAGAAACCCTCTGGCTTTTTACTGTCTACTCCTGCTGTATAGATACCTTTATCGAACCGTATGTTTTCCATTATAGTCTATTTTTTTCTCTATCTAGTACATATCTTATGTTAGGGTCTATACTGTTAGAACTACCTAAAGACACAAAGTCTTGTTGTACTTTTGACCATGCTGTAAAACTCATAACGTTTAAATCTGCACGAGCAGAACCGCATCTAAATTGCCATTCAGCCTCTGCAAATGGGTAATTTACAGTTTTGATTACTCCTCTCAATACTAAGTACTTGGCAAGGTACCACATTACAGCTTCTCTTACAGCTGCGTTGTCTGGTATTAGTACAAATCCTCTCTCATCTACCGGCATTGCTTGATAGCATAAAGTAATTACGGAATCTGTGGGTAAATCTATTTGAATAAATTGTCCTATATGGCTGTAAGTCATTGCAGGTACTAGAGTTTTAATAGACTCTAAATCTCTAGGGAGTTTGGCTGTACCATTACAAACCTTAATTTCACAAGTTCTAACTGAAAATACTTTTTCAGCTCCTATGAGTTTCATAGCATCAGCTACATCTTCCACCAAATCTTCTAAGTTATACTCCCATTCTTGTAATCCAAAGGATCTTACTAGTTTATCTATTACTACTTCTGGTACATCAAAATTCATAAAATAATTTTTAAGACTTTTTTATTATATTCATACTTTGCATTTTTGTCATAAACTCCCATGTTGCCTACGAAAGTTGTATGTCCTAAATGCTTCTGCATAACCTTGTTTATTCCAGAAGACAGTTCTCTAGAAGTTCTAAAACTCCATCCTCTTGTATTTATTTTAGTCCTACTTCTTCTCCAATACACTTTAGCAGCGTAATTTCCGGAATGAGTGTTAGGTTTTAATACTTTTCTACCTTGCTTTTTAGACTCGTATTTACTAATATAAGTTAATTGTACGTGCTTTCTTACCCCTATAAGAGACAATCCACAAAACAATGTTACATCTTTACCTTCAAGCAATAGATTATTGAACTCTTGGCCATGAGTATCTAATACTAGTTTAAATGTTTTTAAGTCAAAAATTTCACCTGATGCATGCTTTTTATAGTACTTATACAAGTCCTTTAAAAGTATTAAGTTTCTATCTATTTTTGGCACGGTTTGCGGCTTCTTGGTTTCGTTTTGCTATAGTTTGTATTGATATGTCACCCCAAGATAAATCTCCTGCCATTGCTATATCATATACAGCATTAGAATCTTTTAAAGATAGTGGGTATTCAAAGTCAAAAGGGTCAAAAAGACTTACTTTTCCTTTAAGTGTTTCTACTTTATGGGGCTCGTCAAACAGTCCTCTAACTCTTACATTCTCCATGATACCTCCTAGAGAGTTTACAATTAGTATAGAGTTATTTTCGTATATCCAAGCAGTAGCATTTCCAGTGTATTTTCTATGCATGTAAATTCTAATACGACTGTAATCGATTTTTGCGTATATTGCTCTGACGTCAGAACCTCCTACTGTAAGTATTCCAATTCCTCTGTTTAATGTTACAGGTTTTGGAGTTGTAACTTTAATAAACTCCTTACATCCTAGTACAGCTGAATCACTATTTTTACCTAACATAGGTGCTGTATCAAAGTACTGAGTCATGTTATCTATGTTATGCCTGTTTGCTACTTTTCTACTTATTAGTATACTCCTAGCTTCATCTAGCATGTACATTATATGTTGATCTGTTTTATCTGCAAGAGAACTATTAGCAACACTTAAATTGTCTCTCAAATTATAAATATGTTCTTTTGCTTTCATAATGTAAATATATAAAAAAAGCCTGACAAAATATGCCAAGCTTTTTATAGTAATTATTTAATAAGTAGTATTACCCAGGAATCTCAGTAAGACTAACTGCTAAACCTAATTGCTCATAGAACAATCCTGCTCCTATAGCTGTGTCTTCAGTAATTGCTAAAATAACTCCGATTGGGTTAGATCTAACTCCTTGCATATCTCCTTCTGCAAGTGAATTTGCATTGATTACTATAGTATTATAGTTCTTAGTAGGATCTACACTAGGGTTAAACTTTTTACCATCATTCCAAGATCTTCTGTCAGAAAAACCAAATCTTCCTTGGAATCTGTCTTCTAACCAAGCAATATTTGCTGGATCTCCTTGTCCTAATTTAGGAGCTAAAGTACGTGCTACTGTGTAAACTCCAGTACCTCCAAATTCATCAGGTGCACCAACTTCAAAAGTTAATGTTTCTGGTCTATCGATTCTATTGTAATTACTTCTTGTAAGTAATACTTTAGCTTCAAATGTAACGATAGCACTAGTAGATGTTACTGTAACAAACAAATAATCTTGCTTGTTAAATTCTGCTGCAATTTTAGTTGCAAAAGTTGAAGTTGTTTCTCCTGAAACAGCAGTTACAGATATTGCAGTCTGCTTAATTTGATTTGGTACAATACTTAAATTGTCAATGTAGACAACTTTAAAAATTGCAGTTTTACCAGCTGAAGGAACAGTACCTACGGTCAAAGTAGATTTCTGGCTTACAGCTGCAGTGTAAGGATTAGTTACAGCAGATTGAATATCCTTAACGGACATTGGACCTGTAATCAAAGGTTCTCCCAAAACTGAGGTACCTTTAACAAATACAATGTTTTTAGTGTTGGACGTTACTGCTGCCCTAGTATCTAAATCCATAGATACAATTTTTCCTTCTGTTAAAGAAGCAATAGCGCTAAACGCTACTCCTTCACCCACAAGCATTTTTGATACATGATTACGCATAATAGTTTGTTTTAATTATTAATGACTCAATATTAATTAACAATAGCAGGCTGAGTCTGTATCCTTCTACTCTCTAAATTTTCTAATATTAACTTTACTGTTTCGTCTTGTAACTCCATTGTAAACGGAATAGTCAATACAGAATTTTCTAATATTTCTGCAGGAGACTTGATAAATGTAATTTCAACTTTTTCACAAGTAAATCCATCTTCCACAAAATTAATTCTATCTTGTGATAAATGGTATATTGGTTTATCTGGAAAAGATTTTGACAACGGACTGTTTGTAACAAAAGAAAGATCTTGAGTTGCAAGTTCTCTAGTAGGCACATACCTTAATTCGTTTCCAATCTTTACTTGAACTTTTGTATCTTTAATCTTTAATATTGACGTAAGTAATGCGACACCTCCTGTTAAATTTAGAACTATTGTTTCAGTAATAGAGCTTAAATACATGTTCATTATAGAACCCTGTAAATGTACAGGAACAGTACCGGCATCATACCTCAAAGATAATCTTTTTAAAGCATCTCTACCAAAAAATAATATTTCTTCCGTTCTAACGTCTTCCCAAGAACTAGTATCTAGTCTGTTAAGCTTAGCTTTAACGTATAATGAAAATTCTGCTCCTGTCATGGTTATTCTACTTCTTTATTTAGGGTAAGAGACTGTTGAATTAGTTCCATATCTCCAGAAAGTTTTGCTTTTAATACTGCAGCTAACTGAGGTTTAGAAATAATAACTTTTACTGTAGACTCTTTATCAAATCCTAATACTATTTCGTTGTGATAGTAAGATCCTTCTTTAGCAGTAATAATACCTGCATCTAAACATTTAGACAATAAAGACTTGTAGATTAAGTTGTCATCTTCTGCTAATGCTAAGAACTTCTCAGGATCAGCTTCTAACTTCTCATCTATTTTATTGGTGATAGTATTAGTTTGAGTAGCATCTACATTTACACCATAAACTGACAATATCTGAAGTTTAGTTGCAATATCTAAATCATCTGCTAATTTGTAAGCTCTTTTTAAAGCACTACGTCCTTCTACTCTTGACAAAGCTTCTTGTTCTTCAGAATACAATAGAAACTCTGATCTAGAGTTTAATTCAATTTCGTCTAAACCCTCAGCAACAATATTTTGTTCTCTCAAAAACAAATACTTTAACAAGTCTGTATCGTCAGTTAAATCTAACGTTAAAGTGTCAGAATCCATTCTTACGTAATACTTGGTCCAGTAAGGAGAATTAGGTTTTAATGTACCCTCTTCAAGTTCTAAAAGAAGTTCCATTCCTCTTCTAGTACCTATAGTTAAAGCAGAACCTTTAGAGTTGGGATCTTTAAAGTTTTCAAACAAACCTGTAGAAGGATTTGCATTTTTATCAAGACCTGGGCCTACACCAGTAAATGAACCTGAAAACTTTTTAAGTTTAATTAGTCTATCTACGTGAATTTGTTTAAAATTTACAATAAGATTTCTATCAAGCCCTTTTAGGGTTCTAATTTGCTTAGTTTTTTTTAATGACATATTTAAGTTTTACTTTGCTGTTGAATATTTAAAGAATATTTATACTAGTGTTCTGCAGGAGGTTTTTTACGTCTCCCGCACAACAAAAGTAAATGAAAAAGTTTAGTTCAATCTCATTACAATCTCACCACAACTTGTAGGATCTTGAATTTGGATTCCAACTTCAGCTAACATGTGTACTTCGTACCCATCTAAACCGTTAGATCTCATTGTGTTCATACTGTTCGATACTTCTCCATAAGGAGTAGTAGAACCACATACATACCACATTGCATTTTCAGAGTTATTCTTAGCAACTTTTCTAATGTTTGCATCACCCTTTACAGTACCAAAGTTTAAGATTGTAAATCTATAAGATTCCAATGGCTTCTTTGTAACTGGGTGTAAAGATCTGTTACGAACTTTATCATCATAAGGTGAGAATTCCTTAACAGTTAAAGAAACTCCATTCAAAAACTCAACAGTTTTAAAGTGTCCAGTTAATGTCAAGTCATCTCCTTTACCGGTAATAAATGTTCCACTATCAGTAACAGTTATTCCAAGGTCATTCTTACGCTCAAGAACTGCTTTATTAAACTCTCTAACTCCCATCTTACCAGTCAAGGCAACGAAGTTATGGTTTCCACCCCAACGGTCTGCATTGTAGGATAAGTCTAATAAGAACTCATCTAAAATGTCATAGGTTAAACGCGTGTAGTATAATCTATTTGCTGGAGAGATTTGTTGTCTCACACCTGCACCATGATAAACTGGTCTTTGATTTTGGCCTTCTAATCTTACATTACCCTGTGGGTCTTTGTTATAGATGGTGTAAATAAAAGATCTATCGATTTCTTTGTACCATTGAGCTAAAGCTGTCCACTCTGCTAATTTAGTCCAGATTTTAGTTTCTTGACCATCTTCTGAGAATAAAGAAATAACCATTACATCAGTCGCTGCAGATCTTGACACTGCATAGTGCTTACGTAAAGTAGTTAATTGATTCTTTAATGTCATAGGAGCTACGAAATCAGTTCCACCACCTTTAAGAGAAAATTCTTCTACAGTAGAGAAATCTTTAGAGAAACGAGCACCAGAAATTAATTGATCAGCGTCTATCCACTTTTTAGGATCTGGATCTGTAAGAACTGCAGTATAGATAAAGTCAATCCCATTAGATTGAACATTAGATACTCTACACATTGTACCGTTATCAGATACTAAGTTATCAGAAATTTGAAAAATTCCTTCTTCCATTTTCCATCTAAAAGGTAAACCACTTTTACCAGCATTTGCTCCATTATCTAATGGTCCAGTAACTACAATAGCTCTTTCAGTTTGTCCGTGTAATTCCCAAGTGTATTCACGGTTGTTAACAAATCTTGTGTTACCAATACCCCCTGTTAACATTGAAAGTACTGTCTCATTTTGCGTACCAAATGCAAAAGCTAAAACAGCATCCATTTTCTCTGGCTCCGTAAGGTAGGCCATAGACAAGTGATCTGATTCAGTCATTCCAGAAGGTAGAGCTCGTAGCTTGTTTAATTGCAACGGCGATACGTTTGTTTGATTCATAATATTTATTTAATTAATTCTATTTTTTATCCGGACCAGGTGAGAATATACTAGGGAATACTATTTTCCCTTTGTTAACTACATCCTTTTTAACTGTAATACTAGAGTTACTATTTGCAGCTGTTTTACTACTGTATCTAGTAAGTTTTCGTTTTCTAGTCTGAGTCAAGGTATTCTCTACCTCTTTTGTAATATCTGCTTGATTAAATTCTACGTAATCAAGAAACGCTATTTTAAGTTTTCTATCCTCGTCAGACATGTTACGCTGTAATTGGGTTTTACCCGTCTTACCATCAACTTTGAATAAATAATCTTCAAACTCTTTTTTTCTGACATCAGTCATTTTAAAACCTGCGATGCTGTCTATTCCTTTTATTTTAGTCTTTAAAGCCGCTATCTCATCATCTGCTTTTTTGTTATTTGCTTTTGACGTAGCTGCTGTTGCTTCTTGTCTTGCAACTTTGGTAGCTGCTTCTTTTGCAATTAAAGATTTAAAAGCAGTAGCAGATTTTCTTTCTAATTTACCACTAGCTATAACATCTTCAACTTCTTCTTCAGCTTCTTCTAAAGTCATTTCTTGACTTAAGTAAAACTCTGTAAGGGCTAATCTCTGATTGTCCTCATCGTCCTCATTCATTTCTGACCAAGGCTCTACAGCTTTAATAAATTCAAAATCTTCTTCAGAACCTCCACCTTGTAAATGGGTGTACAGTCTTTTAACTGATTCAGGAGCTTCTGATAAACCTTTATCAATTCCTCTTCTAATACTAGTTGCAACTGCTGCAGCTATTCCTTCTGGTGTAGCGTCTACTTCTTCTTCATCGTCTAAATCTAAAATTCCTTGAGAATCTAATAATTCAAACGTAGAATCTAACTGCTCATCTGAATAAACTGTAGCTGTCTTAACTGCAGTTTTGTCATCAGTTTTCGCGTCATCTGCTTTACCCTCTGCTTTACCAACGACAATTTTGTCTTCAGTACCTTTATCAACATCATCATCTTCTGCTGCTGCTGCAGTTTCGTCAGCAGGTTTAACATCGTCTTTTTTGATAGTTGTTTTATCTTCTTCTTCTATTGCTTTACTCGGTGTACCGAGGTTTAAAGTTCCCCAAATGCTTTCAAATCCCATATATTATACTATTGTTGTTATGTAAATGTACTATAAAAATATAATTTAAAACAAAATTTGTGTTACTATTTTATTAAGTGCTTAAAAGACAGTTAGTTATTTAGTTTCATCTTTTGCCTTTTTATCGTCCGGAAAACTCATAGCTACAATTTGACCAGACGCTCTGATTTCTCCTGGCTTACTATTGCCGTGAGCTATCTCCCAAACATCTGGAGATCTTATAGAGTTTACACTTAAAGTAACAATTACTTTTATTTCTGTGCCTACTGTCAAGTTCTTTACAGCTGGAAAATTTTTAGTACTTAATTCTAAATGCCCATAAGACTTAACTTCTTTCTGCTTTACGTCGATTTTATTTTTTATCATTTTTACTTTGTTTTAACTCCTGTTGTTTCTCTTTAGATCTAGTAGCCTCTTTTTCTTTCTCAAATTCCAACTTGTCTGCGTTATCTATAGCTTGTGTAGATAATTTTAGAACTTCCAACTCAGATTGATCAGCACCACTTTTTGAGATAATGTCTAATTTAGTAATGGTAATATCAGTTTCATTCTTACTATCAGCAATACCTTTTTCATGAACTCTTTGTAACTCATCATCTTTTCTCTTAGTTTCTAAAGCTTCAGCAGCAGATTTAGCCTGAGCTTGAGAACTAGCTTGAGCAGCTTCATTTGCTTTATTTTCTCCTGCTTCTAAAGTAGACTTCATATAACTCATAGAATCAGAGTCTATTACATTAGCTATGTCAAGTAAGCTTGCTTTACCTTGCTGTACTGCGGCGGTAATTAACTGTTCTACTTTATCTTTTTTAACCCTGTCTTCAAAAGAGTTGGTTACAAATACACCCATATCAGAAGCATTTAACACATCTCCATCAACTTGTAAAGTAGCAATCTCTTTCTCATTTAGTATCAGTTCCATCTCTGTACCATCCATGTATGCAATTTTTGCAAGTTCCAACAATTCAGTAAGAACTTCTTCCTTTAAAAGGTCATGGAAATAAAACCAAGGTTTAGTAACATTTGTAGATCTAGAGATAGCAGTTTGTGCTCCTGTAGCAGTTTCCTGCCCTCCAATATCTCCTCTACGTTGAGCAGATACTCCCATAATATCTTCTACTAAAGCTTCTAATTTATCAAGAATTGACATGTATTGCCCTACTACTTGAGATAAAGACATATCAATACTTTGGAACTGATTAAAGTTTGCAACAGTACTAGGATCTCCTTTTCTACCTTCTTCCTTAGAGTTAATCCATATAACTCCCATGTTTTCAAAGTAGTACATCCACTGGTCAACATCCCATCCTTGAGACTTAGGAAGTTGTGCAAAATCCATTACGAATTTTTTACCTTTGGCTTTAGCTATTTCTTGCTCTAATCTCCACCAAATAATGATGTAAGTATATTGGTGAGCTTT
>Ga0115005_10003014_pt1 | contig 13389 bp, 10 predicted proteins | sample ArcOceMetagenome_FD_87163 | JGI IMG/M metagenome (GOLD analysis project Ga0115005, IMG submission 87163) | Marine eukaryotic phytoplankton communities from Arctic Ocean - Arctic Ocean - Greenland ARC118M Metagenome | ecosystem: Environmental > Aquatic > Marine > Oceanic | place: Arctic Ocean... | reverse complement strand
TGTCAATTAGTTGATTGTGGCGGTGATTCCCCATGTGTGAACGGCCTCGATAAATACACGTGCAATTGTGCGGTAGGATGGGAAGGTGGTGGCGATAATGCTGTTTGTACGGATATTAATGAATGTCAATCAGTTGATTGTGGCGGTAATTCCCCATGTGTGAACGGCTTAAATAAATACACGTGTGAATGTGCAGCAGGATGGCAAGGTGGTGGAGTTGGAGCTGTTTGTACGGATATTAATGAATGTCTAACCCCGAATCAATGTGGAAATGGCAATTGTGTCAACTCTGAGGGAAGTTATAAATGCAATTGTTCTCCTGGTTGGTATGGACTCAACTGTGATTCTTCAGTAGATTACTGTGTGGGAAAAACCTGTTCTGGCAACGGAGACTGTGATTCAGATTTTGCTACAGAAACATACGAATGCGATTGTGTGGCCGGGTATGAAGGCAGGGATTGTCAAACAAATATCAACGAGTGCGCTCCAATCCCGTGCAAGAATTCTGCTACATGTACCGATGGTCTGAACTCGTATACGTGCAGATGTAATGGGCGGTGGAAGGGTACTACTTGTGAAGACCCCTGGACATGTAAGTGTCCTCATGGCACTTTGGGCAATTGTTTACAAGGTGCTGATGGTTCTGAAGATTGTTCGGCATGTGGAGAGGGTTATTATTTGAAAGATCAAAAATGTATTGAGAAAGGTCTTTGTCCACAAAATGAACACGACACTGCACTTACTGGAGAAACGAATTGTCAACCGAATGTGTGTTTATGTGACAATGGAGACGCTCAAAATCCGTGCGAAATACACCAAGATCGGTATTGTGTGGCATGTGACCGAGGCTACCATACAAAAATAGCTGACGACAAGATATGTGCTCCAAATGTATGTGCTTGTGCCTATGGTACAGCAAGGACAGGCAGGGCTTGTACTGAACATAATTCAAACCTATGTCATTCGTGCGATTCCACTTATCATCTGGATTCTTTATTGGCCTGTCCTGCGAATGTTTGTTCGTGTCAAAACGGTATAGCTGTTTCTGAATGTTTGTCTCATAACCAAGAGACCTGCGCCAAATGCGACAGTGGGTTTAAATTGGAGTTTTCGGCATGCAATCCCATCGAGAATAAACGTGGTGATATTACGTATGCCATTACTATTAGAAATCCGTCACTAACAAACGCCGAGATTGAATTGGAACGAGAAAGGGTGACTGGATTTCGTCATAAAGTTGTCTCTAGGGTTACTAAAACGGTTAGTTTGACGAAAGTCAAGAAAACGAAAGTCAAGAAGAACGATTTCACCCTGTCTGAAACTACGAATGGTTCGGAAGAAACTGTGACGTTGAAAGCTTTTGATGATAAGACGAAAATACAGAGCGTTTATTTTGTGATTATAGATTTGTTGAATCAAGGACTAGATTCTGATATTTTCACAATAAAGATGTTCGACAAGCCAGGTCGAGCAATATTGAATGGTGCTACTTTGATAATTTTAGCATGTCTGTCTTTGTTTCTCTTCCTCCTGGAACAACTCATCAAAGTCTTTGCATGTGTGTTGTTTGTCGTGGTATGCGTGTTCTTTTATAAACTGTGCAAGAAACACTCCAAAACAACAACCGATCAATATTCAGTGCTTACTACGAAAGACAACCTGGAAGACGGTCTTTTGCAAGATATGAACTTGAAATTTTAACTTATGAATCACCTCGGGTACCAATGTTCTTTGAATGGTACGCCTGAAGAAGCTACGAAAGAAATGGCTAAAACGATAATAGTTGAGAATTTGTTGTTGCAAATCAAACTATTTAATGTCAAAGAATATAACAAATGAGGGAATTTAAGATCGATTACATGGTAGAAGCGCATGGGCTAACACGTTCTATTTCAAATACGGAGACTGTTTTGAAACCGTACGTGGAATCTTTTATATCTGAATTGCATGAAAAGTGTGCCCAAGTGCCACCCCTTGGTTTCAGCGTTGAGTGGGGTGAATTGTCTTCGACAGTACTGGCATCGACGTCGACTTATTTTCGACAACTTAAGGATGTCTGGGTGCCTTCCAATTCGTTTAAGATTGTATTTAACCCCCGCTTCGAATGGTGGAACGGTACTTGTTCCTCTAAACCTGGCTCTCATTACGATTTAAAATCTACTGTTATGCATGAAGTGTTGCATGGTCTTGGTTATATGTCTACAATTTCACAAGATAAAACGGCGTGGCCATCGAATTTTGACTTATTGCTTCGAGATTCTGCTGGTGAGATGGTAGTGCAAGGGGGTAAATATTTGGGAAATATTGGTGATAAAGTGTATATTGAAGATGTGCGTATGTATAATCCGAGCACGTATAATAGCGGTTCTAGTTTTAGTCATGAGTACAGTGGTGCTCATTTAATGTCTCATTCACAAACAACATGTCATCGACATTTGGACCGGAATACTTTGTTTGTCCTGAATCACCTCGGGTACCAATGTTCTTTGAATGGGACACTGGTACGCTCGGAAGAAGCTACGAAAAAAGGTGCGAATAATGTATTTTTCTACATCGGTGGTGTGTTGGTGATTGTGGTGATTGTGGTGAGTGTTTGTATATACAAACATTCAACTGGGAGAAAGAGACGAGATTTAAGTCAAGAACCGTTACTAAATAACTTTGAAAACGATAACTAAAAAAAACAATTATTTCTTAAGAATTGGCTAATAAACTCTGGTGTCATGGATGTGTATGTGTAGTATCCCATCATATAATCAAAATTTCTCTTGTATCGTGCTATCCCGTTCTCGTGTGCATAATCGCCTGTTGGCTTACCGTTGTCGGTGGACATTTTGTATAGCTGTAAAGCGGCGGCATCTTTTGTCATTTTCCTTTTCAATATTTCCCTGGAATCGACTTCATATCTTCTCATGAGTGGATCATATATTTTTTCTTTGAATATCGGCACGTGTTGGAGGGAAAACCCTAATGTTCTGAAGAATACACAACAGTCCACCGATTTATTGCTTCCATATTGTGGTCTGGTCGTATCGTACAAGTACCTGGGTACAGAGATAATATTGTGGTCAATTTGAACGCACGACCAATCAAAGTCTATGAATTTAGTTTTGTTTTGTCTTGAATCGTAGTAGACATTGGATGTGTGACAATCTCTGTGTGTAAACCCTGATTGTTGTTGTAGTGTGCCAATGGCTTGACAAAACGACTGTACCATTTTGAATACTAGTATGTCTGGCAGGTATCTTTGTTTGAGAGTGTTCATGAAGGAGAAAATTGATTTTTCTTCAATCATTTGTCCAGAACAGACAATTAATGATTCGCCATGAAAAGCAACAAAGTGAAGTTTTGCAACTGAATCCGAGCACGTATTACAGACATGTGAGTGTATCACTGCGTCAAGTATATATTTCAATTGCATGGCTGGATCCGTTGTTGTTTTGAGTACAACTACATCCCCCATGTGTAAAGCTCCGAGGTACAATACATTGGTTTCCTTGTGTCTTTGTTGTTTAAGGGCTCTTGATATATCCACATCTTTGAATTTTTTCGCGGTTGTGACTTTAATAAAAGATACTTCCTGTTGCCGCCTAATCGCTTTTCTCAGTTCGTGTGCCATCATGTACAGTGATTCTGTATGTGATGTATGCATGCCAGATATAAAAATTTTCTTGTCTACACCTTCGAATTTAGCATAGATTCCGTTGATTGCCTCTGTCTTCCAAACTTTGTCGGGGTGCCTCCAAGTGGGAGCTCCCTTTCCGTCAAAACTCATGATATAATTGCTTATTTGATGCGAAAACTCTGGAAATCCATAGCTGTGCGAAATGTGTTCATAGTATGGCCTTATGTCAAATCCAAACGGTAGTTCTTGACTAGTTGTTCGTCTTCGTTTAAATGGTCTGGGTGCCTGATGCATTTTTGTTGGAACATTGATCTGTCTACTATATATGCATTTTTTTTTAGAATATATCCTGAAAATGATTTCTCTAAGGCTTTAGGATTCTCTAAGGCCTTAGGATTATTTTCTAGAATATTTTGAGATGATTTCTCTAAGGCCTTAGGATTCTCTAGAATATTTTGATGATTTCTCTAAGGCCTTAGGATTCTCTAGAATATTTTGATGATTTCTCTAAGGCTTTAGGATTCTCTAAGGCTTTAGGATTCTCTAAGGCCTTAGGATTCTCTAGAATATTTTGATGATTTCTCTAAGGCTTTAGGATTCTCTAAGGCTTTAGGATTATTTTCTCTAGTAAAATTTGAGATGATTTCTCTAAGGCCTTAGGATTATTTCTCTAGAATATTTTGAAATGATTTCTCTAAGGCCTTAGGATTATTTCTCTAGTAACATTTGAAATGATTTCTCTAAGGCCTTAGGATTCTCTAAGGCTTTAGGATTATTTCTCTAGTAAAATTTGAAATGATTTCTCTAAGGCTTTAGGATTATTTTCTCTAGTAAAATTTGAGATGATTTCTCTAAGGCCTTAGGATTATTTCTCTAGAATATTTTGAAATGATTTCTCTAAGGCTTTAGGATTCTGTATAATATTTTGAGATGATTTCTCTAAGACTTTATGATTCTCTAAGGCTTTAGGATTATTTTCTAGAATATTTTGAGATGGTTTCTCTTTAGGCTTATGATTATTTCTCCAATGCTTTGAGCAATTGGTTTTAGAAAAATCCTTAATATTTTTCAGTCGATTCTTAAATAGAATAAGTATCTCATATATTTCATTTTAATACAATATAAAATAAAAAACATCGAACTATGCCTCGTATTGATGAAGTAGAAACTACATTTACAAAGAACGAATTCGTCAGTAAAGGTGCCAAATTATGTCTCAACGCGGAGGGGAGGGTAGTTGTGGAGTTTCCCCGTCGTGAAAGGTCCAAGAAGTTCTCAAAACATAGCCGTACGAGGTGTATTAATGGTCAGGTCATTCGTAAAAAGACCACTTTGGCCTATTGTCAGAACCTTTTGGATCGGATGCCGGGAATTGCTCGGCTTAGCACAGTCCACCCAACGCGCTTTTGTGGCAATTGCCATCGTCCGTCGTCGTATTTTATCGATCGGGAGCGTGCGGGCCATTCGACTTGTACCGGTTGTGGCGTTGTTCAACATTTGGCCCAGAATAATTTTAGTCTGCGATTGACTGATGATGGAGTGTCTAACAAAAGCCAGTGGGAACACACGCCAGGCATGGATGCACGTGACTGTACTATTATCACTCAAAAAGGAAAGCGCATCGGTCAGACAATTAAGTCACATCAACGCAACTGGTGGCGCATTCGTGGTAAAATAGAAGGCATTGCTAATGACTGGCATTTTGCGGCCATGGATGGGATCATTAAGCATGCCAAAGTTAAGTTGAAGAAGTTCTACTTTATGATTCACAACGATACTCGTCACGACGGACAAGACAGTAAAATGCCTCATGGTGGTGCAGCCTTGGCAGCGGCCTGTTTTTATTGTGCTGTCTTGGAATTTGAACAACGTGTTGGCTTTAAAACAGCCTGTACACTGCCTGCAATCCAAGAGTCGGCTCAGTCCTGTCGTGATCAGAAAAGTGGGCGTAAATGTCGTGATGTGACGGACACCAAAATTCTGAGATATTCCAACATGTTGAAGAAGTATAGTCTATGTAGTGCAAAGATTCCCGAGATTGGTGCTGAGACATTGAGGTTTCATCCAAAGTCAGCGGCTTTGCAACATTCTAGAATGGCCACATTTGCTGAATGTGGCATTGTCAAATTTCATCTTCCAATTACAGGATCTTGGGGGATCAAAGTCGGTGATACAAAACAAGGTGCCCTTTATATTGACAGTTGTTCCACGGATGGTTTCGCCTGGAACCAAGGCATTCGTAAAGGTGACTACATCTTTCAACTTGAAAAAGAAACAATTGATATTAGCTGTACACCGAGAAAATTTGCAGAGAAGATCACAAATGCGAGACAACGTGTCCAGCATAAATCCGTTCTTGAGCTCGCAATAATGCGTAAGAAAAAATAACTATAAATACAGTTTAAAGAGGATATATGTTTTTTCTTTTCTTTTTATTACCGTTGGTTTCTGGATACTTGGAGGAAACATTCGAAATCGAAGTTGTACCCGAGGACCTCGGCATCGCAGACCATTGTACTTATTTTACAGACCATAACCAGACATACGTTCGATTCCATGATGGCAGCACGATACAGACAAACTACATGTCCCCTATTTTTGCAATCAATCAACAATGTGATTTGGTTGTTTTTGGTTATCCAGACGAAAACAAAGTCATCCTCTGGAAACCCCTTGAACAAACATTTACTACTGTAGTACCCAATCAACCTAGCGACGTCTTTGTTGACAGATTTGGGTTTTCAGTCGACGTCCAGAACCAATCATGGGTTGTTGGCGCGCCTGGAACACCAAATTCGCCAGAGAATGGTCACAAAGGAGCAACTATCGGATATGCGTTTGTCTATGAAGGTGATGAACTTCAAAGTTGTCGTTCATTGTACGATACGTTTTGTTATCCGTTTGGAACTGAGTGTAAACTGGCAAATTTCAAAAATACAAAGGATTACTACAAATTTTTGAAAACGGACGATCGCTACAAACACGTATTCAACAACGAAAATCCACTTGTACAAATTACCGACAAAGAAATGATACAATTCCAACAAGTATGCATTACACCACAACAACCATATTATAGTTTTGGACCACTTGACCCAGTACGTGTACCATATTTTCAAGCACAACAGTTTGGATATGCAGTTGCACTATCAGGAGCTCTATATCAATGGGGGACTAGTCTGTATGTCTCTGCTCCAGGAGATACAAATCGATTTATGGAAGATAACGACGGCTCCAATTATGGTCGCGTCTATATGTGGGACGCAAACCTATGGCAACCACAAGATGAATCCGTACCACTTATTAATTGGTGGGAATTCTCCATATTCAGTCCAGTCATACCACCCAATCTACAGGGAGCAACATATCGAGCATTTGGAAGAGATATCGCCGTTTCGAGAGGCACACTTGCCGTTTCTACGTATCCTTTGTACGATAACACGCGCGAACCATTTGTTATTGTCTATAATTGTAAACCAGGACGGACATCAGCGTCTCATTGTGAAGAATCGCCAGATCGTGGAATTTCTATTTCTGATTTGCCTGGTAATGTGATGAACTATATCTCCAATGCCATGTTGGCCTACACAGACGGCAAAACAAGATGGAATTACATCCCAGCAGATGTCGAAGGAGATCCACTGCCAGATTTCCAAAATGACTTCATTGGAAAACATATTGGTGTCACAGGTTCTAATGTCATTGTTCCGGATCATCACAATAAAAAAGTATATCGATTTGGAGACGATTCAAACTTTAGGGAAACACACGATTACCTACAAAACACCAACTTTGGCACCAATTCGGAACATTGGCTTACACAAACACGTCACAAACTAACACATATGTGGCCTTGTCCTAAAGGATCTGTGTCAGGCAAACAATTGTGTCCATATGGAGATGAGAACTGTGCCACAAGGAAATGTGTGCCCTGTGAACTACAATATTACTCCAATGATGGATGGCTAGACTTTTGCGACTTGTGTCCAAGAAATTATACAACATATGAAGAAGGGAAAACAGAATGCGAACTATTTGTAGCACCAGTAATACCAGGACTGGCCTGGACCACAGCCAGAAATATTATCATAGCTATTATCGGAGGATCCGCAGGTGTATATCTTTTGGTTGTTGCATGGCAATATGGATGTACATCGAAAAGAAAAAAGAGGACATTTGAAAAAATAATTGTTTAAATTACAAACATACATTGATAATACATTGAAACCCCTAGTTTGTACATGTTGCACTCTCCTTGAGCGTGTTATATATTTGTGCAATACGATAAATTTTTTCTATTTCATTCGGTTGAACAAAACATGATATCCATCTCCGAATTTGCTCTTCTGATGGTTTTGGAAACTGACATGATTCACGGACCTTTGCAATATGCTCTATGTGTTGGAGCACGTGGTTGTTCGAGCCAACATCGTCATAAGTAGTATATCCGCATGCCGTACATGTCAGACAATTGCTATGTAAGGGATTTGCCTCCATTTTACAAAAGTAGTCTGATTTTAAATTTCAATCTCTAAAAGATTTCCGAAACACTTTAGACTTCTCTAAAAGTTTAGAACAATCTCTGAGAAAGATTTCAAATTTATTCTTATCGAGTATAAAGCAATGCTCACAACGGAAAACAACATGGAATATTCAATCACGAGCCAACCACCGCCAGTGCCTGAATATTGGTATTGGTCCAATCTCAAACTAACCAGCAATGGACCACCATTGGAATTTCGCGATGCTATCTTTGCCAAAGCCATCGAAGCGAAAGTTCACATCGAAATGAAATCGCCGTGGTGGTACATTTTGGAATCAGTGACACCGCGCTATGTCATGGCAGAATGTCGTTTTTTTAAACACTGTACTTGTACACACGCTGATATCAATCTGCTAGAAGGCGACAGATTCACATGGGCTGTCATTTCTCGACATATTTGTGGTGATCCAACGCGTAAAATTTACACGCGACCAACTATAAAACCTATTCGCGCGGACTTCCGTCTAGAAGCAATGGTTGAACCCGATATGGACGAAGACATTTTTGATTTGATAGGGTCCGATTTTTTGCCAGCGAAATTGATGTCTGTTTTGATGTCTGCGTCGCCCAATATTAAACGATGCGCACTGCGGGCGTTGTATCATTGCGACGTCTTTGTCGACAAGACTGTCATTGAACCATACTGTCAAGGTGGTGTGACGTTCCTAGAAAAAAGGATTCAGTATTGGGCCAAGAAGATTGTTCAAAAAAAAAACAAATCATTTCTGTAAAAACTTCAAATTCTCTAAAGGCGAGTACCGGCGACGGATTATTTCTCTAAAGGCGACGGATTTGTACCGGCGACGGATTTGGTCATATACATTAAGAGCAGGTACAGCATTCTCGTTGGTCATAGCATTCTCGCCGGTCGTTTCCGAGGGTTGGTTCTTCAATTTCAAAGGTGGTAGTCATTAGATTGAGTAGGGTTTGGATGGTTTCGGGCATCCTAATATCGACAATGACATGGTTCTCATCCAATGGTGGTTTATTTCCTCTGATATTTGCAACTATTATGGAATCTTCGACTTTCTCTCTGTTAAATGTAGCTGGACGTGACGTATCATAAACATACACTTTGTGTGGCGTTTTCCGTTTAAATAGGTCAACAACAGCTCCGAATTGTGGCGATCCCGACGTATCCCAACATTGAAATTGTATTTTTTTATATTCAAAGAGTATGTTATCCACCCCTATTGTGGGTGCTATATGGTGTGTTCTTTCCGACATTTTCGATAGGATGGTTGATTTCCCTACTGCTTTATCACCAATAAATACACATCGTATTGTAGCCATTCTTGACTAAAATCTCTGAGTTTATAGTGTCTGAGATTATAAACAAGCGTATGTATATTTTTTACCTATTTAACTCTACTTGTCCTATTAAATGTTGCAGCGCAATAAACGACTGGGACGGTTAAAAAGACAAGCTATGGTTGCTGACCATGCTTCCCGCGACGCAGAGACTGAGACGGAAGCTGAAAAATATCAAAAAGTACGTAATGTGTTACAGAATGAAATAAAAAAATTGCTCCAAAACAGAGGAATTTTAAAGGGAGCAAGCCTCACGTCCAAAGAAGTTGAATGTCGTCATCATAAAAGGCAAAAACGGCGAGCCTATTTTAACCAACTTGTTTTGTTACGTATGCCGTCTGATGAAGAGGGCCAATACGATGTTGTTCCAAAGGAGCTCAAACCAGGGGGTGAAATTCGTAACGATGAACAGCGCAAAGCATCCAAAAAACAACGTGATATAGATTATGTATTTTTACACACAATTTTTGTGATCTGTAATCATACTCAAGAAGTCGATGTTTTTGTTGAATACAACATTCAACTACATACTCGAACTCGTTGCCAACTCGAACTGGACCGTCATAAGAGAACTGCTTATAAACCCACGCTGCGAGATATCTATGACAAATGTGTTTGGGTGTTGGCGGTACTCGACCGTGAACCAAGAATTGATATTACAGGAGGTAATGATACAATAACGATTGGACAGGGTGGTATTAATATCAAATGGATAATACAATTAAGAGATTACATCGAACAAGATCTGATGTTGTAGTCGGTGTTGATTATCAACTGAATTCGGATAAAAGGCATTATTTAATACACCTTTTATTATTTAAGTATGACTGAATTTTTAGCAAGTGAAGCAAGGAAAAACGGAAGAATCAGTAGAAAAAATGGAGGAAATCGTTTTAGAAAACCACAGGTCTTGACCAAGAATGCAAAAAAGCCAAAATTCAAAGATATATTTAGAAAAGTGAAAGAAATCAAAGAGTCTTCGTCTTTTGAGGAGTGGCTGGAAAACCTACAAGGTCCACTGTCACAAGGTATACGAAAACATGCCACAACATGGTCCCGACACCACCACCATTCGTCGTCTTTGACACGAGTGCAGATGTTTACGCTAGTGGCATTTATAATATCGTCATGGCATGTAGCAGCACCAGAGAATGTTGGTGATTTGGTTGTCCAAGAAATGAGAAATTCTGGAGAAATTTCTACAGCGACTGACACCCATCAAGTTCCGGCTGTCAACATTTATCCTAGTCTCACCCGAATTGAACAGCGCAAAACAGGCTCCGAGCGACGCGAAGAGAAGAAAATTGCACGTAACGAGCGTTTGAAAACGAAGTTATCAGCTCTTTCCGCACAACGTGAACAACGTTTACCCGTATCTGCTCTTGAATCTTTATCACAGAGCAAATGGCTGATGTATATGATTGGTACTTTGCGAGACGATGATCAGTATTTGGAGTTGGAACTTTCGTCTGTAAAAGATCTTTTAATACAGGTGTATGAACTGGTAGATGCTGATTCAGATGGTGCTGGTGACGGCAATACTAAACGAAAGTACATGGCGCCTATTCTAGAGCCTGTCATTTATGATCTCACAGTGGAGGCATTAAAAGCGGATTGGGCTTTTGTGAATGCGACGTTTCATGTGAATATCTACGGTGATCGCAGTTCCAAACAAATGCAGAACCAGCGCGCAAGGAAAGTGGCTCGGGCACTGTTCACAGAAGCAGATGTCCCTTATAGAGCAACTGTTGTGGATCAAATAGTGATCAACATAAATCAAGACCCTGAAAGGTGGCACAGTTCTGTCCCTGTTCCTTTAAGTGGGCGTGGAATCGTCAAATTTCTAAGGAGAACAACAAAGGGGTATGTCCGAGCTGCATTGAAGGCCGTTTCTAAAACACAGGAACACCAAGCTATGGAGGCATTACATACTGCCGCCGTTATTGACGCCTCTCTGTCTGGCTCTTCAATACAAACAAGATTGTCGGAAACAGCGTCAATCGATGGGTTAGGCATTGGGAGTCGAAACCCGATGCGCTCCGAAATTATTAACCATTATCGTCGCTTTTTAAGAGAACAATCTAATCTTGGAACAATTCAAAGACACGCTGTCAATGCCCTAATTGTGAAAACAATGGAGAGTCCAGATAAAGTTGTCCGTGATGTGAAACTTTTGTGGTCGGTTTTTGACCAATCAGCAAAGACTGCTTTTCATCAGGCAGAAAAACACAAATATGAATCGACCACAGTCCAATTCTTAGACTCGATTTTAAGTCCATTTCGAGAAGAATCTGCTCGAAATGAAGGCCATCTGAAAGGCATGAATTATCTAAATAATTTGTTACATGGTTGGGCCAATAAACTTCTGGTTACAATGCTTATTATGGCGGGTATCTATTCAAAAGTAGGTTGGCCATCGCGCCGTTGTATAGCATGCTCGCGGAAAGGCTCCAAGTCAACTTCAAAGCGATCATCCAAAACAAAAGAAAAAATTGTAAGCATGGATGTGTACAAAACAGGGAATAGCAACAAATTATGGATTGCTGACAAGAATAAATACAATAGAATCTCAACCAGAGGACATCCAGACTACTACCAACGAATCAGGGAACAGAAATCAAAAAACAAAGTAACAATGCTCAAAGCCGGACATATTAATGAACACGGACACTACGAACCTAGTTTCAGTGACGATACAAATATATACTAATATCTTTATATTATTCAAATAGTTGATTTCTCTAATTATTTCTCTAAAGACTTAGGATTATTTCTCTAAAAAAATTCCAAACTTCTCTAAAGGCTTAGGATTATTTCTCTAAAGCCTTAGGATTATTTCGATCAAGCTTTAGGATTATTTCTCTAAAGCCTTAGGGTTAGGGTTATTTCTCTAAAGGCTTAGGATTATTTCGATCAAGCTTTAGGATTATTTTCTCTAAAGCCTTAGGATTATTTCTCTAAAGCCTTAGGATTATTTCTCTAAAGCCTTAGGATTATTTCTCTAAAGCCTTAGGATTATTTCGATCAAGCTTTAGGATTATTTCCTAAAAAAATTCCAAACTTCTCTAAAGCTTTAGGATTATTTCTCTAAAGGCTTAGGATTATTTCTCTAAAGGCTTAGGATTATTTCTCTAAAGCTTTAGGATCATTTCTCTAAAGGCTTGGGATTATTTCCTAAAAAAATTCCAAACTTCTCTAAAGCTTTAGGATCATTTCTCTAAAGGCTTAGGATTATTTCTCTAAAGCTTTAGGATCATTTCTCTAAAAAAATTCCAAACTTCTCTAAAGCCTTAGGATCATTTCTCTAAAGCTTTAGGATCATTTCTCTAAAAAAATTCCAAACTTCTCTAAAGCCTTAGGATCATCAACTATTTGAATTCTTTTTTCTCAGTATTTAAGTACCAATCTATGGAACAATGGCATCTCAATATTTATATGATGACATTGGGTCTTTTTTTGACTCCTTCATGTGGACAGGTGACAAAGCTTATGCACAAACCCCCGTCAAACCATGGTTTGGATGGATTTACATCTCCGAGTTTAATGGGTTTAATGTCCAAGACTATACTAATCTTTATCCTGATAACATACAAAACTTGAAATATAAAATTGGTTACACGCTCAATATTGCACAGCGAACAGAAGCCTTAAACGTGTCCACGAACACCGACGATGCCATCCAGGACTCCTCAACGATCGTGTATACTTGGTCCGTCCCAAGACCATTTACGTTTGAAACGAAAGTGAAACGTTTTTTAAAGGCTTTTATTCATGCCGATGCTCTGCTAGAAACAACACAAGGAAAAACGGAAATCGTGCATGGTCTGACTCTGGGTCCTTTGGTAAATGTCATTCAATTGTGTATTTTAGAACAATGCCTGGAACATGGGTACATCAAAGGTGACAATTC
>Ga0115005_10003013_pt1 | contig 13391 bp, 9 predicted proteins | sample ArcOceMetagenome_FD_87163 | JGI IMG/M metagenome (GOLD analysis project Ga0115005, IMG submission 87163) | Marine eukaryotic phytoplankton communities from Arctic Ocean - Arctic Ocean - Greenland ARC118M Metagenome | ecosystem: Environmental > Aquatic > Marine > Oceanic | place: Arctic Ocean... | reverse complement strand
AACCCATCAAGCTTTTTAAAGGATGGTACGGGTCTTCAGTGAGACTAAAATGGCAAAAAGAATTGGGTGTTGCACTCGAGCTAGAAAGCAATTCTTCGATGGAGATTTTAGAATTCCATCTCTACACAGACAAGGGAGAAGAGCTCGTCGTAGCTTAATGGTTTAACGCTCCGGTGTGGCGATGTCTTTTGGATAACATAGGAAGGATTTTACAACTGGGCGCGTCAGGTGTGTCAGTGAAAGATGATCGTTCGCTTCTGCAAAATCTACAACAGATCCATCCTTGTACTTGATCAGGATGCCATTTGGTGTATACGCTTGGTTTTGTATTGTATCATTGGATACAAAGTAAGACGCTTCATCTGTCGTTAGTCCCCAAGCATCTGAAATCGTTTTGATTCGTTCATTCACTTCACGATCTGTAAAGGGTTGAGACCTGAGCTCTATTCGGAACAGTTTCCTGTCGAGTAGTCGAGCGCTTAATGTGGACAGAACTTTGTCGTCGTGATAACGCCACGACTTCATGGCACAATAAATATCGGAATCGTCGAGGTCACAAAAACAATCGAGGACTTTTGGGTCTGAAATGAAAGATTGTATGTCGTAATCGTTTTGCAAAAAACCAGACAGTGACGGAGAGGCAAATAACTCCACCTTGTTTTTGGTGAGATGTTTGGCTCTGCGCAGAATTAAAGTGAGCATATGTTCAGCACTGATCACCGTTCTATGTAAATACACTTGCCAATACATTAAGCGGCGAGCTACGATAAATTTTTCGATGCTATGTATGCCTTTTTCTTCAACAACTAACTTGTCGTTCACAACCGACAGCATCTTGATGATCCGCTCTGAACCCACTTTTCCTTCCGTCACACCAGAGTAGAAACTGTCTCGCGACAAATAATCAAGTCGGTCCATGTCAAGCTGAGAGGATACGAGTTGATGCAGGAATTTTTTCTTGTATTCGTTTTTGAAAATTTTTATTGCCAAATCGAGCTTTCCATGAAAGTCAATGTTCAGGCGATCCATAATGATTGAGCTGATATCTTCGTGCTGTACTTCATTCACAATGCTGTGCTCCAAGGCGTGACTGAAAGGTCCATGACCTACATCGTGAAGTAAGATCGCAAAACAAACAGCCTCGTCCTCTTGAGGCGTGATTTCCACCCCCTTTGACCGAAGGCTATCAATCGCTTCCTGCATGAGGAACATGCTTCCCACTGCATGATGAAACCTGTTGTGAACAGCTCCAGGATAGACCAAATGACTGAGCCCCAATTGACTTATTCGCCTCAAACGTTGCACAAATGGATGGTCTAATATGTCCAACGTAAATGCATGACGAAGGGTAACGAAACCGTAAATGGGGTCGTTTAGGATTTTATGACGATTTGTCTTAGACATTATTGTTGACATGAATCTAGTATACGAAACGCAAATTACAAACGTTGATGTTTCTTTGCGCAAGATACTTAAGCACATGACGAGACAACCACATATACTTTGGGCCGATGATGAAATCGATATGCTCAAGCCTCACATCATCTTTTTGGAAGCAAAAGGATACTCTGTAACTCCAGTAAATAGTGGCATAGAGGCCCTTGATGTGGTGGGTGAAAAGTTGTTTGATTTGGTCTTCCTAGATGAGAATATGCCAGGGATTAATGGGATAGAAACACTTCAAAGGATCAAGAAAATGAGGCCTCACCTGCCGGTTATCATGATTACAAAGAGTGAGGAGGAGCATATTATGGAGGAAGCGATAGGATCTAAGATTAGTGATTATTTGATTAAACCGGTGAATCCCAATCAAATTTTACTTGCTGTAAAAAAATGTCTTGACGGCAAAAGGTTGTTAAGTGAAAAGGTGATGACTGACTATCAGCGTGAATTCCGTGAGCTCGGAATGAAAATGATGGACCGGATGGAGGCTGATGATTGGTACGAGGTCTACGGCAGACTTACACATTGGACGCTAGAGCTTGAGAAGTCAGATGATGACAGTATGCAAGAGGTATTAAGCATGCAGTTTGAGGATGCGAACAGGCAATTTGGTAAATTCGTAGAGAGTCATTATGAAAGCTGGGTACAGCAAGGAGACGGAAGTGGTCAGGGAGATGTTCCTTTGCTGTCACATCGGGTGCTTCCACATTATTTACCTGAAGCGATTGAGACAGCCGGAGGCAGACAGGTGTTTTTGGTTGTGATAGATAATTTGAGATTGGATCAGTGGCGTACCATTGAACCGATGTTAAAGAATATATTTTCTATCGTGCGAGACGACAAATACATGAGTATTCTGCCTACAGCAACTCAATATGCGAGGAATGCACTGTTTGCGGGAATGATGCCTGCAGATATTCAGCGTTTGCATCCGGATTATTGGATCACAGAAGAAGATGAAGGTTCGAAAAACAAGTACGAGGCAGAATTGCTCAAGTCGTTGTTAGATAGACTAGGCATTGAGGGCAAGACAAGCTATCACAAGGTTACAAACCTGGCAGCGGGAAGAAAACTAGCCGACCAGTTCCATGAAACAAAGGGGGAGACGCTGACTACTTTGGTTTATAATTTCGTGGATATGCTCAGTCACGCTAGAACAGATATGGAGGTGATCAAGGAACTTGCCGATGATGAAGCAGCATACAGATCATTGACGTTAACATGGTTTGAGCATAGCGCTTTGAAAGAACTTTTAGATAAAATGGCCGCGGCCAACGGAAGAGTGATTGTCACAACGGATCATGGAACTGTCAAGGTGAACAATGACATCAAGGTGCGAGGTGACAGAAGTACAAATAGCAACCTGAGGTATAAAGTAGGTAAAAACCTGGGGTACGAGAAAAAAGAGGTTTTTGCCGCAATGGATCCAGAGAAGTTTGGCCTTCCTAAAAACCATGTAAGTACAGGATATGTATTTGCGCGTGAGAGAGACTTTTTTGTGTATCCAAACAATTATCATCAGTTTGTAAAATATTTTAAGGATACATTTCAGCATGGTGGTGTGAGTTTAGAGGAGGTCATTGTCCCGTTTGCGATTTTAGATGCCAAGTAAATAAAATGAAAGAAGGAGCGAGCTTAGAAATCATATTGGAGATTGAAGCGTATGCGTTAAAAGACTTGGATGATGTCGCAACACAGCTTTTAATGAAGTTGCCCGAAAATGGAGTTGTTGCACTACACGGAGCGATGGGAGTCGGGAAAACCACCCTGGTAAAGACATTATGTAGCATGCTCGGTGTGGTGGATGAAGTCTCAAGTCCGACCTACGGATTGGTGAACGTATATGAAATACCAGGAAAAGATCAGGCTTCCAGCAAAACAATCCATCACATTGACTTGTATCGATTGAAAGATGAAGAAGAGGCTCAGGAAGCTGGGGTTTTCGATGCTTTTGAGCAGCAAGGCCTGTCGTTTGTGGAGTGGCCAGAACGAATATCCCGTTCCTTGCCTGACCATGTTTGGTTGTTAAAAATGGAGGAATCGATGTCTGAAACCTCAGATGAGACCTCCGACGCCAAAAGAAGACTAACTTTGTTACGTCAAATACGTAGTTAGGCGCAAAGAAATCGTTAATTTCACCAAGATATGGATACAGGACGAAAAGCCATTAAAGCATTAGCTAAAGAAGCGGCCCTATTGCCTCAGGAGGAACTACTTCAGGTAAAGGCGGGTCAGGAAGACCTTACAATTGGAATTCCAAAAGAAACAAGCCTTCAAGAAAAGAGAGTGGCATTGGTGCCTGAGGCAGTCGCGTTGCTCGTTGCACATGGTCATGAAGTATTGGTTGAATCTGAAGCGGGAATGTTGTCACACTTCACAGACATCGACTACAGTGAGTCTGGGGCTAGAATTATTTATGATAGAAAGAAGGTGTTTCAGGCTGCTTTGGTCTTAAAGGTTGAGCCACCCTCTGTTGAAGAAGTAGGGTTGATGTCTCGGGGAGCAACGCTAGTCAGTGCGCTTCAACTTAGCGTACAGAGTGAAAATCTTCTGGAAGAGTTAGGTAAAAAGAAGATTACAGCGATCGCTTGGGATTATTTAAAGAATAAAAACGGACTTTTCCCTCTGGTACGTGCGATGGGTGAAATCGCAGGCAATGTGTCTATTCTCATTGCTGGTGCGTTGCTTTCAGGAGAGAAGAGCAGGGGGACTCTGCTGGGAGGAATTAGTGGAGTAAGGCCATGCGAAGTCGTCATATTGGGCGCGGGTACTGTGGGGGAGTTTGCGGCAAGAGCAGCGATGGGTTTGGGTGCGCATGTGAAGATTTTTGATGACAGACAGCATCGGTTGGTTCGTATTCAACAGAGTTTGGGAGCCAGGGTTTGGACGTCCACGATACAGCCTTCAGTGTTAAATGAAGCGTTAAAAACAGCAGATGTTGCGATCGGTGCGTTGCGCGGTGAAGGCCAAAGGACTCCTGTAATAGTTAGCGAACCCATGGTAAGCGCGATGAAAGAAGGCGCAGTAATTATCGATGTGAGTATTGACAAAGGAGGATGCTTTGAAACCTCGCGGATGACCAGCCACGAAAACCCCACTTTCGTTCATCATGACGTGATTCACTACTGTGTTCCGAATATTGCTTCAAGCGTATCTGGAACAGCCAGTCAGGCTTTGAGTAACATCCTCGCTCCATTTATTTTAGGGGTCGTATCTGATGGAGGTCTTGTGCCGTCTATTAGAAACTCAAATATTGTGAAGTCTGGAGTTTACATGTACAAAGGGGTGATCACCCATCAAGGGATCGCAGAAGAACGAGGTCTCTCTTATAAAGAATTAGATCTTCTCCTTGCGGCCTACTGATACATCAGTTTGTGAGGATTTCAACGGTGTGGATGGTTTATTTTCCGCCGACAACCTTCCTGATCTCGTGAAGTTTCATGAGTGCGTCTAACGGCGTAAGGTTGTCAATGTCTATATCTAACAATCGATCACGAACATCCTCAAGTGCAGGGTCGTCTAATTGAAAAAAGCTCATCTGCACGCCCTCTTCAGATTTTGTATTTGAAGAAACCGGAAGCTTCACGGGGTCTACTTTGGGTCCTGTTTGCGTTCCGGATTTATCTCTCTTGTGTTCTTCTAATTGGACGAGGACTTCTTCTGCTCGGCGAACAAGACTACGAGGCATGCCTGCGAGTTTGGCCACATTAATTCCGAAGCTGTGGTTTGAACCTCCAGCGACAAGCTTTCTGAGGAACACAATCTTTCCGCCTACTTCTCGAACACTGACGTTGTAATTTCTTATCCTAGAAAAGATGGCTTGCATCTCATTTAGCTCGTGGTAGTGTGTCGCAAATAATGTGAGAGGTCTCAATTTGTCTGACCCGTGAAGGTATTCTGCGATTGCCCATGCGATGCTTACACCGTCGTATGTGCTTGTGCCTCGTCCGATCTCATCTAGAAGAACCAAACTCCTGTCTGTGATGTTGTTCAGGATCGATGCGGTTTCGTTCATCTCAACCATAAACGTAGATTCTCCACTAGAGATATTGTCTGAGGCACCGACCCGCGTAAAGATTCGATCTAGTATTCCGAGTTCCGCACTTCTCGCTGGAACGAAACTCCCACATTGAGCCATCAGGGAGATAAGCGCTGTTTGTCTGAGAAGCGCACTTTTTCCGGCCATATTTGGTCCGGTAATCATCAATATTTGAGCGTTGTCTGGATTGAGAGCGAGGTCGTTTGCTACGTACGATTCGCCCAAAGGAAGTTGTCGTTCAATCACGGGATGACGGCCTCCGACGATGCTTATCCCATGCGACTCCTTCATTCTCGGTCGTGTATATCCGAAATCTGTAGCCACCTCAGCAAAACTCACCAGCACATCTGTTGCGCCTATGGCCCTTGCGTTTGTGATTAATTCAGTGGTGTTTTTCACGGTCTCTGATACCAGGGATTCATACAGGCGTTGCTCCATATACAGCGCCTTGTCTTTCGCGTCTAGAATACGTGTTTCCAGTTCTTTAAGCTCTTCAGTAATGTACCTTTCAGCTTGCGTTAGCGTTTGCTTCCGGATCCATTCTTCAGGCACCTTGTCCTTATGTGCATGCCTTACTTCCAGATAGTATCCGAAAACATTGTTAAAGCCGATCTTCAGTGACGTGATTCCTGTGATTCCTGTTTCCCTGATGCGGATCGCTTCAAGTGCTTTGTCACTTTCAAAGGCCAAACTTCTAATTTCATCGAGTCCTGCATCTACTCCTGCTTTGATCACCGCTCCTTTCCCCACTTGAGTAGGTGCTTCATCTTCCAATTCCTCAGTCAGTCTTTTTAGAAGGTCATCACAAGGCGAAAGACGCTCCAATGTTGGAATCAGGGCTTCCTCCCCAGCCGTTACTTCTGCAATCATGAGTACCGCTTCGAGTCCGCGTCTTACCTGAACGAGTTCCCTTGGATTAATTCTGGCAGAACTGGCTTTCGAAGCCAAGCGCTCCAAATCTCCAACTCCAGATAGTATTTTCTTCAATTGACTCTGCAGTTGTTCGTCCTCAGACAAAACAGAAACAGCATTCTGCCTCAGTTCAATTTCCTGAATATCCGTAAGTGGCATCACCAACCATCTCCTCATCATTCGCGCTCCCATGGGCGTCGATGTTCGATCGATGTTGTCAGCGAGTGACTGTCCATCGGGGTGTGTGGGATAGAGAATCTCCAGATTCCTAACGGTAAATCGATCAAGCCACATCCCATCTTGCTCTCTCAACCTCTTCACACCCTGAAGGTGACCAAGTTTTGTGTGATGCGTATATTCTAAATACTGAAGAATGACTCCTGCGGCAATCTTTGCAAGAGGTGCATCATCTAGCCCAAACCCTTTCAGTGAGGTCGTGCCAAACTGACCATGTAATTTTTCTGTTGCAAATTCCTCGGAAAAGACCCAATCATCGAGTTTTGAGATGGGCGTATCATCTCCAAACATGGATTTTAAATCATTTTCAAATTGTTTTTGGCATACCCACTCCTTGGGATTAAGGCTCTTTAATAGCCTGTCAATCCAATCAGGATCACCCTCTGCTGCCATAAACTCGCCCGTTGAAATATCGAGAAACGCAACCCCGCAACCTTTTCTAGTCCAGTGTATCGCTGCCAGATAATGATTCTCGCTTGATGTAAGGACCTGATCGTGCATGACAACCCCTGGAGTCACCAATTCTGTCACACCTCTCTTCACAAGCCCCTTTGCCTGCTTAGGGTCTTCCAACTGGTCACAGACGGCAACCTTCAGCCCAGACCGAACCAATTTAGGTAGATAATTGTCTAAAGAATGATAAGGAAACCCTGCGAGTTCGATCTCAGATGCGCTCCCACTTCCACGTTTGGCCAAAATAATATTGAGCACACGTGCAGCAACAACGGCATCTTCTCCGAATGTTTCATAAAAATCTCCTACGCGAAAAAGCAGAATGGTGTCCGGATGTTTTTCCTTAATCCGGTTATATTGCTTCATCAAAGGTGTAACCTTACCTGCCACGTCTTCTTTTGTTTAGAATAGTCGTGACCAAATTAGAAAGGTTCTTCCCTACAACACCTCTAGAAGTGCAATGATTGTCCACAAGTGACAAACAATTGGCGGGTATCTATGCCACTTTCAATTCTTGAGATGCAATATTCCCCTTGTGACCTTCGCAATATTTTCTATCTACGACGAGCTTTTTCACGTCGCTACTCGGCAGTTCAAACATATCGTCCGTAAGAACAGTTTCTAGAATTCCTCTCAACCCACGTGCTCCAAGCTTAAATTTCAGCGCTTGTTCAACGATCCAATCTAGGGCGTCTGCTTTAAACTTCAATTCAATATTGTCAAGACTGAATAAATGTATATACTGTTTGATAATTGCATTCTTGGGCTCCGTGAGGATGCGTCTTAATGCATTTCCGTCTAAGGTATTCAAGTGAGTCAGGACCGGGAATCTGCCTACAAGCTCAGGAATTAAACCGAAACTTCTTAAGTCTGAAGGAGCAATGTGAGAAAGAATATTCTCATCATGTTTTGAGGTCCCTTTGCTCTTGAATCCAATTGTAGATCTGCTGATGCGACGTTCTATGTGATTCTCAATTCCAGAAAATGCGCCTCCACAAATAAAGAGAATGTTCTGCGTATTTACAGTAATAAGCTTTTGTTCTGGGTGCTTTCGACCTCCTTGCGGGGGGACATGTACATCCGTTCCTTCAAGCAGTTTGAGCAATGCTTGTTGGACGCCCTCTCCACTTACATCTCTCGTGATCGATGCATTGTCACTCTTCCGCGCAATTTTATCAATCTCATCGATGAATACGATCCCCCTTTCAGCGGCTTCAACATCAAAGTCTGCGGTCTGTAAAAGTCTAGAAAGTACACTTTCAACATCCTCTCCGACATAGCCCGCTTCAGTCAAAACCGTTGCATCTGCGATGCAAAATGGAACGTCAAGCATCCTTGCGATCGTTTTTGCCAGCAGCGTTTTTCCTGTGCCCGTTTCACCGACTAAAATTACATTTGACTTGTCAAGTTCAACTTCACAATCATCTGTCGGAGGATTGAGAAGGCGTTTGTAATGATTGTATACTGCAACTGACAGTGTTCTTTTTGCCTTTTCCTGTCCGATCACATAGTCATCGATATGTGCTTTTATCTCGACGGGTTTTTTAAGCTCTAGTTCAAGTTTTTCGGCAACATTCTTGTCGCTTTCGTCCTCTACAATTGTATCGGCTTCCTTCACACAAACATCACAGATATGGCCTGAAATTCCAGCAATAAGAATTTCTACATCATCTTTTTCCCTTCCGCAAAAGGAACAAACAGCATCTTTTTCTATTGCCATCTCATTCTCAGATTATTCTCGTAAACGATCTTATTGACGACTCAATACTTCATCAATCATCCCATAATTCTTAGCTTCTTCAGCAGTCATCCAGTAATCTCTGTCACTGTCTTTCCAAACGTCGTCGTATTTTTTGCCGCTGTGGTGCGCGATAATTTCGTAAAGCTCTTTTTTAAGCTTTTGAATTTCACGTGCCGTAATTTCAATGTCAGATGCTTGTCCTCTTGCACCTCCTAATGGTTGGTGGATCATGATGCGACTGTGCTTCAGACCCGTTCGTTTTCCGGCAGCACCACCACACAGTAGTACAGCTCCCATAGAGGCAGCCATTCCCGTACATATCGTTGCGATGTCAGGGCGGATGTACTGCATTGTATCGTAAATCCCCAAACCAGCGTATACACTTCCTCCTGGAGAGTTAATGTAAATCTGAATGTCTTTTTTCGGGTCGGTTGACTCGAGAAACAACAGTTGAGCTTGAATAATGTTGGCGATGTAATCGTCGACCCCTGTTCCCATAAATATAATTCGGTCAGCCATTAAACGAGAAAAGACGTCAACTTCACGAAAGGGCATTGCTCTCTCCTCAATAACTGTACGGGTCATATTCTCAGGGCCGTATGCAGACGATATGAAATCCCCAACAGTGTGGCTACTTAACCCCTGATCCTTGACGGCAAACTTTAAAAATTCTTTACGATTGTTCATGGTGCTTGATAATATGTCTGCAATTTAGTCTTCAACACTTGATTTAATACACGTGTTTTCCTCGGATATTCACAAACGATATATAGCAATCTATCGTTGAATACCTACATAAATTATTTTACCGCTGCGGCAAGTTCAGAGAACTTTTCATAAGAAACCGACTTGTCCTTAATACTGACTTTCGTTTTAAGGTAATCCACCACCTTCCGTTCGATAATTACATCTGCAATTTTCCTTCTCTCTTCTTCTTTTGCAAGAACGCCTTTCGCCACTTTGTCCATCGCTTCTTCATCTAAAGGCATGCCATACTGAGCATACTGAGCACCGACGAATTTGCGCGCCTCAGACTCCAGTTCATCTGCTGTAATCTTCATCTCCTGATCCTTCATGACTGTTTGTTGGAGCAATTGCCATCTCAAAGAATCAGCATATCCAGCAAACTCGCTTTCGATCTGTTCTTCAGTGACGGGTTTGTCATTAGAAAGCTTAATCCAGCGCTTTAAAAACACTTCTGGAAGAGGGATCTTCATGTACTCGATCAAGTCCACAATAAATCGGCGTCGAAAGACCCATTCAGCATCTCTGTCGAAATGACCTTCAAGATCTTTTTCAATGCGAGATCGGAAATCCTTTTCGTCTTTTACTTCACCCTGTGGATATATTTTGTCAAACAATGACTGCCCTACTTCATGGGGATTCAGTCTTTTAATCTCTTCAACAGTAAATTTAAAATCACCCTTCAAAGAGTGAACCTGCTCATGTGAAATCCCAAGCATTTTGCCCAGGTCTTCATGGTTCTTACTCACTTTATGAGGATCCACCACAATGTCTGAACCTACCGAAAGACCTATAAGTATCTTTTTTGTTTCTTTGTCGTCAGTGAATTCAATTGAAATAGAGCTTTTGTTGGTAATTCCTTCTTCCAAGTGCGCTCCACTTTCATCCAGTTGAACAAATGTTCCAATGAGCATATCCTTTTCCTCAGATGTCTCCACATCGCTGACCGTGCCGTGCTGACGTTGCATGTCAAGTACACGATTGTCGATGGCTTTCTTGTCAACGGGTATGGTGTGTCTTGTAAACCGTGCTCTCCAGCCAAATTTTAACTCTACAACAGGAGCCAGTCCCAATTCATACGTAAACGTAAATGCGTCGGGATTCTCCCAATCCCCTTTTTCTTCTTGATCTTCAACCGGTATAGGGTTCCCTAAAACATGCAGTTTGTTTTCCGCAATGTGTTTCTGAAGGCTCTCACTTAAAAGTTTATTGAGCTCGTCAGCCAAGACCGTTTTGCCATACTGCTTTTTCACAATGTCCATTGGAACCTTCCCTTTTCTGAACCCTGGCATCACAATTTGTTTGCGTTGGTGTTGCAGAATCTTGTCACATCGTCCTTCGTAATCCTGTTTTTCTAACTTAACAGTTACTTGCGCTCTAAGCGCATCAATAGGTTCCTGGGTAATATTCATGGCGTTCTAATATAGAATCTGCCCGTTGTTTGGAATTGTGCGGGTGGAGGGACTCGAACCCACACACCTTGCGGCACCAGAACCTAAATCTGGCGTGTCTACCAATTTCACCACACCCGCATTCCAAATCGGGGCGCAAAGATAGGACCAAGGAGCGTAACAACACGAATAAATTTATAGCGAACACCTGTTTATTTGTTTTACACGTGTTTCACATGAGATCGCACCTTGCAAAGATGAAAGTTCAAGGTGCAAATATTGCTGTGACAGTCCGGATTTATTTAGTGATCCTATCTCTTCTATGTCCATCGGTTTTTAACGCCCAAAGTGAGTTTCAATCATCCTTACGCACGGACTTTGTGCTGTCTGACACATTTGAATGGAATCTACGTGGAGAACAAATCATTTGGGGGACCAAATTTCATTCATTCAATGTCGAAAAAAGCATCAAGTCCATTCCAGGATCGAGAGTTGGGGGTAGTTGGTGTGGATGGGAAGCGTGGAACAGCAGTGAGATTTGGTGGGGCCATGAGAAACTGATAGGTGTTGTAGAAGAGAATATTGTGATTTACGCTTGGCTGAATTTAGGTGTGCAATTGGAAGCCTTGCCAGAATTACACAAACGCTCTTGGCGCATGATATCCCGTTCAGGCGTAACAACATCTTTTCCATCTGGCAGTTGTTCCTTGATGATCTCACCGGATGTGATGGGTGTAGAATGGCCTTGGAGTGTATCGGGGTTAATCACCCCACCCAACATGCATGGATTTCAAGTTGGGTTAGGCTTACACTCAAGTTTATATGGCAGAGACTGGCACCTTCTTTTGGGGGGGAGGTTGGATAAATTAAATGCTCACTTGATTGTAGAAGGACCAGATTTGAGAATTTCTTGCAGTTTCGTTATTCATGGAGCAGTCACGAAGTCTTTAAGTCACAGACGTGGTTCGTTTGGGGGCAATTCTCAATGGAGGGTGTCGTGGTAAGAAAAAAGATGACATTTATTTTCTTGTTGTTCTTCGTAAGTGGATTGTTTCACAATGCCCTGTTGTCTCAGTCTTTTTTGGCCATCAATAAGCTGCTCATACCGGCCATAGAAGAAGGTTGGATGGAGGTCTCGGATGCTGAACTAATCAGGGTTCATATAGAAAAATATGGTTGGCCCCTGGTGCCGGAAGAGGTTTGGGCAATCTCTGGATTAAGACCGGAATGTTCCGAAAGAGTATTAAAAAGTACAAAGTGGAGAACATGGTGTGAGTGGGGGAAAGAAGAAGCGTCCGGAGTAACGTACGGGCCTCAACGGAGTCAAGTAAAATGGAGTGTTGTGGGGCAGGCTGATTTAAATGAGGAAGAATATGTGGGTTCTAATGTGGGTTGCGTCGCGCGAATGAAGGGAGGTCATTGGGGCTTCGTTGCTGAGCGAGATGTAGGAGAGGTTGGGATCGATTTTTTAGGAGGATACATTCTAGGTACAGGAAATCAAGGGGTCACCTGGATTTTAGGTGACCATCGCGTTCATTGGGGTTCAGGCGCAACAATGAACAGGTATGACCCCTTTCAATCCATGAGGTCTCCCCATAGATTGGGTCAGGTTAGCAGAGGTTTTGATGGCGTATATTCAGGAGATGGCTCTCCTTTTAGACGAGGGGTTGCCGTTCGGAAAAACATGGGTTTATGGTGGTTTGCATCCTCATTGGATTCACAGAAGAGAGCATTTACTCAGAACTCTTTGTCTGAATTTACGTGGTTCGATACGGGCCTTCATCGAGATCAAAATGAACTCAATAGATCCGTGATTCGTGTGAATCGATTTGGGTTTTCAGCATTTCGAGTGAGTAAACTGTTCCAAATTGGTTTTGTAGGTGAAGTAGGCCAAACCGTCGGGTCTACTTTCTCTGGATTGATTGGGGTTGTGTTTCGGATGGAAAAAAATGCGATTAGTTTTGAAACGGAGGTGGGAATTTTTAGAGGTGATTTCACGATGCACCATCGTGCAGTTCTAACAGCCAGTAGAAATTTCTTTCTGTTTTCTTCAATCGACAAGACGAGCCTTCTTCACCCAGGCACAAATTGGGGCGTGAAGGCGAGCGCTGTAAATCAATGGGCGGGAATCGTTGGGTTCTCTATAGGCCCTGACCACAAGCGATTTGTTGTTAAATCTGAAATGGATCATGCTGGTGCTGCGCTTCGATCTACCATGAACTGGAATCATCCGATTGTGAATGCAGGTAAGGTTTTATCTAGACTTAGCATTGATTGTAATATTGAGGGAGAATTTACATTTGGCGCTCGAATGAGGTGGGATGTGGATCTTTTCAGATTGACGGCTGAATGGTATAAATCGTGGGACAGTTCACCTGGTTTTGGCAGAGCATTTAGGGTGGATGTTAAAAGTCGAAGATCAATTACTGTT
>Ga0115005_10003012_pt1 | contig 13391 bp, 20 predicted proteins | sample ArcOceMetagenome_FD_87163 | JGI IMG/M metagenome (GOLD analysis project Ga0115005, IMG submission 87163) | Marine eukaryotic phytoplankton communities from Arctic Ocean - Arctic Ocean - Greenland ARC118M Metagenome | ecosystem: Environmental > Aquatic > Marine > Oceanic | place: Arctic Ocean... | reverse complement strand
GATCCAATTAAATTCAAAGCCGTCTTGTCCTCAGCTTGCCGGTTAGGCCCTCCCAGAAAATTGATGTCTTTCCAGCTGTTGCCAAAGGTGTACTGATTTCGCTATTTGTCTCTGCGAAACTGGCACTACGTCATTGTATTTTTGAGAAGACGATTGTGGATGGTTGCCCCGAGAGAGATTGAGGAACGACAGATGATTTTATGTTGTGGTGAAGCGCTGATTGATATGGTCCCAGCAAAGGGCGTAGACGGACAGGATACTTTTGTGCCGTTGTCAGGTGGCGCGATATTTAACACTGCAATCGCCTTGGGACGCCTTGAGGTTCCTGTGCAGTTGCTTTCTGGCGTCTCAAACGATCTGTTTGGAACACAGTTGGCTGCTGAATTGCAGTCTTCAAATGTTGGAACCGATCTTTTGGTGCGCAGCAAACGCCTGACAACGCTTGCGTTTGTGAAGCTGACAAATGGCCAAGCGCAGTACACATTCTATGATGAAAACTCGGCCGGTCGAATGATGGTGTCAGAGGATCTCCCTGATATTGGCACAGATGTTTCTGCGCTTTATTTTGGCGGTATCAGCCTTTGTGCAGAACCGGCTGCAAGTGCCTATGAGGGCCTTGCAATTGAGGCGTCAGAGCGTGCTGTGCTGATGATCGATCCAAACATTAGAACCAGCTTTATCGAAGACGAAACCGCGTATCGTGCGCGGTTGGATCGTTTGTTGGCTGCTGCTGACATTGTGAAAGTTTCTGACGAGGATTTGGACTGGATTATTCCAACTGACGTTTCGTTTGAAGACAAGGTTGAGCAGCTTCACCAGAATGGTGCGGACATCGTGATCATCACCAAAGGTGGTGATGGTGCTTCTGCTTATATGCGTGGGCAGCCTGTTGTGAATGTTGCTGTCCCTAAGGTCACTGTGGTCGATACTGTGGGCGCGGGCGATACGTTCAACGCTGGGTTCCTTGCACAGCTACACACACTTGGCTGCTTGAACAAAGAAGCTCTTCGTAAGGTGACTGGCGTTGAGATTGAAAAGGCACTGTCTTACGCGGCACGCGTTGCTGGTGTCACTGTTTCTCGCGCAGGTGCTAACCCGCCAACATTAGCTGAACTTAGCTGATCGTTATTACGGTTTGAGAATTTCCTTAGCGACAGTTACGGACTGTCGCTAAGGGTATGGATCCCCAAAAGGCCTTAGTCCTTTTGCAAGGCCCGCAATACTTTATCCAACTGTGCGCCTTGCTTGCTTTTCTTCGCAACGCCGTCCTTTACCAACTTGTAGTAAGCTTCGGGATCATACTGCTGAACGTTCAGTCCCAGTTTCTTTGCGGTTAAAGAACCTGTGGATGAAAGGATCGTGTAGGCGGCAATGTACTGCTCTGTCTGGGTCGAAATCAACGCAGCTTCTGCGTTCAGCAATTCGTTTTCTGCGTTTAAAACATCAAGTGTTGTACGTGCGCCTAAGCTGGCTTCTTCACGCACACCGCGGAAAGCAACGCGTGATGCGCGGATCTGTTGTTGGCTGGCGTTCAGGGCCGCATTTACGCTGCTGTAGAAGGCGTAAGCGTTGGCAACAGATTGCTGCAGGTTGCTACGCACCACATGCAGGTTTGCGCGCGTAGCATCGCGCTGTGCCATTGCACGGCGCACGCCCGAGGAAATTCTACCACCATTGTAAATTGGGCCAGAGACGCCCAACCCTACCGTTACGTTGTTGGTAAAGTCGCCGCTAATCAGATCGTTTTGAGGGCTCAAGGAACCAGTCAGTTTGATCTTTGGCTCAAGGGCGGCTTCGGCGCTTTTGATAGCATATTCTACGGAGGCCACTTGGTGTTGGGCCGTGATCATATCTGGGTGATTGCGCACAGCCTGGGATTGGGCGGAGACGACATTGCCACTGATACGAGGTAGGCGCGGCAGTTGTGCCAAATTCCTAGGCTGGTGACCGATAACATTTGCATACTCAGCACGGGCGCGCAGAAGATCGCCCTGCGCATTCGCAAGACCACTGCGGGCTTGCGCCAAACGTGCTTCGGCCAATGCAACATCAGTTCGTGTAACCTCACCTACATCAAAGCGGTCTTTGGCGGCGCGAAGCTCTTGCGTCAAGAGGCGCAGATTGTTCTGGCGCAGGGCCACAAATTTGGATGTGCTGCGGACATTGAGATAGGCTGTGACAGCACGCAACATAATTTGTTGTTCAATGGAAAGCAGTTGTGAACGGGTTGCGAATACGCTTTCACGTGCGGCTTCGATAGAGGCAGCTGATCCGCCAAAATCATAAAGTAAAAGTTCGGCCTTCACGCTTATTGTTGCATTACTGTTCCAGGCTCTTGTTTGCCTCCTGTAAGTGCGCTGCGCTTGTGCAGACCAGTTCACGATCGGCAGCAATGCTGCGCTGGCAGATGCGACGTCTTCGTCAGCTGCGCGAAGTAGGGCGCGATTCTGTTCTAGCAGTCCACTGTGATTGTATGCGCTGACCAATGCATCAGCCAAAGTTTCAGAGTGGGCTGTCGTTGTCATCAAGCTAAGTGAGATACTAAGAGCGAAAAGTTGAAGTGGCTTTTTGAACAGGATTTTCATTTATTTCTCCGTCGGCTTTGCGAATTCGGCTGGTGCGTAAAAATAGATATAGGAGGTGTTCGCGTTATTACGACTCAGGACGCCATTTACGAAAGGGTACCCTGTATCTTGTGGTGCCTACAATGTTTACCAACCAGATAAAGGGAAAGATCGCAAAGAATTGGTTAACAAAAAAGGGTTTTGAGCAGAAAATCGCAAACATCATGACAATTTGCAGCGCAAATTGGTGTTTTTCATCGTGAGTTATAAAAACGCAGAACAACTGTGCAGCGGTGCACGAAAAAGGTCCAAATCAATCGGTGAGTTTTGCCCACAGATCAGGACGGCGTGCTTTGGTGATCTCATGCGACATTTCGCGACGCCATGCTTCGATCCTTGCATGATTTCCTGACATCAAGACATCGGGGATTTTGTGCCCCATCCACTCTGCAGGTTTGGTATACTGAGGGTGCTCAAGCAAACCGTTTGAGTGGCTTTCTTCAACGGCACTGTCCGCGTTCCCCAGAACACCTGGCAACAAACGCACTGTGGCATCAATCATGGCTTGGGCCGCAATTTCACCGCCGGTCATCACGAAGTCACCAAGGGACACTTCCATCACGCCGTAGTGTTGCAGTACACGTTCATCGACACCCTCAAAGCGGCCACATAGAACCGTAACGCCATCACACCGTGCCCAATTGCGCGCCATCTCTTGATCAAAGCGGCGTCCGCGTGGGGACATATAAACCAACGGCACATTGCCTTTGCTCTGGTGTTGTACAGCTTCAATCGCAGGGCCAATCACATCGGCGCGCAACACCATGCCAGCGCCACCGCCCGCAGGGGTGTCATCGACATTGCGGTGCTTGGTCAAGCCGTGGCTGCGCAGGTCATGGGTGTGCAGCTGCCACTTGCCGTCTTTCAACGCGCGGCCCGTCAGGCTTTCACCCAAGACGCCTGGAAAGGCATTGGGGAACAGCGTCATAATACGCGCCTGCCAAACGCCTGCCAACTCCTCATCGCCATCCATCAAGGACCGTGGTGTCAGTGTCGGGCGAATAGTTTTACGCCCGTGCGACTTTGGGTTACCGGTCATTTTTCTGGCCTCTGCGAGAATGATTTGCTTGGCTGCTTTGCGTTCGCAATGGTCCGCATATGCACGGTTTACTTCCAGTAAGGCAAGTAAAACAATCTTATCCAGTCGTTCGTTATGAATAGGTTGAGGAACGATTTTTCGAGCAGGCTTGGGGATATATCGCACAGGTCAAAAACAGGATCCGCTGGGCCCAGCCTTAGGCCGCCACAGTCCTCAAGGGCGGTATGGAGCACTGCGACGTTTACCTGTTTTTGCACCGCCTTTATGGTTGTTTCACAGTCAGCGGCTCTCTCATGGGTCTTTGTAAAGGCGTCATAGTCCATGTTCATGGATGAGGATTTGACGTGTTTCCAATAGGCGCTTTGCAACCAGCTGTCAGGTCCGCGTGTCAAAAGTAGATGACCTGTTCACTATTGGAAAAATATGCAGTTATTTCAGCGCAGTATCGTGACAGTAAAATGGGGATTACGCTTTAGTATGCCAGTTCGCCGCGCCCTGGCATATGGCCTGAGAATTCTTCGGCAGATAGCAAAAGCGCGCGTTTGGGCATCGCGACTAAGTCATCAAGGATGGCACCAAAACGCGTTGTGGCTTTGACCAATATTCGATCGTAACGCCACGTTGAATAGCCATTGGCTGCATGCATTAAGTTCCGCATTTGCCCCTTAAGGCGCATTGCCAATTCTGGCTGTAGAGGCGGACGATTTGCCTAAAAAACCTGTTGAACAGAGAACGTGCCTGTTTTGTGGAAACCCGCGTGTATGATGATCTTGCGTGGCATCAAAGTCCAGCGCGCGCAGTAAGGGTTTCACCGCGCCACACGATTAGAATAGGCCGTCAGGGGGGTCTGCGATGATGCGGCCTGTGTCCAAATCGACAGTTGGAATGACCGCGAGACTGAAGGGAACTAAAACCGTTGCAGAACTGTCAGGCAGTTGCACTTCAAGCAGGTCGCCAGCACCGTGATTTTGTACTGACTTCACAGTGCCAAGGGTCACGCCACCTGTATCTAGAACCTGCAAACCAGTGAGGTCTGAGTGGTAGTATTCGTCGTCTGGTAGGCTAGGCAGCTGATCGCGACGGGCGTAGAGTTGTACACCCTTCATTGCGTCTGCTTGTTCCTTTGTGGATATCTCGGGCATGCGGATCACAAAGCCACCTTTGACCGCGCGCACAATGGCGATGGTGTATGAACCAGTCCCATCTTCGCGGGTGAGGGGGCTATAGGTTTCAATGTCTTCTGCGATTGCGCAAAAGCTCTTGATGCGTAGCTCCCCGTTGACGCCATAAGAGCCGCCGATGCTACCGACACAGATCAATTCGTTGCTCATTTTGTTATTCCTTTGCAAAGTCCTGCGTCCATATCTCCGCCTAGTGTGGCACATCGTTCAGAGGTTTGGCTACGTTCATAAAACTGCCCAGCTACAAAGGCGAGTAGAACAAAGATTATTAAGCGCATCAATCTGAACATTGGGACCTCAACGGGTTTCTATGGGCAGGGCCGCGCGGCGGGTTTCCCAGCCAGCGGTTTCTAATTCGGGTGTGGTCGAGTTGGCTTCGGGCCAACCGATACACAAGTAAGCGATAAGGGACCAATCCTGAGGGATGTCCAGATCGGCACATAGTTTTGGGGCATCCAAAATGGAAACCCACCCCATACCTAAACCATGGGAACGGGAATGTAGCCACATCAGATTGATCGCACCCACAACAGAATAGCGGCGCATTTCTGGCATAGTTGTCGCGCCAAGGTCGGAGCCTTTGGTGGTGCTGTCATCGCAGAAAATGGCAATATGTTCAGGGGCTTCAGACATACCGGATAGTTTTAATCCCGAATACATAGCAGCTTTTTCACCGTCATTCCCATCAAGGGCAGTAGCGTTGGCAGTTTGGTAATTTTCGATAGATTTCTGGCGAAGCTCTGGGGATGTGACCCGCACGATGCGCCAAGGTTCCGAAAGGCCCACGAAGGGGGCGAGGTGGAAGGTGTCGAGGCATTGCATCAGCAACGACTCGTCCACCGGATCGCTGCGAAAGCGGCGCACGTCGCGCCGCCATCGCATCAGTTGCGATAGATCGGTTCGGAAGCTGTCCGAAAACGCTTCCATAACCGGTCTTATTCTGCTGCTGCTTCTTCAGCAGGAGCTTCAACAGGTGCGGCTGCGGCTTCAGCGGCTGCTTCTGCTTTAGCTGCTTTTTCTTCCGCGCGCTCAACGGCTTTCTTGTGTGGAGCACCCTTCTTAGGGTTGTTGCGCTCTGTTTTTGGAACAACGCCAGCAGCTTCTAGCATACGTGCGATACGGTCAGTTGGCTGTGCGCCTTGGCCCAACCAGTACTGAACGCGTTCCATGTTCATTTTCACGCGCTCTTCGCTGTCTTTAGCCAAAAGTGGGTTGTATGTGCCCAATTTTTCGATGAAGCGACCATCGCGTGGCATGCGGCTGTCAGCAGCTACGATGCGGTAAAATGGACGTTTCTTGGAGCCACCACGGGCCAAACGGATTTTCATAGACATATTGTTGTTTCCTTAGGTTTTATTCTTGATGTGTTTTGTGATGCTGAATGACTTCAGCGATGATGAAGTGGAGTAACTTCTTGGCAAAATCGGGGTCCAAGTCGGCCCGATTGGCCAAATCTTCTAGCCGTGCGATCTGTGTTGCCTCGCGGGCGGGATCGGACGGGGGAAGGTCGTGTTCGGCTTTGAGTTTGCCCACAGATTGTGTGTGTTTGAAACGTTCGCCAAGAGTATAGATCATGATCGCATCAAGGCGATCAATGCTTTCGCGGTGGCTCTTTAGGACCTCTGCTGCACGGGTGACTGCGTCAGACATAACGGCCTCCAAATGCTGAAAATACAACGTCGGTATTACGTCGGTATAGTGTCGGTGTTGCGTAGGTGAACTGTACATATGCAAACATTAGATAAGCCCCAATTCAGTGGGGCTTGCGCCATCCAATAGTGGACGGGTGAAGGTGCGATCATAGGACAGGATGCACTTTGTCTTCACTGCATAAGCATAGGCGGCCTGACATTCTGGGTCAGCGTCCATGCGTGTGCGATAATCTTCACAGGCCGCAAGCGACGCAAAAGAAAACATGCACCAGGCTTTGTTGTTCGCGCCTTCATGAGGCAAGAAATAGCCGTGGTGTGTACCACCCATTTTGTTGACCAAATAGATCCAGGCTTTTGAATAGGTTTCAAAAGCCTCCAGCTGAGCTGGGTCGGTCTTATATGTTTGCGTACAGGTGATCATTTCTTCTTCCCGAAACCAGAAAGACTGGATGGCAGACCCATGCCGCTGCCCATTCCACCAAGACCGGACATCTTGCCGCCAAGTTGCTTGGCCGCTGCTTCAAGTGCTGCAGGGTCCATTTGGGACGGGTCCATGCCAGCAGGCATTCCGCCACCAGTACCGCTACCGCCCATCATGCCCTTCATGGCTTGTTTCAGCATGCCGCCTTTGCCCATTTTGCCCATCTTTTTCATCATATCGGACATCTGGCGCTGCATCTTTACAAGTTTGTTCAGATCAGACACCTGCATGCCGGCACCTTTGGCGATCCGCTTTTTGCGGGAGGCCTGAAGAAGGGCAGGGTTGGCGCATTCTTTTTTGGTCATGGACTGGATCAAGGCGATTTGCTGTTTCAGCACCTTGTCGTCAAAACCGGCCTTTTCGACCTGCTTTGCCATTTTACCCATGCCGGGCATCATGCCCATCATGCCTTGCATGCCGCCCATTTGGATCATTTGCTCAAGCTGCATCTTAAGGTCGTTCATATTGAACTGACCTTTGGCCATTCGCTTCATCATGCGCTCGGCTTGTTCGGCCTCGATCGTGTCTTGGGCTTTTTCAACAAGGGCAACGATGTCACCCATGCCAAGGATACGGCCAGCGATGCGTTCAGGTTCGAACGTTTCAAGGGCGTCCATCTTTTCGCCAAGACCGACAAATTTGATTGGCTTGCCAGTAACCGCACGCATGGACAATGCAGCACCACCGCGACCATCACCGTCCATACGGGTGAGGACAACACCAGAAATGCCAATACGCTGGTCAAAGTTTTCTGCGGTTTGCACTGCGTCTTGACCTGTTAGACCATCGACAACCAGCAATGTCTCGCGGGGGTTTGTAACGTCGCGAACGGCTTCGACCTGTTGCATCAACTCTTCGTCGATGGACAAGCGACCCGCAGTGTCGAGCATATAAACGTCGTAACCGCCCATGTTCGCTTGGGTCTTGGCGCGTTTAGCGATGGATACGGGATCTTCGCCTTTGACGATTGGCAATGTGTCCACACCAATTTGAACGCCCAATATCTGCAGCTGTTCCATCGCAGCCGGACGGTTCACGTCGAGAGAGGCCATAAGGACCTTTTTGCCCTCGCGCTCTTTCAGACGTTTCGCCAGCTTTGCAGTTGTTGTTGTCTTACCTGAACCTTGCAGACCAACCATCAAGATTGGGGCAGGTGGGCTATCAATCTTTAGGTGGCCTGGTTCGCCTTCACCCTTAAGGGTGCCGATCAGTGCATCGTGCACGATCTTGACGACCTGTTGACCTGGCGTCACAGATTTTGTGACCGCTTGGCCTGTTGCCTTGTCTTGGACAGCTTTTACAAAATTAGTGGCAACAGAAAGAGAAACGTCGGCCTCAAGCAGGGCAACACGTACTTCGCGCAGGGCTGTTTTGACGTCTTCGTCAGACAGCGCACCTTGTTTTGTCAGTCGGTCAAAGACGCCGGAAAGGCGGTCGGATAGATTTTCAAACATGCCAAGGCTCCTTTGCCCGATTACTGTTAACCCCTAGATAGGAAGGGGTGGTGACGATTGTATCATCACGATGCGAAATACAAAAATACCTCCGTGGGCGCGACGCGCTGACGGAGGGCGATCCTTGATGTAACAAGGACCGGAAGGGCTTATGCTTCCGGATGTTGATGAGGAATTAGGCTGTGGTGGGGATAGAGTCAACAGTTTAAGGGGCAAAGACGTCACTTTGCCCCTTGTTTTTTTACTGTATTAGGTCGTGAGTGCGACGATTTGGGTTTGTGCCCCTTTGAGAGCGGCATCAAGATCACCCGCTGTCCCTTCTGCGGCCACAAATGTGACGTCAGTGATTCTGATAAACCCAAGCATTGTGGTCATATAGGTACTTGCGTGATCCATTGGTGAGCCCCGTGGAACGCCGCCAGATGCGATGACGACAATGGCGCGCTTGCCTTCCATCTATCCAATGGGGCCTTTTTTATATGTTGAAAAGTGTGGCCCGCGCGACAGACTAGATCAACCCAGGCCTTTAGGCTGGCGGGGATACTGGAGTTATACATTGAAACGCCAATGACCAATGTGTCTGAGTCTTTGATTTCTTGGATTAAACTGTCAGAAGTAGTGAGCTTTTCGGCCTTTTGTTCCGTGAGCTGATCAGCAGGAGTCCAATTTGCCAAGTCATGCTTCGTCAAGCTGTGGCAGGGGTTGTGTGAGTAGATCACGGTGTGTTGTTGGTCCACCCAATTTTTCTACGATTTATGCTGAAAGCTGGTGTGACACTGATCCGTTTGTCTGGCTAGAGCTGTTGATGTGGAGGGTAAGTGTCATGTCTGCTCCTTGTGAATGTACTTGTCTGCCCCCTGCTTAGGGATTGCATATTTGAACGTAAGGCACTTAAATCCACAGCGAGTGTTGGAATTTGCACATGACCGGGAATTGCCATGAACAATTGGGATGAAATCAAGACCGCCTATCAGGTTGCCCGCATGGGAACAGTGAGTGGTGCCGCCGAAGTATTGGGTGTGCACCATGCGACTGTCATTCGCCATATCGATGCGTTGGAGGGCCAATTGGGGGTAAAGCTGTTTCAGCGCCACGCCCGTGGGTACACTGCGACTGAAGTGGGCGATGATTTGTTTCGTGTGGCCCAAGCAACGGATGATCAGTTCAACCAGTTGGTTGGGCGCATCAAGGGACGTGGCACGGATGTGTCGGGTGAGTTGGTTGTGACGTCGCTGGTTTCACTGGCCCCACGCATGGCACCGTTGTTGGTGGCTTTTCAGCAGGCCCACCCCGATGTTCTGATCCGCTATTTGACGGGCGAGCGGTTGTTTCGTTTGGAATACGGCGAGGCACATGTGGCTATTCGTGCAGGCAATGCGCCGGATCAACCGGACAACGTGGTGCAACCTTTCGTGCGTCAGCGCATGGGGCTTTATGCCAGCAAGGATTATGTTGAAAGTAATGGAGTGCCCAAAGATGTCGCCGATTGCGCTAAGCATAGGTTTGTGGGGCATGATGACGACAGTCGCGCGCCGTTCAACAAATGGCTGCGGGAAAAGGTACCTGAGGCCGCGCTGACCTTTCGCAGCACAGATGGCCGGGCACTTGAACAAGCGATTCGTGCGGGTGCGGGGATTGGATTCTTTCCCGTCAGTGACGCGCCAGCAAACCCCGATTTAATTGAAGTATTCCCTCACCAAGATGAGTGGTCTGCTCCATTGTGGTTGGTCACCCACGTTGATTTGCACCGGACAACCAAGGTGCAGGCCTTTGTGAACTTCCTGAAAGAACATTCCAAAGACTGGTACATGTGAGGATGGGGATGTCTCCCGCCAAGCAGGGCCATCTTGCGATGTTTTTGTTTTCAGTGCTCGTGGCGGGATCGTTTTCGCTGGGCGCGTTGGCTGCAAATGATATTGCACCGGGTGCATTGAATGCTGTGCGCTTTGCAATTGCCTCAGCTGTCATTGGCACCGCGGTATTGGCGACTGGTGGAATGCAGCGTTCTGCGTTGAACGCACCTTGGCGGTACCTGTTGTTGGGTGGAATTTTTGGTGCCTATTTTGTGCTGATGTTTGAGGGGTTGAAAACGGCCACACCCGTCAGTGCGGCGGCGGTGTTCACGTTGACACCAATCATGGCAGCTGGTTTTGGCTGGGTGCTGATGCTTCAAAAACTGACGGGTCGTATGTTGGTGGCCTTGTTGATCGGTGGCGTTGGTGCGCTTTGGGTAATCTTTCGGGCCGATGTTGGCGCGCTGCTAGAGTTCAAGATCGGGCGGGGCGAGGTGATCTATTTTATCGGTTGCGTATTTCACGCGCTTTACACTCCTTTGGTGCGCAAGCTGAACCGTGGAGAGCCCGCGTTGGTCTTTACCTTAGGCGTTTTGCTGGCAGGATGTTTATTGATCACGATTTACAGTTGGAAGGATTTGGGTTCGACAGATTGGGCGGCGTTGCCATCAATCGTTTGGATAACAATTCTCTATGTCGCAATCTGTGCGAGTTCGGCGACTTTTGTGTTGATGCAATTTGCGACGATGCGTCTGCCTGCGGCCAAGGTGATGGCCTATACTTATCTAACGCCCAGTTGGGTTATCCTATGGCAGATCGCGCTGGGCCAAGGTGTGCCCGTGGTCTGGATATTGGGCGGCATCTGTTTGACGATCTTAGCGCTGGCCATGTTGCTGAGTGATGAAGGTTAAAAACCCTATTCAGGTGCTGAATCAAGTTCAGTTTCTAAGAACCGTTCGAATGCATCCAGATTTACGGGTTCGAATTGCCCAAATCCCTGCATCCAGACACTGGCACCCTTCATCGCGTCGGGTTCCAGTTTGCACCATTTCACTCGCCCGCGTTTTTCCTGAGCAATCAAGCCAGCGCGGGTCAGGATCATCAGGTGTTTCGAGATTGCGGCCAATGACATTTCGAATGGCTCAGCAACGTCGGTCACGGCCATATCGTCTTCTAAAAGCATGCTTAAGATCGCCCGACGGGTCGGATCAGCGAGAGCAGCAAAGATTGTGTCTAAAGAATTGGCCATAGGGATGCTTTGGCAAAGGCAAAAGGGATCGTCAACCAAATGGTTGAATGTCTAAAACTGGCTGGAATTGGCTAACTGCTTCCTGCGACATGATTGCAGGCGATCGTATTAGTAAATTTTAATATTCAAAATCAGTGGCTTAATCTTATTTTCTAAAGCCTCATGACCCTGTTGACTCGGACCCCTCCCCCTATTAGCACTCCTTCAAGATTTCCAATTGGGGAAAACGCCGTGACCGATCCTGATCAAAAGCTGCAAATGCAGCAACTTGAAGCCAAGATCGCCGCAGCGAAGCAGGCACAAGAGCCGGGACCCAAGAAGGAAGAGCACTATTCTCAAGCGCAACACGCGTGGCGGATGGTGATAGAGTTGGTGGCCGGTCTTGGAATCGGTTTTGGCATAGGATACGGGTTGGATTACCTGTTTGGGACACTTCCCATCTTTATGCTGATTTTCACCGTTCTGGGTTTAGTGGCCGGGGTCAAAACGATGATCCGCAGTGCCCACGAAATGCAGAATGATCAATTGGCTGAATTGGCCGCGAATGACGATGCGGGATTATCCCGCAAAGATGAGGGAGCCTGAAAATGGCAAGCGAAGCACAAGGCGCAGAAACTGGTGGGCTGGAATTCCACCCAATGGATCAGTTCAACATTGAATCGCTATTTGGCGGTCCAATTGCTTGGTACACTCCTACAAACGCAGCGTTGTGGATGGGTCTAGCGATTTTGGCAGTGATCGGCCTGATGGTTTTGACCACGACCAAGCGCTCAGTTGTTCCTTCACGTGGCCAGTCAGTCGCTGAATTGGCATACGGCTTTGTCTACAAGATGGTAGAAGACGTTTCCGGCAAAGATGGCGTCGTTTACTTCCCATACATCATGACATTGTTCATGTTCATCGTTTGCGCCAACTTCCTTGGCCTTATCCCTATGTCCTTCACTACTACATCCCACTTCGCCGTAACGGTTGTTTTGGCGATGGCAGTTTTCTTGACAGTGACCGCCTTGGGTTTTGTCAAAAACGGTACTAAATTCTTGGGTCTATTCTGGGTGTCTTCTGCACCATTGGCCCTACGCCCAATCCTGGCGATCATCGAAGTTATCTCATATTTCGTACGTCCGGTAAGCCACTCCATTCGTTTGGCGGGTAACGTCATGGCGGGTCACGCGGTTATTAAAGTGTTCGCAGGTTTCGCAGCAATCGCTGTCGTTAGCCCGATCGCAATCGCAGGCATCGTCGCAATGTACGCCCTAGAGATCTTGGTCTCATTCATTCAGGCATATGTTTTCACAATTCTGACGTGCGTTTACTTGAAAGACGCGCTTCACCCGAGCCACTAAGCCCGGGTAACAAAGGTTAGGCGGGGGGAACCCCGCCCTACAGTATCACTCACAACGGCGAACATTCGTTTGTCTATCTATCTAACTTCCAATCGTAAGGAGATTTCACATGGAAGGTGAACTAGCACACATCGGCGCAGGTCTAGCAGCAATCGGTTCCGGCGCAGCCGCTATCGGTGTTGGTAACGTTGCAGGCAACTTTTTGGCAGGCGCATTGCGCAACCCATCTGCAGCAGCATCACAAACAGCGACACTGTTTATCGGTATCGCATTCGCAGAAGCTTTGGGGATTTTTTCATTCCTCGTAGCTCTGTTGCTGATGTTCGCTGTCTAAGACAGACTGAACAACAGTATTGCTTACAAACCGTAGGCAATAAGTTCCTTACGGTTGGGCGGTACATTTCGATGTCCCGCCCGATGTAATGACCGCCCAATTGGGTGATTGAACGGAGACCAAGATGGCAACCGATACACACAGTGCAGCAGAGGCCTCAGGTCCCGGCATGCCACAACTGGACTTTTCGACATGGGGCAACCAGATTTTCTGGTTGGTTATTACCCTCGTCGTAATCTAT
>Ga0115005_10003009_pt1 | contig 13401 bp, 1 predicted proteins | sample ArcOceMetagenome_FD_87163 | JGI IMG/M metagenome (GOLD analysis project Ga0115005, IMG submission 87163) | Marine eukaryotic phytoplankton communities from Arctic Ocean - Arctic Ocean - Greenland ARC118M Metagenome | ecosystem: Environmental > Aquatic > Marine > Oceanic | place: Arctic Ocean... | reverse complement strand
GCGTAGTGCCGTACATAGCATGGTAGCCTGTTGTTGGCTAAACACATATAACATACGATGAAGACACTAATAAACCAGGTAGATAAATTGATCCAAATTGACAAAGTAAATCTGTCGCATAGATGAAATTATATCCTAACACGGTTACTTCTGTACCACCTTCAATGGGTCCGTTGGTTGGCTTGATTGACAGCACAATGGAGAGTCCCATAAATGTATGCATTAAAGAATTTGTTATCATTGTACTGTTGGACAAATGAAGTGAGACTTTGTAATTACCTTCCGTATCTATATTAATTGGGGTATAGCATTGTACATATGTATCTGTGACAACAAGTGCATGCACAAAAAGAGGAGTTGAACTGTCGCCAATCGTATCACGTGCAAAACTACACAACGTATTACTGGAACTGCCTAAATGATTTCCTTTGATCGTAATTAATGTTCCTCCCCTCATTGAACTCATGGAAGGATTCATTGAATGAATATAAGGTTCGTTCTTGAAATATATTTTGACATGACCTCCACTGTCAAACCAATCGTGTCCATTGTTATTCGATATTTGAACAATTGAATCTTGAATCATTGTTCGATCGTCGCTTTGTTCGGTCCGCGCTGGTGATGTTTTAATGTAACATTTCATTTGGCTACTATTCACAATTGATTTGCAATGACCTATAGCATTAGTTGCTGCTAAACGTACTTTCATACTTTTTGGTAAAAAATGTTGACCTTTTACAGCAATTGCAACCGTGTTTCCACCACCACCACGTGATATTCTAGATGGGTATACCGATTGAATAATAGGGGTTTCAACATATTCAACCGCAGTTGTCAAAGACTCGCTGGCTACTTGCATTGCTGTAGCTTCTACAAAATCAAAACCATTGTTAGCGACCCCCACGTTTATTACAGCACTTGTACCAGCACTTGTTGTAACAGCCGGAGGTGAGGTACATTGTATTGTGGTGGAATTATAATAAGTTGCGGGTGTTATACTGTTGGAATAATCACCAAAACGGCAAGACAACTGTGGCGAAAAGACAAAATGGCCACCATGAATCGTGACAAGTGTACCACCCGAAACCATAATTCGTGATGGCGAAACATGAAGAATGTATTCTAGTAAATTGTAGGAATACATTACGGACGATGAGAACGACAAAGACGATGCGTCCGAGGTATTGGTTCTTTCTTGTTTTCCTTCTTTGATGACATCGATGTAATCATAACCATTCAAAGTAACTGAGACCGGTACCGATGTTGTTGCTGTAGCAGATGTTCGTGCTGCTTGTAAAGTTGGTGCAATGCATTCAATACAGGTATCGTTGATAAATGTTCCAGCTGTCAAAGCTTTGCCAAAACGACAACCAAGAGCAAACGAAGAATAAAAATGACGACCATGAACAAATACAACTGTGCCACCTGATTCTGGGCCATGTGACCCTGAAATTGCTGTTGCACGTACCGGTATTCGATATTTGAATTCGGCACGATCCATCGTGTAATCTTCACCACCATTCATAGAGATTTCTACAAAATTAACTCCTGCGGTCAACGAAACTGGAGAAATACAATGTATGGTCGTTTCATTGATTCTGACTGCCGGTGATACAGCCGGGACGGTTGATAATGTTGTCTCTCTAGTAAATTTGCACTTGTAATCGGCATCATCTCGTGCAATAAAACCATTGCCTTTGATTTGTAACAATGTACCACCATGAACACTTCCTGCTGTAGGTTCGACAAAAACGACTTTTGAGGCAGAAATATATTCAAACGGCATTGCGTTTAATGTAAAAAATGCACCGCCGTCGAAAGATAGGGATAAATTAGTTGAATGCGCTTGTAATACACTGGGAACTTGGCAATGCGCATGTGTGCCATTTGTGTATTTTCCTGCTATTATATGTTGGTCACCAAAATGACACAAGAACGATTTACTTTCAATAATGTTGGTCCCAGTTAATGAGACAATTGCACCACCCAGAATGGATGCAAACGAAGGTGCAATGGAAGCAATGGACGGTGGTGCAACAAACGTGACGTTTACTGCATTGGAAGACACACCACCGCTGTGAATTGATAAGCTAGACATCCCCGGTAGAATTCGATGTGTCAACGGTATGGTACACCGAACAATCGAAGACGAAATAAACTCCAATTCACCAACAACAACTACATTTTCAACATGACCTGTAATGCGACACTCCGTTTGTGGATGACCTTGTACAAACGATATTCCTTGAAGCGTAGTTTTAAATTCATTTTGTGCCAATGATGCTCTGTTGGGGTATAAAGATATAATTTCTGGCGGGTGGACGACGACCACTGTCACATTGAGTTCTCGGCTATAATCAACAAAAGAAGAAGGCAAAGTAAACACAGAATTGTTGGTTTCCTTGTGTTGGTATGTCGTAGTGACACGTACCACAATCTCTGTCTTGTCTTTGTATTCTTTTGTCGATAAAACACAAGAGAGCGCTTTGGTTGATTTAACAACAGCAGGTGAGACTTGATTTCCTAATACACACCAAGTGCTTCCAACAATGAAATGTTTGCCTTCTACAAATAGTGTTGTCGACAACGAGGATGAGGTAGAAGATAACAACGGTCTTGATGCTACTCGTGTTGGAGTTACACGCTGAACAATTGGGCGAGAGGTATATTGAATTAACATGGATTGATTGTTGTTTTCATCTGAATGGAAAGAAACATAATCAACACCATTGTTGGCCACTTCGACTTCTACATCCATGTTGCTGGCACGATTGTAATTATCAGTAGATGGTACCACGCATTGAATCGTGTTTGAATTGTGATACATTGCGACTACAACACTACGACCAAAACGGCAAGACAACAATGGATTGAAAACGAAATTACCACCATAAATAGTGAGAGTTGTACCCCCATCTGACATTGCAACAAGAGGTTCGACTTTTGCAATGTATGTATGCATCGTGTAAGTGAACATGGAATTCTTTACTCTTTCTGCCGCGTGCATATCTTTGCCGTTTGTTGTAACCATTAATTGAAGTGTTCCTGGAACATTTATGGGTGCATTGCATATAATGAAAGTGGTATTGATAAAAGTAGCAGGCACAAGTGTTGGGGTTGCACCGCCAAATTGACAACCAAGAGCATCTGCTCCATCACCATTGTAAAAATGTAACCCATGCATTTGAATTTCAGTGCCACCAATTTCAGTTCCTGTTTCAGGAGTAAAATACAATACGCGTGGGCGTGCACGATGTAGAAAAAGTAATCGACCACTGTTTGTATAATCAGAACCGTTATTGAAGGATACTTCCACTTGAACAGATTTGGATGATGTTGCCGTTGCTTCGTCGCCTCTTGGTGGAACAATGCATGTAATGATCAAATTGTTCTTAGTATCAGCAGTGACTTGCCCTTTCACAAATTGATAACTCGCAATAGAATTACCAAATCTACACATGACTGTGTTCGATTCCTTTGATAAGGACATTGTTAGTGTTGCTTGAATATTGACAACTGTGCCACTACTTCCTTCAGTTGGAACAATCTCTTGCAACAATGGTGTGGTGTACGGTATAAAAGTAATGTTTTCATCGTTCCTTTCATAATCTTCGACAGTTGTGTCCAAATCATTGAAAGATGGGTAAACCACCATTGCAAGTAGACTTGGAGCACTGTTGCTATCGATGCTATTACGGAAATCAGGGGTCATGCATTGCATGTGTGTTGTATTAATGACATTGCTCTTTGTTCTGATTGTTCTCATTTGTACATGTTGTTCATCTTTATATTCAAAATTACAAAAGGACAGACCACCACTGCTTTCGCCTTCACTGTTGAAACTTGTCGTATCAAAATGAAGCCCAACCAGAGTGATCAGAGTACCACCTTCGACCGGTCCTCTTCTAGGCGCCACATGAAGTATCGTTGGGATGGGTGTATAGGTGAATCTATCGGTGGTTGTTAAAAGACTGTTACCTTCTTGGTTTGAATGAATCGTACGCATGGTTTGGCTATTGTAGGTCACAGCAACTGTGACATTTTTAACAATATCTGAATTCGGTACAATGCATTCCAATAATGTTGGTGATTTATATGCCGCCACTACCTTAATACTTGTGTGTTCATGAGTGTATACGCAATATAAATGAGTTGATGAATTGACAAAATTTGCACCACGTAACATCATTTTAGTATTACCATGGACACTTCCAAAGGTTGGTGAAAAAGAAAACAGTAACATTGGACTGTGGTATGTGTAAGTACTGCCTCCTAATAAAAGACCAGTCTCTTCGTCCATTAATGTTACTCTTGAAGAAGTCGGACCTACTGTCGATGCTGGAACAATACAAGTTGCTGCGGCCACATTGTCCAATACACGTTGAGCTTTGACTACGGTAGTTGTCGCAGATGATAACAAGGAAACTGAAGACATGTTTGTGCCAAGACTTGCCGAAGCATCAACTCTTTCAAAAATACATGAAAATTCCCTGTTGCTATTTCCGTCTTCGTGGCCCCATAATTGAACACTGCTGGGTAAACTAAATGTAATACTATCACCACCATAGATTGATCCAGAGGTTGGTGCCATTGATAATGATTCGTATACAAATTTATCTTCGTCCGAGGATTCAAAGACAAAATCTACACCGCTGTATATACTGTCGACCCCGTTGATGGAAAGCGACAATGGAAGTAGCATTGGCTTGGGAACAGAAGGTGTAACACAGGTTGTAGTGTTTGTTGCTGCATGATGTACAGCTGGAACAACATATACATCGCCAAAATTACACATCATGGTGCCCGAAGCAAACAAATTAATACCTTGCAGTTGCAACATTGTGCCACCATGATATGTACCTTGTGTTGGTACCACCTCTGTAATTGTAACAATTGGGTGATACACAAAGGTACCTAAAGTCTTGCCAACAAAATCTTGGCCATTGTTGCTTACAGCAATGTTAACTTCTCCTGGTACAACTGCTGGTGGTGATACACACTGTGCCATGGTTGATGATATCCATTCAGCAACCACTACAACGGTCCCAAAACGGCATCGAAGTGTTGCGCGATTTAAAAATCCCCATCCTGAAATTAAAACTTGTGTTCCACCACTTTCACTACCTATCAGAGGTTCAACAGTATCAACTTGAGAAGCATTGTACGAACGATACGTATCAAAGCCAGCGTACCATTGTTGCCCATTGGTACTGACTTCGATTGGAATATTTGTGCGACTCATGCTGCTTGTGCTGCCATGAGTCTTGCTGACGGTTGTCAAATTAATGTGGCAGATTATTTTTGTGGATTGTATCCATGTTGTTTTCATCAAAGTACCCAACACGCGACAGAAAGTATGATCTTTTGAATAGTATTTGCCATACAATTCAACTTGAGTAGATGTGCCTACTAAACCCTCTCTTGGTGATATTGAGATCAACATGGGTGGTGGAGCATAGGTAAAATACACTGCGTTGTCTTTTTCATTTTGGTATTCTTCTCCATTTCTGGCCACTGTGACTCGGACAACACGTGTCAACTTTGCTTCGGTTGCACCGATCACTCCGTGGTCGTCGTTTCGTGGTGTTGTGCAGGAAATAGCGGTGGAATTAATCACTACTGAACGAACAGAGGAATGATTTCCAAAACGACAAGCAGTATGTGACCGTGGGTCAAACGATGTACCACGGATCACCACACTCGTACCACCATTAATTGAACCAGATTCTGGGTACACTGATAGAAGTCGTAAACGAGGCAAGTAAGTATATGTGAGAGCGGGGGATGAATAATAATCACCATCATTGGTCACTGATAACTCGACACGTGCATGCATTTGCGATGCTTGAGTCACAACAGGACTGACACATTCAACCGCGGAAGCATTGATCCAACGTGCTGGTACTTCCACTGCAACATGTTCTCCCATCAGAATTGTTTTGAATCGACACGACAAATGAGTTGACACTTGAAAATTAGAACCATGAACCAAAATGCTTGTTCCGCCCGCAGCCGTACCCTCTGAAGGTCTTGAACGACTGACATGAGGCAATGCAAAGTAGGTAAACAATGCATTGTGATCATGCATGTAAAACCGATGGTGCGAACTTGTACCACTTAATTCTGGCCATTCAAGACTCAACGCAACCGAACCCAATGCATGTGGCGGAATTTGACAACCAATATTCGTTTGATTGAGAACAATTGCTGTGGATAAAATGTCGCCAAACCAACACACAGGGTCCATTGTGGTAGTTGCAGGTAAATTAGAGACTGACAGCACCACCATTTGTCCCTCACTTCCACCTTTTGAAGAACCGTACGAGGGTTTCATGTTTGTTAAAACAGGCGATGTCAAATATGTCAAGGTCTGCATTGTATCAACATAATCAATACCGTTGGTACTGAGATATATTTGAACTGAACCAGAAGGATGTGGCGGTGCCGTGCACAATATAGTCGTTGAATTTATTTGAATACCCGCAGCCGTATGAAGAGGACCGAAGCGGCATCGTATTGATCCACTCAATGCCTGAAACCCACCCTGATCGTTTATTAGTAAGATTTCAACACCATGCGTATCATAAGCCAATGATGGTACAACTCGTGTGACTGACATGGTGCGTGTCAATGTAAAGGGTACACTAATTGTTGAAAAATCAACGCCATTGTTGGACATTTTGACCAAAACGATCGAATCTGCAGCATTGCTGCTGCTGATACTGTTAGGCACGATACATGACATAATTTTGGAACTTTCCCACTTTCCTTTCACGGTTGCGTTACCAAAGGAACACGATAAAGTATCAACCTCAACAAAATGATCGCCAAACAATCGAATTGTAGTACCAGGTCGTCCATTCGTGGGAGCAATGGAAGATACATAACCTGATGGAGATAGAAATAGTTCAACACCATCATGACTCCAATCTACACCGTTCAAACTAATGGATAGACTTGCCCAACCGTCACTGTTTCGACCACTGTGAGCCACGGCTGTCGTTCTTTGGGGTGATGTACATTGCAACAATATGTTTGAAACCACTGTAGCTGGTGTTGCCGTATAGCTACCAAACTTGCACAACGCGGTATGACTGTTTTCAATCAAAAATCCCGACCCCGTTACGTGTATTACGATTGAAGTAGATAAAGTAGCTGTTGTAGGAGAGATACTGATCGAGCGCGGTGGTGAATAATATTGATAGACTGTTGGGCTTGTGGCCAATATTTGACCATTCAACACAACGCCGACTTGTACTTTTTGAGTTGCGTTCAATTGTACTGGTGAGACACACATGATTTCTTGGTTACTGTTAAATATTAATGCTTCGGTTGATACTTCACGACCAAAAACACATTCCATTGTACCGTGACGGGTTTGTACATCTACAAATCCATGCCCTGTCAAAGTAATTGTCGTACCACCGGCAATCGTACCCGATGCAGGTATCATTGTTTCAATTGTTGGTGATGGAACCATCATAAATGTTGATGGTACCAAATGCCAATCAACTGCATTGTTTGTGATCCAAATATCTACAGCAGCCGTATTGTCAGGACTTGTCGAAGTACCACTGGACAATGACCTGGGAATAACACACCGAACTGTTGTTGTTGATATCCATTGTCCAGCACTGGTCATATTATTATGATGGAATTGCTGTTCCGGATCATTGTACACGGGTGATTTAATCCCAAACAAACATTGCAGTCCTTGTGAATCAACAAAATGCATTCCAGAGATTACCAGTGTTGTACCAACATGACCACGAATTGGTTCCATTCCAGACACCATCATGCCACGGAGAAAGGTAAAAGTAATATCTTGATTTGTTACATCTTTCCCATTGGATGATATGGAGAGTTGAGTTGTAGTCGGGTGTGTTAAAACTTGCAGTTCGATGTTCTCAATCGGCAAATTGCACTGAATTGCTGAACCATTCAAACGAAGACCAACCGTGTGACGATAAGCACTACCAAATTGACAACGGAGCAAGGCTGAATCGGGTGGAAAGTTTTGACCAAACACAATCACTTTGTCTCTGGTATTGACAGATGCAGACGAGGGCCATACGGAAGTCACGGTTGATTTCAATGTATATTTATATTGCAATTTACCACCGTTGTCGGTCTCTTGAATTGATGTTGTGTAAAATGAACTTCCATCGTTTGATACACTGATGTCAACAAAAGCGACAGCGTCATTCGTATTGAATGGAGGTGCTACACAAGTGACAATGCTTTCATTGACATATGTTGCAAAAGATGTTAACATTTTACCAAATCTACATTGAAGTGTTTCATACGCACGAAACCCATATCCGTGCAGTGTAACAATTGTACCACCCGATACAGTGCCAAAAGTTGGTTCAAATGAATTCAAACGAAGTGGTGATAAATATTCGTAATAAAAAGTAGTCTTTTGAGTGTCTAATGAATTTGGAAACCGTACATTCATGGTTCCTAAATTAAATGGGACAACAATGGACGAGGAATTGGAATGATTGTTCGGTTGTAAATGAGCACCACTTGGTGTTGTACACGTAGATCGTGTTGCAGACACCCATACTGCTCGTGTACGACGTTGGTGAATTCCTTCGTCTCCAAAAATACAATCAACGTCGTTGTACCACTTTGAAAATTGATTTCCTACGATTTCTAATGTTGTGCCACCTTTCAGGGGTCCAGATTTTGGTGATAACATTAGAATCATTGGTTCTTTTCTGTATTGGTATATTTTGCCTTCTTTCGTTTGATCTTGTCCATTCACATCAATTTCTAAAACAACATTACGAGCAAATGACACTGGGGGTGGTACACACTGAACCAACGTGGGGTTGATGAACAATGCAGGAACTCTTGTATTTCCTTTTTTTAACAACTCCATTGCATCACTGCCGTCTTTTTCGTGTTGTGTTTGTTCCATAAACACACAGGAAAGAGTTGACGTGTTGACGAATCCACTGCCTGAGACATTAACGGGTACCATTCCTTGTATAAAACTCCATGATGGTAATAAAGATGTGATGGATGGGAAAACAATATAATTGTAGTCGATCATGTTTTTATTGGACAACAATGACACGCCATTCATCGATAAACGAACTGTAACACGACCAATGCCACTGGGTGGCGCAACACAACGCATTTCAGTAGAAGAGATATATGTTGCTTTGACTTTGATCATATCAAACAAACAATGCGAATTACCATGGAAATAGAAACCAGTTCCTACCAATGTCAATGTGGTCCCACCATTTGACGTACCAAAATTAGGTGTCAATGCAGCGACGTGCATTACTGGACGGTGTGAAAACAATGTACCGGCAGCTACTACTGCCGAGGATGACGACGTTGTACTCAATGGAGGCAAACCATTGTTGCTGACTGTTATCACTTGCTGAACAATATCTTGAGCAACGGCATCACCTGATTCTAATGTTGTGGCGACAGGTGCAACACATCTTAAATGATGGTCATTGACATAAGTCGTCTTTGTACTTGGCAAGTTACCGAACCAACATGTAAGTTCCGCATGTGGTAAGAAATGATGACCGTGCACATCAATCATTTCTCCGGTTGAACCTTGACGAGGAGATATGGAAGTCACACGTGGTGCTAAATGAAAGGAGATCTCTTTTTTGTCCATTGTTGTGTATTGTTTGTTCATGGATATTTCAACAATCATTGCACCAACTGGACGTTGCATCGAAGGTGCATCACAGGATACATGCTCATCGTGGTGGTAGACAGCAGGTACTGAACTTGATTTTTCCATACCAGCAGCATCCATAAAAATGCATTGAAGTTTGGTGTTGTTCGGAAAATGTTTACCAGTGACATGGATTGTTGTTGCCTTCATTTTTTAGCCACTTGATTTGATGGGAACACTGTTTGGTGAAATTTTATAAACTTTGGCTGTGGGTACAAAACTAAAATTTGCTCGACTACCACTGACAGACACTCCATTAGTAACAACCACGACAGTGACCGTTCGTTGAGAGGCTACCTTTGGGGTTTGACAGACAACAGTGGTACTGTTGACATAAGAAGCTGGTACCAATGTATTACCACTCACTTCTATACCACCAAAACGACATGCCAAAGTGGTTGGGGATAAGGCGGATGAAGAACCACCACGGTCATTACCAGCAAACGCAAAATTTGATCCAGTCACAACAACTTGTGTACCTCCTGACACTGGTCCATATGGCGGTGCAATACTGTTTACAAAACATCCATCAACGTACTCAACTACAAGACGTTCTACTGAGTAATCCATTTTGTTGTTGGTGACACTTAATGCAATGCTTTCCGCATACGGTGAAGATGGACTAATGCAATCAATCCATTCCGATGTTCGCCATCGTGCTGGTACGGTTGTAGCAATCAAATTTTCTCCTTTGAAACGACACAACAAACTGGAAGAATCAACAAAATTGTAACCGTGAACAGAAAGAAGTGTACCACCTTGGGTCGTTGTACTTGATGGATCGACATGAGACAAGATTGGTTCGTTTGTGTATGTAAATGTATTTGATCTACCAATGTTTGTTGTCCAATCTTGACCGTTTACCGACAAAGAAACCACAACGGTGGAAGACCCCACCGTATGACTAGCTGGTGAAATACATTCCATTTCAATGGATGATTTAAACGCAGCAGTTACAACTTGATCGCCAAAACGACACCATTGGCTAGTGTTGGAACCATTGGTGGTACCGTTGTTTGTTATGTTTGTATTGATAAAACTTCCACCAATTATTCTTACAACAGTGCCACCACCAAGAGCACCACCAGTAGGAGCAATTGAATTGATGCGGGGTCTTTCTCGAACATCAAATATTAAATCATTGGAGACATCAAAACCACCATTGGAAGATACGGTTACTGTGTGTAAGCCTACATCCATTGTTGTTTGATATGGTACTCGGCACGACACCAACTGTTGATGATGGTATGTTGCTTTGCTTTGTCTACCTTCACCAAAAATACATACCAATGAAGAAGAGGCAAAGGGAAATTCACCCGTGATATAAATTGATGTGGACGATTCTTCGACATTTTCATTTACGTAACCAGAATTTGGGGATAAAACTTCAATAGAAGGTGCATTGACATAATTAAACACCACATGTGTTTGAGTAAAATGAACACCATTGGTAGTAATTGCAACCGCAAACGATGCAGCAACTGAAGACGATGGTGTTAGACATTGTATACCATGTTCCGAAATGTAAGTAGCTTCCATAACTTTGGGGGGCTCGCTGGTATTGAACAAAGGAGTAAATTGACATTTAAGTTCAGCTGAATCATGAATGCCTTCTCCGTTGATCAATAAAAGTGTGCTACCAGACAGAGGACCATTCGAAGGTGATACTGACGTAATAGATGTTGGATCTCGGTATGAAAATGTCATTGAACTTTGGCTGTAATCTTGACCATTGTTGCTGACAAAAACAGACAAGCGTTCCAATTCTTTTACTAATTGGGTTGTTGGTAATGGATCTGTGGAAGACGGTGCAGTTGTTGCAGTGAAATCGGTTGAGGACGGTACAACACATTCTATTGTTTTGTCGTTTATATAAATACCCTTGACATCAAGGGTAGAGTCTGCATCGTTGTCACAAATGAAACGGCACGATAACAGACTTGTATTGAAAAATTCCCCGCCAGTCAGGGTAATGACAGTAGTTATGGCTTTTCCTTTGTTTCCTGAAACGGGTTGAATCGTGTCCAACACAGGCAAAGCAACATAAGTAAACGTGATGGGTGAGGCAGATGGCAAGGCTCGGTCAACACCGTTGGACAGGACAGATATTTCGACTGTGTCTGTTTTTTCTTCTCCTTCTCGCATTGGTGGCGATGTACAAACAATTGTGGTTTCATTCACATATGTGGCACTTGACAGAACATTTCCAAACATGCACGCAAGAGAGGAAGAAAATACAAAACCAGTGCCTGATAATGTGACTCGTGTGCCTCCATTAACGCCACCAACATTTGGAAATCCAGCGACAAACAATGGTGCTGGTTTGTATTCATATTGCACGGTATTGGTAGTGTAATCGAAATCGTTTGTTGTCACTTCTACGGCTACGATACCGTTGGTAAATGGTGGTGCAACACATGTCAAATGGGTGTTGTTGACCCAAGTTGCACGCACAAAGCAGGCCAAAGAAGAGTCTGCATCAATCTCGTTGTTGTTGCTGCCATCGACCAATCCGGACAAAACGTTGGTACTGGCAGTACTATTTCCATTGCAGCTACCAGAAGAACGAGTCAGATCACTGGCCGACACATAGCTGCATTGTGTATCTTGACGGTAGCCACGTCGACGCCACAAGGAAGGTACACGACTACCAAAACCACAAAACAAACCATCGGAATCATGAAAATTTCGTCCATATACATGAACAACTGTACCACCGTGAACATCACCGGAAGTTGGTCGGACCATCGTTACGGTTGCTGGTAATTGATAATGAAATTGAACACCGTCGGTGGTGAAATCTTGTCCATTTGTACTCACTTCCACTGTGACATAGGTATTGGTGGTGGTTAGACGTTTTTTAGACAATGCTGGCGCGTGGCATTGAATCAAATTTCTACCTTCGTAAGTGGCATTTACAATGGAATATTGTGGTTCAGTACTTCCTAAAATACCACCACTGCCACTGTTTTCACTTTCACTACCACTGCCAAATCTACACAACGCATAGGTGCCAGTGCGGCGCATGTGTTTGGTTGTGACTTCCAATGTTGTACCACCACTGACAAATCCACCTCTTGGTGATAAACCAACAACATGAAAATGTTTGGTGTATTGAAATTTAATGTTTTCAACACTCCAATCTTGGCCATTTGTGGTGACACGAACCACAACCACGCCTGTTGTGGCTGATCCACTCCCAGCAGACTTTAAATCGGGGGAAAGGCATTGCATTCGTGATGGTGAAATGTAAGTACCTTTGACATCCGCATTGCCAAAACGACATGCAACATGTGTCGATGCCCGAAAATGTTGTCCTTCAATACGAACCAAAGTACCACCATCCATGCTTCCAGATTGTGGCCAAATTTTTGATAACATCACTTCAACATCATACGTATAAATCAATTGTGTTGGTTGCGACACCACGTCGACGCCATTTGGTATGTATTGTACGGTAGTGGCCGTAGTGATTGAGCCAGTTGTGGAAAGAGTACTGTTGGCAACTCCTTCGTTCATCATGGCCCATGGTGGTGTTTTACAAGCAACTGACGTGGGTGACAACCACAAAGCCGGTACTCTGACGACCATGCCAAACAAACAAGCTGCTTGTTCCGATTGTGGAAAGTGCAAGCCATTCAAAATGACTTCAGTGCCTCCTACCATCGTACCACGATTTGGTGTGCTTG
>Ga0115005_10003006_pt1 | contig 13406 bp, 11 predicted proteins | sample ArcOceMetagenome_FD_87163 | JGI IMG/M metagenome (GOLD analysis project Ga0115005, IMG submission 87163) | Marine eukaryotic phytoplankton communities from Arctic Ocean - Arctic Ocean - Greenland ARC118M Metagenome | ecosystem: Environmental > Aquatic > Marine > Oceanic | place: Arctic Ocean... | reverse complement strand
GGTACATAATTACTCTTCCTGCATGTGTTTGTAGGAAGCAGTAGTTTGCCAGACGCATCTTTTCAAAAGCATTATTATTGAAACACACCCAATATATTTTCATTGAAAAAGAATGAATCAATTGAATGGGATAAAAAATGAGAAAGACTTGATCATTCGGCACATTATCAACTTGCTCGCGTTTCTTTTGTCACATGCGATGCAGCCGAAGTAGCTATAACATGCAGATATGTGCATTACTCCAAGACGAAACTAAGCAGTAGGAGACGCTAGCTCTTATTGCTCAGAGGAACAAACACAAACGAATAAACTGATTGGTGATTGGTGATTTTAGAACATTTTCTTTTGGATCGGTGTCGAAATATTCATAAAATTCGAAAGTATAAAGAAATGAATAAACCGTCCTCACAGTCTCTATAATCGTACTTCTTGTACATATAATAATGCGAAGCTGAACCTTTGGTATTTTACACCTTCGCACCAGCCAGGCACTGTATCTGATACTTTAATTTTCTACACGTAGGAGGAGTGTAGTATCATCGTTGGATTTGTCTAGTTAAAATAATGCCCGTGCCAATAACACTAAGCAACGTAAATATGATAATATACTGTTTCAATCCTAGCTAGCGACTACACGTAGGTATGTTCGGACCACAAATAAGGAAGTGATTTGAAGAAAAACATCTTTGTATGAAGGGATTTATACTTCAGGAAATGCCTTTTGCTTCGCAGATTTACGTTTAGTTGGTCGTTTGCTGTTATTTTCTGCTGTTATTTTTGTCTCAACATTAACATCCATCTTGAATCTAACATTTTGAATCTGCCATCTTGAATCTGATGTTTCACCTGTGATCTTCTCGAAATCTCAAGAAGATGGACACCACCTCCTCATCAATCAGGACACAAAAAGTCGGTCCTACACGTACTGTATTTTTTTGGTCCTACTGTATTATTTGAAAAAACTGCATAATATCAATAACGCGTTTTTAACGACCATATTTCTCACTCCCGTTTATATGTATACATATCTGTATAAAAGTAAATATCAATTTAAAAAATAATAGCGATTTTCGCAATTATAGATGGCGGCCCTTTGAGCTTCGCTCAGTCGTCTTCCAACGGTCGAAAATATGTGAGCCAGCCCGCCTCATCCGCTTTTGAATATCATATATAAAACAACAGACAACCATCAAAATTTGCAACAACCTTTTACATACAACAATTTTGAATCTGAATCCAAGGTCATTTGCATTGCTCTACAATTCAGGAAAAATCAATACAATTTCAACTGAAAACGGACTCTTTCATTTCCACCATGGATAGATCGCAACGGACTCCTGTCTCAATCCAACGGACAGCATGGACTCGGAGGACAATAATGTTGCCCCTCGTCTGCGCTTTATCGGTAACCTTATTGAAAACTGCGGATGCAAGATTGGCAGATAGAAGTAGGCTCGTTAAGTCACGTAAGGAATTTAGTACTGCCTCGCAACTCATGGATTCTAGGGTCCATGGAACCAACACAAAACCTAGCCGGAAACTCGTTGATGACTTGCCTATTGAGGGACCAAAGTATCGAGGAAGACAGCGTTGGGATGCAGCAGAATCAAATCATCTCCGTGTTAGGAATCCTACGAGTACGCAGAAAGATGGAGAAAAGAAGGGCATGACCCCAGAAGAATTTGAACGTGAGCTGGGATCTCAGCTAACTGGATGTTGTTACAATTACAACAGTTATTCTGCTGATAACCTTTGCTACAAATATGGAGAGAATTGCTCTACGGGAAATATGCCATCTCACGATAGTGGAGATGACGACTGTGAAATGGATGGTCTTTCCTTCATTGGTATCTCTTTCTCTGTCAACACTGCAAACGGTAACCCTTATTCCTACCAACTAAATGATCAGTTCGCCATTGAGAACATCATTGATAGAAATTATGATTACGTGATGAGTATGGATGAAGATGGATGGCTCGTTGGTGGGGGATACAAGAGTTTTGATTATTCAGGAAAAATGCCTTACATTGATTCCAGCCACACAGAGTTGTTGCGTATTGGTTCTTTGGATCCTGATTATGGGTGAGTTTAGAATATGACAGTTGTGAAGCGATGATTGGATGCTTGTCGAACCTTGTCGGATCGATATTTTTTACATACTCTAACATGCCCTTGTTTCAGTGGTACAACTATCGAGCAGGTATACGAAGCTATGGAATCCGTTACCTTCAATCCCTTTGGCATGTTCCCTGAATACGTCAAGGGTGGAGGAAAAGGAGGGTCTGGCGACAACGATGATGATTGCGAAGTACCATCTGGAGATATAACGCTTGTCGTATCCGTCGTAGAAGTTTATGAAGATAACGACAACTACTCTGTGTACGAGCAGTTTCTCGACAATATCTTCAATGCAATGGATGCCGTGAATGGAGGAGCTTGTATGGATGATCAAGACACTGATCCCCACGTTTCCATGTCACGTGGAGTCAAGTTTAAGAGTTCTTATCATGAAACACAATACTTTTACGTTGCAAACTTGGAAGTTGCAACGTGGCAGAGTATGTATCCCCAAGGAGTCATTATTGGTTCAAGTGGTAATGCCAACTTTCCACCTGATCAGGCAGGAAAGAATAAGTCATATATTGGATACGGAAACTTGTATTTCTTCTTCGATCGTGCGAATATCACAAAGGCATTTCACCCCAATCGTGATCTGTACAGCTCCGAGTCTTATTATTCCACCCTGGTCAGTAAAAACGACGTATCTTCGTTCTATGCCAGTACTACAACCATTGACTTTAACTACGCTTCTGGATCCGGGGACAATCAATACTACGAGCACAATCCTTACACATGGAATGCAGGAATGGCAATGCACGATATGACAGATGGATGGGATCTACCGCCAAACTGTGAAATGGAGGGAGAAACATTTTTAGGCATTCCTTTATCAGCAAAATCTGGATCGAAGCTCCAATCTACGTCATCCTTTCAGAGTCAGTTTGATTTTGAGCTTTTGGTGGATCGTAATTACACATATCTGCAGTCGTTTGGAACAAATCACGGTTGGCTCATTGGGGAAATTGTGAATAATGGTCCTGGATCTATTGTGGATAAGGACACCTCTCACATTCCTCTGTTCTACACTGGGACTACAAACCCAAACATGGTAAGTCTGTTGAATTTGTGTATTGTATTGTTGACTTTCAGCAACGTTTCATTTATATTCTAAATATATCTCTTAAATTTGATTAGGGAGGATTGTCTTTGTCTAATATTATCAAAGTTGTGAAAAACGTCAATTTTGGTACACTTTACATCAAGCCCGCGTTCCTCTTCCAGGACGACGATGGAAATGTTAAATTACAATTCGAAGCTGATGCTGATTCCGCTCTTGGTTACCTGTATAATAATCTTTGTAAATTGATGGGTCTAACATGGAACTATGATAGTCCTTCTAACGATATTGGACTGTACTCCAACTGTGCTATGCACGCAGCTGGCGATCGCGCTATTTACGGATGTGGACCTGATAACGCTAATTCAGGCGGTTTCTGTCCTCAGATGACTATCGCCTATCAAGCTGAATTCCAGTCTGAAGATCTCGCGGCCGCATTTTTTGCAAGGGGAACGCATATGTTGACTATTGGCGTAGTTTGTATCCTAGTGGAGTCGCTGTCGGGACAAGCAACTTCTGCTCTGGTGGAGGATGCCTTGGTCTTTTCCTGAATCGTTATGATCTTTACCAAGTGTTCAAGCCTGATCTCGGAGGATCATGGGTAGAATACAACGGAGCCACATTTGCTCCCACTATTTCTCCTGCTCCTACTGCAAATGGTGGATGTGATAACCCTCACAATAGTCATTTAGACAAATGCTTCAGAATTAAGCATCCAAAGTCAGCTACCGCGGTAGCTTGGCAATCACTTGGACCAGTTGGTCAACTGTCTGTCTTCCTTGTTTCTTTTATGGCTGTAACCCTGTCTGGCTCGATCTTCCTTGCGCGTGCCAGAAAGAAGAGAAGAAGAGGTGAATCTTATCTAAAATTTCTTGTTCGTGACATGAGGGATTCAGGGAAGAAGGATCGAAGGTCGGGTAAGAAGGGTAAGAAGGGCAAGAAGAAGAAAATGAGACGCATGAAGAACAAAAGTCTCGAGGATGACATGCTAGGTAGTAAATCGCCACGTTCGAAATCCAAGTCTCGGAGCAAGAGTCGCAGCCGCCGTCCATCAAGTGAACGCTCATCTTCTAGGCGCAGCCGCAGTAAGTCTCATCGCGAAGAAGGAAGTAGCCGCATTAAGTCTCGCCGTGAGGAAGAGGGAAGTAGCCGCAGTAAGTCTCATCGTGAGGAAGAAGGAAGTAGCCGCAGTAAGTCTCATCACGAGGAAGAAGGAAGAAGCCGCAGTAAGTCTCATCGTGAGGAAGAAGGAAGAAACCGCAGTAAGTCTCGCCGTGAGGAAGAAGGAGGTAGCAAGCGAAGCAGTTCGAAGCATCGCAGTAGTTCCAAAAGTGGGTCATCAAAACATCGAAGTAGCTCAAAAAGACGAGAAGATGGAGAACGCCCTCGAAGCTCCAGTCGTAAGAGAAGCAGTAGCAGCAAGAAGTCGGGAGAAGATTCATCGAGACCTAGATCAAGCTCTCGCTCCCGGTCTCGTTCCCGTTCCCGTCGCGAGGGCTCTAAAAGTGAAAATAAGCGTGAAGAGGATATGGCAAGACGCCAGCTGGTTTAAATTGGTCCCTTCATGCTATACGTTTTCGTTCCCGTGCTTTTCCGTCTACAACACATCAAGACGCCTACCTCGTTGAGTGGTTAGAGGAGGAAGATTTTCTATTTGACTCTCTGGAACGTCGAGAGTGGGACCCCGTCTTCAGCACCGCCCTGTCGGTATCAACAGCCCTGGTTTCTTTTTGGAAATTATTTTTATTATTTAGGGAAATTACGTTTTGTTAAAAATTGACGGCGCACATTTTCGAATTTAGAAATTGGTTCAATAATCTGTCTTCGTTGTATTAAAAAATACACGTATGTTTTTTAAGTTAGGGCTTTTACACTGGTTCACTAAAAACGATTGGTCTAGTTTTCCGTGTTTTCACAAAAAAAATCTTGAGTAAGTTGGGACATGTCCCGCTGTCAAAGGATTTCTTTATTTTAGGTTGAGTTCGCTCAGAGTCTCATTAGCACGAAAATGTAACAGCGCTCATCACTTCAACGCAGCTGTTAATCTCTAAGGAACATTAAGGAACGCATCGGCTTCTGGAAGTGATTTGCCTCGCGTAGGACCGGGCAAAAATGGCTGACAAGGCTTCCTGCTCATTTCTAGTAGAATGGAAATAATGATTTATCGATCAGAGGATAAAAGGTGCCAACATCTCCTTTGTTGCACGACGGCGATGAATACAATGGCGTCACATCACTTTTTGAATCTATTCCAGAGACATTTTCAGTATTAGGGCTTAGGCCTGTCATACATGGTGATGCTGAATTCTACGGACAGTATCAAAGGGATGACAGAAGTGCGTTATGCTGTTGAGTATTACTGCCGGGAGAGATTTTCTTCAATTCGGAGGATCGCCATTCTCGGTGGAGGGAATAGAATTTTATTCTTTAAAATGTGTGATACGATGGTGATAAGATGGCAACAGGCCAGGTACGTGTAGCTTCAAAAAGTATGTTGACGGTATTGCCAAAAGTTGGAGAGGCTCTCTTCAACAAATATGAATGAAAGAGAGGTCGTGAGATTAATAACTTCTTTCTTTCTAGATACAAGTATAGAGCCCCGTAAATTAGATCCAATGTTTTCGCCGCTTTCATTGCGATGGGCCAACAGACAAAGTGCTGTTCTTTATGATTGCTTGCCTTGCATTCTTAGTCATACTAGAAATACCGTTCGTGGTGAAAGTTTCGATGCATGGAGCATGGATTCCTACAATCTATTCCAGGGCTCTAGAAAGATCTGCAACTCTGAAACTTCTCATCTATGTCGGTAAGAATATCCAGAACTCTTGAATCTATTCTGGTTTTCTAATTCCATCCTACTAACATCTTATGTTTCAGTACACAGCTTGATATCTTTCTTTGAAAAGACTACGTTTCGTTCCATAGAGTTTAGAAGTACCTCAACGTGATTCAATTTCTTTGTGAAGTATACAAGGAAAGAGGGAGAAACACCTTGAGAAGCCTTCCACGAATCCTGTATAAACTTGTTTGCCTTCTTGAAGAAGAATGATCCTGACAAGCATGCACCATCAGATACATTATCACGGTTAACGTCAACGTAGGTGCAAACTCAATGTATCTATGAAGATTTTGCACCTACGTACACGTACGTTCCAAACGGGGTGATGGCCACACATTAATCTTGACTTACTTCATTTCCATTTCAGCCAATAAGTTGGTTAGGCATTAAAAACCAACCAACTTATCGGTGGAGATTTTGCATACGTTTTTGACCAACCACTTACTTTTACTCGAGCATCAAAACTTAAAAGGAGACGGAGACGAAGGAGGCAAAACGTATTGGCCTCGTAAATATAAATTACCAAACAGGGGTCTTCAAGATCTGTAAATGAAAGTCGAAGGAGTAATCTCTTTGGAATCGAATCGAGCAAAATAAAGAGTGATGACTCCAAAATGAAGACATTGTAGTGCAAAGGTTTCGTTGTAAAAACGTGTACGCGTACACGCGTACCTCTAATTTTCAATTTCATCGTTGACACACACTTCTCAACGCTGTGACAACGGTTCTCATTGATACAACTTATGCCTTGTAGAATTAGTATCAAACCATAACAAATAACACATAACAAAAGCAGATATTACTCAATTAAAAATAAAATCATAATGGAAAAGATGAATACAGATGTAATTGAAAAGAATTTGGAGCAGTCAAAAACTTCAAACCAAGGTCAGGACAATCCCCAGTCTAGCAAGGTATCAGTTGAAAATAATTCGGTTACGAAAAAGGATGGAAGTAAAAACTGGGAGATTCATGATGTGGAGGTAAAGACCAAAACTACTGAGGCAAAGGCAGGTAGTAGTAATTCACAAAAGCCAGTTCCGAGCCCTCCTGTCGATGGTCCCAAGCACTTTACGATCGGGGAGTATAATGTGACTGTACCACATCACAAGGTCCCACTTCTCGGGGTTATGGCTTCGGCGCTTGTGCTTCTCATTGCAATACTTCTAAGAAACGTGATTTTTGATGAACAGAGAGAGTACGGACAGTATGGAGTATCTCTCGCGGCTATTGCTTTAATCACTGCCTTTGTGAGTCTGGTCATGCCAAGTAGTTGCACTTTTGCGATCTTCTTAATCAATTACTTTCTCTTCATCTGGTCTTTCATTGGTGCTTGCATCATGACTTTTGACAATGGACCCTTCGTTTATACCGGCAATGGTTATTTCGCTTCGTGGGGCTGTGCCATCTTCAGTGCTTTGGCAGTTGGTTTTCCTAAAAGCTTTCTTGACCTTGGTAAGAAGTAACCTTTGATTTCAAAGTGTTGTGAATGCATTCTCCATCCAAATTATTATGAGAAGTACGAACTTAACAGCTTCAATTACATTTCTTGCCTTAGGGGCTGCCTCTGTTGTTGTCTTAATAGCATTGGCCTTTGAGATTGAACAGGACGCAGTTGTAGACGCGTACAAAGGGGAAATCATTTACGCCACGATAGTTGCATGTGCCACCATTTGTGCTGTGGGTATCTTTGCCATCAGAAAGTGGTGGAGGAGTGGAAAAAGAAATAGTTGCGAGCCTCAGATTCTAATCATATTTGCAATCGCATGGATCTGTAGTGCCGGCGCAGTGTCATTCAGTGGTCCTTTCACGGAAACAGGGAACGGTTATTTTGGTGCCTGGGGTGCTGCGGTGCTGTCCGTGATGGCTGCATCTAAAGCTTGGGCACAGAGGAATGATGAATAGGTGGTATTCTTTCGAATGAAAATGTTGTTGTACGATACCTCCCAAATAGAGTAAATTAGGTTACATGCCGTTGTCATAATGATCAATTCTCGCAACAAAGTAATATAGGAAAAGTATAATTGTGAGTTGGGACCGGTTGTCGAGCACATACAGGATTGATTTTAGAAATATTCCCCGCAGTCAAATATACAAAAAGAGAGAAAATTGCATGATTCCTTAGATATGTGGCACTCAAATCATCGCCCCGACAACATTGAGATAAAGCATCCCCAGAGAAGCATGTGGCGGCTGTTCAACTATTAATGAAAAGCAGAGATCAATGACGACGTGTAAATTGACGAGGTTTGCAGTTCGAGGGACAGTGGTTACGCATGCTGGTGTATGGTTTTGGTGGACTCGACCCACAATCTAGTGATTTCAGCAAGGCTGACGCCTGATGGTTGACGCCTCTGGTCAAACTATATTAATAGTACACGTACCAAACAATGAACCTTCATGGCGAGTCCTGAGATATACGAGTAGAACAATAAAATCATTGTCTCGACAACATTGAGATAGAACATTCCCTGAATCCTGTACAGATTTTCATAGTTACTGCGTCACTGTAAGTTCTGAGGTCTCTTTTTATTGATTCCATTCTGAAAGATGGCGTGCAAATGTAAAGAAGAGTCTGGATAAAAGTGGATAGTGCAGAAGAAGAAATACTCAAGGAATAGATATACTGCTGCCAAAAGCATACCATTCCAACCGAGAAAAGGCACATGTAGCAAGAATATGCCAAACCAAGGAACAATAGCTTACTTAGTTTCTGCAAGTGCGTAAGGCAAAACATCAAAGGAATAGAGACATATCAGTCTCAAGTGGAATCTTACAACCACGAACGGCCTGGGCAATATTCGCGAAAGCAAGCAAGAACACATGACACATCGCTTGGTTCATCGCCACAGGCGTAACTACGTGTACCATGCTCCAGATCAAATGAATCATATGCATATTCGAAATCATAGAGCATTTCACGAATAGTGCTGCTGAAAAGAACGAACCCATGGATTTTATTCATTGTTACTGACAGCTTTACTTGTGGTCCAAACATAAATCGTTGAAACCAGAAGGCGAATACTTTAGAAAAAAACAATCGAGAAATTCAGTACGAATAGACACAAAACTTACCTCATGCAATCTCTTTACTACACCAGCTACACGTAGTTGAAATTATGATAACCTCTCACCTTGAAGCATCTTAATCGGACTGCCGCCGTGCTCGCATGAGATATGGACATCAGTATGAGCCGCCTTGAAGAAAAACTGAAGATCTCCAGTTTTTTCTCGCATTTGTTTCCAAAAGAAAAAGACCAATCATTTGAAGACTGAGTCTTCTTCAGTAACGAACTAATATTCGTATGTGCACCATCGATCCATCGACACAAACTTAGTGTCATTGCTACTCCCTTTAACAGTACAAGTAATGTTTGAACAGACAATAAATAAATACCATGATTATTATCATTGATTATTGAGAAAATAAAAATAAAATCGTAATCAAATACGATCCAAAGCAGCCTTGATGGCATTCTTGCACCCATCATAAACACCCTGCTTGTTGTTCTCAATGATGCTAGTATTCATCTGCTCCAAAAGCTCATGTCCATTCACAAACAAATCCATGTATCTGTTGCAATCAGAGATCTCACGTGCTTCAAGAGTTCCATCTCCCAATTCTGCAGCACGGAGCGCCGAGTACTGCTCATGATCACCGACACGGCGAATCATCAATTTTGGTACTGGGTAGAAGGCCAATTCACTAGGCTTGCAAGCAAGAACGTCTGCAACTCGGCTGAGAATATCAGTGGTTGCCACAGCAGGGAAGTAATCATCGAACGAAAAGAGAGTGACAACGGACTTGGGTTCTGCTCCAGCAAGAAGATTATCACGGAACGCATGAACACCTTCAGTAGAGTTGACATTATCATATTTCCCTTCCAAACCAATCTCAGCCAAAACTTCCTGGAAAGCAGCCTTCATGTGCACATGATCTCCCGCATTCAAAAACAACTGTACCTTCTTCTTATGAATGAGTGGCGCAAGAGACTTGACGTACTGACAGATGAACTTCCTCTGAGCCCCAGCTCCACCCACAGGGATCAAGATACGACGAGGCTTGAAGGTAGCAGATGTCGCACGAGCGATTCTGCGCTGACAATCGTCAGGGATGTTGAGGACCAAATCGCGTGGAATCCAATGTCCGGCAAGCTGAATGTTGGCACTATCCACACCCATTTTCAAGAAATTCTGATAGTTGACTGGACCCTGTACAAGATTCAAACATCCCGGAACAACCACAAACCACTGTGCATGATTATCAATCACAAGATTGACCACGTTGGTAAACCCAGCCGAAACAGCTGCAAGAGCTACATAACAGTGGGTAGCAATAATGGGAGTATCAAGCGGCAAATCCTTAAAGAGAGGCCTTAGGTGCACAGCCGTCAATCCACTGATACGAAGTGCATCCCCATCACCCGAAAGCATTAAACTTCCCCACAACTTCTCCACGACTCCGCCAATATTGGAAGTAATCCTGCTCATTTTCGAATAAGCAGCATCGGTAGCCTTGATCAAATCCGCTTCGGGCGAATCAATATTGAGCAAATCATGGAAATAAGTGGATCGACCTGAATCAGAACCCGAAAGCTTCAAATCCTCATCGGCATTAAGAGCCCACGAACAGGCAGCGTAGGCGATGCGATGATGCCCGAACCCCATGCGAATGGTGCCAATCACGAGTGGTTTGGAGGTTCCATCCTCGGTCTTTTCCATCAATCCCAATTCGACAAGGTCGGCGGAAGGCTGATTCTTGCTCCCCGTCCTCGCTTCGGATCGTTCCGTCACTTGCAATCCCTTGACATGGGGACTCTCCGCACTCCCCAATTTGACAGTTTCATTGGATGGCTTGCGATCCCCAACGGACATTTTCTGCATGAACCAGATCTTGAAGTACTTTGGGGGGTTGGTGGCGGTATCTACAAAGGCATCGACGTCGAGTGGGGTGGAGGGATTGGAGAGCCAGCTGTAGTATGTTTTCTTAGCGTAGAGTGTGACTAGTGTTTTGAGGAGAAAGATGGATCCGATGATGATGGCGAGGATGACGAGGACGTCGGACCAGGCTTCTGATGTGATCAATCCCATTTTGATGACTTTTTGTTTGCAATACAAACTATCTTTTCCAGGAAATCTGATGTACCTCTGACTTTTGTATCACTGTATGTTTTACAATAACAATGCCGAGCTTATTCTTACAGTTGTTGGAGGATGCGAATATGTAATATTCTTGGGTGATGTCAATGCGAATGTTTACTTCTTCACTTGTGGATTTGCCGTCATTCTCGGATCTTCTTTGTGTTGTATTAAAAATGCAACGGATCAACGGACGGACACTATTCGCATAGCGTTTTAGTGACGTCAGAGAAAAGTCACATAAAAGTCACCAAACGCGCGGCATGCGCATTGTGCGGGGTGGCGAAAAATCTTTTGGCGCATCTTTGAATCTTGTTGACAGGAAAAAATGAAAATGAAACATCAAGGCAATGAATAATGAATGATCAATCAATGATCCAAGATAGCACCAATAGCATCATACTGTATCTCAACAACACTTGTCACTTGACACTTGACACTTGACACTTGACACACACACATAACATAGCAACCAACAGAAATGCCTCGCGAAATAATCACGCTTCAAGTGGGTCAATGCGGGAATCAAATTGGGGGCGAGTTCTGGAAACAGCTTTGCCTCGAGCACGGCATTGAAAAAAATGGTAAACTCAGAGACGATCCCACCCTTACAGACTCTGGCATATCATCCCATGCCCCTACCACTACAGCTGGCACGGGACCACCACTACCACTCAAACCAAAGAACACTGTCGATGACCGCAAAGACGTATTCTTTTACCAATCCGATGACGAACACTACATGCCCCGGGCCCTCCTCGTCGACCTCGAACCCCGCGTCGTCAACAAACTAACAAACGGACCCTATGGCCAACTATTCAACCCCGAAAACTCATTCGTAGCACCTGATGGAGGTGGAGCGGGAAATAACTGGGCGAGCGGGTATAGACAGGGTGAACAGCATCATGAACAAGTTCTTGATATGATTGATCGCGAAGCTGATAATTCAGATTCATTAGAGGGGTTTGTATTGTGTCATTCCATTGCGGGGGGGACTGGGAGTGGAATGGGGAGTTATTTACTGGAAGCCCTCAATGATTATTTTCCGAAAAAGCTTGTGCAGACTTATTCGGTGTTTCCGAATTGGGATCAGAGTCAGAGTGACGTCGTGGTTCAACCGTATAATTCCATTCTATCCCTCAAGAGACTCACGTTGAATGCGGACGCTGTGGTGGTTTTGGATAATACCGCACTCAACCAAATTGCAGTCGATCGATTGCGCCTCGAAAATCCTACCGTGGACCAATTGAATAGTTTAGTAGCAACCATTATGGCGGCTAGTACCACCACACTTCGTTATCCTGGATACATGAACAATGACCTCATTGGGCTACTCGCATCCTTGATCCCAACACCGCGCTGTCATTTCCTAATGACGGGATATACGCCATTAGTCATCCCAGATGCCGCCGAACAATCCTCCATTCGCAAAACGACCGTGTTGGACGTCATGAGACGTCTCACCCAACCCAAGAATATAATGGTGAGCGCCAACACTCGTCCAGGGAGCGGATGCTACATTTCAATCCTAAACATTATCCAAGGGAACGACATTGATCCTACGCAAATACACAAGGCGCTTCAGAGAATACGAGAACGGCAATTGATTAATTTTATTCCGTGGGGTCCAGCGAGTATTCAGGTAGCCCTCGCGAGGTCCAGTCCTTATATTGAGAGCAAGCATAAAGTGAGTGGATTCACTTTGGCGAATCATACGAGTATGGCGCAATTGTTTGAAAGGCTTTTGAATCAGTATGATCGGATTCGGAAGAGGAATGCGTTTTTGGATACTTATAGGAAGGAACCTATTTTTGCAGATAATTTTGATGAGTTTGATGATTCGAGGGAGACTGTGCAGTCTTTGATTGATGAATATAAGGCTTGTGAGAGGGCTGATTATGTTGACTATGGGATATAGCTCTAGCTCGATGCGATGCGATGCAAATACCAAATGGTGTGCTCATGACGAGTAACAATTATCAGCGTGAGGTGCCAAATGAAAAAGTGCTGCTGCAGGGGTCGGTGGTAGGAAGGAGGGACAAAGAAACTACAGGAAGAAGGCGCTATGCGCTATTTCAATAGAAGTTCTACAGTAAATCAAAGAGATTACTTTATTTTGTTTTCTCAGATGACATTTTGAAATTGCGTTTTATATTAGTTAACATTTATGGGCAACTACACGTACTGTCCCCAACCCAACCCCCTAACCCCCCCCTGTACAGGACAAGAAGTCCTATGCCAGACCAGTGT
>Ga0115005_10003004_pt1 | contig 13408 bp, 12 predicted proteins | sample ArcOceMetagenome_FD_87163 | JGI IMG/M metagenome (GOLD analysis project Ga0115005, IMG submission 87163) | Marine eukaryotic phytoplankton communities from Arctic Ocean - Arctic Ocean - Greenland ARC118M Metagenome | ecosystem: Environmental > Aquatic > Marine > Oceanic | place: Arctic Ocean... | reverse complement strand
TTTCACCAGTCATTTTTGTTTTCAAATCAAAGAAATCCGAAACGATATTTTTTCTGTAAATAATCACTTTATCAAAACCTTGATAGTACACATTTCCCAATAAATCTAAACCATCATCAGGGTTATTGATAATTAGATTTTCGGATGTTATTTCCGCTATTTTTAAACCGTTAATATCATGTTTTTTTATATTCATTTGATACTAATTCAAATTCTCAAAAATTAGTTCAATCCTTAAAAAATCATATTCTTCAAGAAATCAATAAAAATATTTCGCTATAACAAATTCAATTGTTCAAAAAACAATTTCCGATAACTTCCGCCAATTGGAATCTTTTTATCGCCAATCAAAATCATATTTCCTTCTACACCTTGAATATGTTCTAAGCTCACAATAAATGAACGATGAACTCGAAAAAATCGCTTTGAAGGCAAAGCTTCTTCCATTTTATGCATCGTATGATTAATGACTAATCGTTGATTTTTGGTATGAATAGCGACGTATTCTCGCATACTTTCTACATACTGAATATGTTCGAATTCTACCTTTTCGATTTTATAATTTGTTCGAACAAAAAAATGATTATTGGAATTCGTTTCTTCTATTGCAACTGTTTTTATAACCGTTTCTTTTCGTTCCAAATCAATCTGATTCGTCGCTTTATTCACCGCTTGAACGAATCGCTCAAAAGAAAAAGGTTTGACTAAATAATCCGTAACATTCAATGCAAATCCTTCTACCGCAAAATTGCGATAAGCGGTTGTTAAAACTACTTTGGGTTGGACTTTTATAATTTTCAATAAATCAATTCCTGTCAAATTCGGCATTTGAATATCTAAAAAAAGCAAATCGGTAGCATGTTCGTTTAGTGCGGAAATCGCTTCCATTGCATTTTCACAAGAAGCCATTAATTCCAATTGTGGCATTTTTTCAAGATATGCTTTTAATAGTTTTAAAGCTGGTCGTTCATCATCGACGATTATACAATTATAATTCATTTTGCTTTGGTTTCTCCATCCCGAGCATTCGGATTGGTTATTCATATTAAACCCTTTCAGGGTTTTGATACAAAAAAACCCTGAAAGGGTTTAATATGAGTAGCTACAGGTTGTACCCATAGAAAATTAATTCAAATCAATACTCAAATCAATAGAAACAATTTGGTTCGTATGGTTGATTTTAAAATCAAATTTTTGAGGATATAATAATGCCAATCGTTCTTCGATATTCTGAAGTCCGATTCCGCCTTTCTCATAGGAACTCAGAATTTTTCCAATACTATTAGAAGCATGAAATTTCAGAATACCATTTTCAAAGGTAAATTTGCTATTAAACCAACCGTTTTTCATGTCTTCCAAATTACCATGTTTAAAGGCATTTTCAAAAAAAGGAATAAACAACATCGGATAAATCAGCACACTTTTCACTTCTCCTTCTACTTCAAATTTTATATTAAACTCACCATCTTTTTTCAATTGTTGTAAATCAATATAATTTCTTAAATAATCAATTTCTTTGGACAAATTCACCTGTTCGCTATTACAATCATACAACATATAACTCATCATCTCAGAAAGTTTGAGTATCATTTCTGACGTTTTTGGGGATTGAATAAATGATAGCGAATAAATATTATTCAAGGCATTGAATAAAAAATGTGGGTTGACTTGTGCTTTCAAAAATCGGAGTTCTGCCTCCAATTGATGTGTCTTTAATTCTTGTTCCAATTCCTGTTTTTTGAACCAATTATTGATTAAATAAAGTGGAATTGAAATTAATAAAAAGAAGGAACCGCTAATCATCATTGAACCAAAAAACGACGGCGTAAATGTTTGGACTACTTCCCAATCCATACTTTTTGATAAACCATAACCGAGTGAAAAACGAAGTGCCGAAGTGATAATTAATAAAATCAGAACACCAAATCCATAAAACCAATATCGATTTTGACTAAAATACTTTGGCATTAACCACCATAAATTACCATAAACCAAAATCGAAAAACCAAGTATATTTATCAAACTTGCACCAATCGCAATCGCTAAGTTTCCTAAAATAGCACTAAAAACTAATACTAATAACATTAATAGCATTACCCAAAAAAGGGCATGAATCACAATTATCCAGCGTTGGTAAGTCATTTTTAATTCCATGTAAGTTTTTTTTATCACATTAGTATTTTTTACCACATTAGTCACATTAGTCACATTAGTTAGAAAGGTAAACTGCTAATGTTTTCTAATGTGAAAATACTTATGTGACTAATGTGGTAAATCAAATAACGTCATTCTCACGCTCAATTCATAACAGAATTCACGAATCCCAATTTTTCTTCTATCAATGCTATAATTGTTTCAACGAACAGAAATTATCAACTTCAAAATTCTATTCGTAGAAACATTATGCTTATTTGTAATGTCAAATCGCTTATCTGCAAAATTATTTTTCAATTTCTAAAAACCACCGCTATCATTGCATTAATAATTGATAACCAATTAAATATAAATATTTATTAAACCAAAATAACAATAAAATGAAAATACTAATTGTATTGTCCGTATTAGGCATGTTAAGTTTCGGAATTTTTAATGGAATCGAAGGCGTAAATATTGAAACATCAAGTACCGCAAATTGGAGTACCTCAATTGCTAATTTTGATTATGAAAATCAAGCGGAAAGCAAATTAACGACACAACAGCAAAACTTGAAAGATATTCTTCAGCCAAGTTTAAGCATTGTGAGTATTATATTAATTTCTTTCATTGGAATAATTGCACTGATTTGGGGATTATTAAGCCGGAAAACAACTACCAAGAAAGTGACTAATAGTGGCACAACTTCCAAACTAACCTTAATCATATTCGCTTCCTTATTTAGCTTTCAAGCGATTGCTCAAAAAATTCCAATCAACAATGCTTCAGATATACCTCAACACTTCTATAATTTGGAAGTAACAGAAGCGATGCAATATATTGAAAATGATGATTTAGCAGTAGGTTTAGCGAATAAGGTAGAAAAACAATTGTTAGCCGATTTAGAAAAATACGATATTCAAGATAAAACGACTTTGAAAGGTTATTACTACAATTTATTGGCTTGTTTAACCATCAAAAAAGATTATAAAAAAGCGCTTAACTATCTTTCAAAAGCAAAAGCATTAGCTGAAAAGCCTTCTGAAAAATATCACGACTTTTTAATTTATGAATCCTTTTTATTAACCACTAATCAATACGAAACAAGCAATGAAGTTGAATTTTCGAAAAGTTTAACTGCGAATTTGTCCAAATTATTGCAAGATGCACCTTCGGAAGCGATTAAAGAAAACTTGGAAAATACAATAGGTCTTTTTGAAATCGGTGGACCAAATATCATTATCGGTATAGTTCAAGGTGACCTTCAACCACAAATAGAAAAATCTAAACCTAAAATTCCGCAAAGTACAGTTTTGCGTATTTTAAATATGAAAAATGTAATGGTGATATCACTGGGATACAAACCAGTTTATCAACCGACTTTTAAAAATTATTATGAGAAAACCTACACAATAGCTCCTTTAGTTGATATTTGGGAAGCACGAAAAATTGTATTCAAAAAGCCAAGAAAATTAAAACCTATTGTCATAAGTGCTTGGGATTCAGGTGTTGATATTGATGTATTTTCAAAAGAAAATGTTTGGGTAAATAAAGCCGAAAAGTTGGATGGTAAGGATAATGATGGTAACGGTTTTATTGATGATGTAAATGGAATCGCTTATGACTTAGAAGCTAATTCGGTTATAGAATTATTAATGCCTGCTAAAAAAATCAATCCTGAGATTGGACAATTTGTAGATTATTCAAAAGGATTTTCGGACATCACGGCACAAGTCAAAAGCGAAGAAGCTACTCGGTTGAAACAAAAAATGATCAGTTTGAAGCCTAAAGAAGTTTCTCCTTTTTTGGGAAATATAAGCCTTTTCGGAAGTTACTCACATGGAACACGGGTTGCTGGTATTATGATGGCTGACAATCCTACCGCAAAAATGTTGACTGCACGAATCACATTCAATCATAAAAATATACCGAATATTCCAACAATAGAAACCGCAAAATTAGAAGCGACTTCTTCGAAAAATACGATTCAGTATTTTAAAGATAATCATGTGCGAGTCGTGAATATGAGTTGGGGCGGTTCACAAGGAGGAATAGAAGACGCATTAGCAAAAAATGGTGTCGGTGAAAATGAAGCAGAACGCAAAGCAATGGCAAAAGAGATATTTGATATTATGAGAAACGCTTTATATGAAAGTATGAAAAATACACCAGAAATCCTTTTCGTCTGTGCCGCTGGTAGTTCAAACAACGATGTTGGGTTTTCGGATAAAATGCCTTCAGGTTTTGATTTGCCGAATTTAATCGTTGTCGGTGCGGTTGACATTGAAGGAAAAGTAACGAGTTTTACAACGATGGGAGAAGGCGTTGATGTGTATGCTAATGGTTATGAAGTCGAAAGTTTTATTCCAGGTGGAACAACTCAAAAATGGTCAGGAACATCCATGGCTTCCCCTCAAGTCGCTAATTTGGCTGCAAAAATATGGTCGAGATACCCGAAATTAACGGTTGAAGCAGTTAAAAATGCGATTATTAATGGTGCAACACCTTCGACTGAAAATGAAGCAGTTTTGTTGATTCATCCGAAAAAATCGTTGGAGTTGGTGGATTAAATTATGGTTTTATTGATGACCTCACTTTGAGTGAGGTTATCAATAAAAAACGGATTTACACAAATTAAAAATCTGCATAAATCCGTTAAATCTATATTCCTTTTTCATCAATAAAAAGTCTTCCCATTTCTCGCCATTCTCCGCAACAACGGCGAACAACGGTAACGACTTTCTCGATAATCATCAAACATCGCATCCAAACGAGCAACGACGGTTTCAATTCCAATTTCGTCTGCCCATTTCAATAAACCTTTTGGATAATTCACCCCTTTCGTCATTGCCGTATCAATGTCATCCCGAGTCGCGACATTCAAGAACAACGCATCTGCCGCTTCATTAATTAACATCATGATGATTCTAGAAACGATATATTTTCCTAAATCCTCGGCTTTATTCGGTGCTGCATTCACCGCGTTTTCGCTATAGTCATAAAACCCTTTTCCAGTCTTTCTTCCCAAATATCCAGCTTCCGCCAAACGTTTTTGTGTAAACGACGGCTTATATCTTTCATCGAAATAAAAAGCGGTGAAAACGGTTTCTGTCACCGTATAATTTACATCATGACCAATGTAATCCATCAGCGTAAATGGCCCCATTTTGAAACCGCCAATTTCCGTCATTGCCCAATCAATCGTCGCTGCATCAGCTACATTCTCTTCCAATATTCGCAACGCTTCGCCATAAAAAGGACGAGCCACCCGATTGACAATAAACCCAGGTGTATCTTTCGCCAAAACCGTCAATTTTCCCCAAGAATCAATCGTAGATTTTGCTTTTTGCAGAATAGCTTCCGAAGTCTGAACTGCTGGAATAATTTCCACCAATTTCATCAATGGCGCAGGATTAAAAAAGTGAATTCCAACCACTCGTTCCGAATGTTCACAAGCGGCAGCAATCGAAGCAATCGACAACGAAGAGGTATTCGAAGCCAAAATACAATCTTTGGAAACAATGTTTTCTATATTTTTAAACACCGTTTTTTTAATCTCCAAATTTTCAATAATCGCCTCAATCACCAAATCCGCATCCCCGATTTCCTGCAAATCATTGATGTAACTAATATTATTTAAAATGCTATTTTGCTTCGCTTCATCAATCCGACCTTTCACTACCAAACGAGCCAGTATTTTACGTAATTTCTTATCTGCAATTTCCAACGCAGCCGAATTCGTGTCAAATATTTTGACTTTACAATCCGCTGTCGCTGCCACTTGTGCGATTCCAGCACCCATAGAACCAGCACCGATTATACTTACATTCACCATCTAAAAATTTTTATAAAATTCGCAAAATAAAACTAAGACAGAAAGCCAAGAACCAAATAAAGTCCGTCATACCGACGTAGGTCGGTATCTCCTAAGCGTAAGGACTCAATTTTTAAGAAGTTACCAATTTTTGGTTTTGTTCTTTTTCGAGTTTTGTGTTGTTACCTAAAGGAGATACCGACCTCCGTCGGTATGACGGGAAGTTTGGAACTTTTGACCTTGTAAGTTAATTTAATTTTTGTTCCGATTTATTTCCCCTTAAAAACAGGTTTCCGTTTCTCCAAAAATGAATTCACGCCTTCCGAATAATCCTCCGTTTGAGCCGCTTCGATTTGTAATTTTCCTTCCAAATCTAATTGCGTTTTCAAGTCATTCGTCATGCTTTGATTAAATAAACGTTTGGTTAAAGCCAAGCCGTGCGTCGGCATTTGAGACAAACGAACTGCCAAAGCCCAAGATTCCTCTGCAAACGTTTCCATAGGCAAAACCTTGTAAATCATGCCCATTTTTTCGGCTTCCTCCGCTCCTACTTTATCACCCAACATCGCTAATGCCAACGCTTTTTGGAAACCAACTAAGCGAGGCAAAAAGAACGTTCCGCCACTATCAGGCACTAAGCCAATCGCTGAAAAAGCTTGAATAAACTTCACTTTTTCATGTGCGACCACAATATCACAAGCCAACGCAATATTCGCACCTGCTCCAGCTGCAACGCCATTGACGGCCGCCACAATCGGTTTTTCGATATGGCGTAAACGCATGATAATCGGATTGTAATGCTCTTCCAAGATTTTCTTAAAACCAGGATTTAGCTCTGGGTCGGTGACTTCTTTTAGGTCTTGACCTGCACAAAATGCCTTGCCGCTACCAGTCAAATAAATTGCTCGAATGGTATCGTCTTTTTCGCAATCGTCCAACGCATTTTGGACTTCAAATGCCATTTCTCGGTTGAAACTATTGAATGCTTTTGGTCGGTTCAAAGTGATTTTTCCGACACCGTTTACTTTTTCGTATAAAATATGGTTCATTTTTTTTAATTATTAACTGTCAATTATTAACTATTAATCACCACAAAGGTATTCAATTCTAAAGCCGTTTAAAAATCAATGAAGCAATATCATTTTACCAATTTGTTCCAATTCCGAACGAATTAAAATATAATAACTGCCTTTCACAACGGACGATAAATTTATCGTTTTTTGTATAATATCTATATTGTTTCCGATTGTTATTTGTTTAACAATTTGTCCATTTATATTGAAAATTTCGATTTGAACATCGTTTAACGGTTTTTCAAATTCGGCATTGATAAAGAATAAACCTTTGGTTGGATTTGGGTAGATTTCAAAGATTTGGAACGAGTTTAAAGATGTTTCTATTGTTTTACAACTAATATCGTCAATACTATCGCCTATAATTGTCCAACCATGATTATAGATTAATTCGTTTCTGATACTGTCTGATGCACAGTATCTTAAACCGTCTGCACCTAAATCTTTATCCGTAATTCCTTGACTTTCCCAGCCGATTAAGGTATTATCATAATTCTCTACCGACAGACCTGAATTTGATAGCATATATGTTATATAATTTACATTACCTATATTCCATGAACCAAGATTTTGATTAAAAGACGTAGCTCTAAAAAACATACGATCCATAGTTGTTACATTACTTACATCCCATGAATTTATGTCTTGATTGAAAGAACTTGCATAAAAAAACATATCTTTCATATTCGTTACATTACTTACATTCCATGAATTTATATCTTGATTGAAAGAACTTGCTACTCCAAATACTCCAGCCATACCCGTTACATTACTTACATCCCAGTTACTAATATCTTGATTGAAAGAACTTGCATGGTTAAACATATATCTAATACTTGTCACATTACTTATATTCCATAGACTAATATCTTGATTAAAGGAAATCGCATCAGCAAACATACCAGACATACTCGTTACATTGCTTACATTCCATGAACCAATATCTTGATTAAAAGAAGTCGCTCCTATAAACATACCAGACATACTCGTTACATTGCTTACATTCCATGAACCAATATCTTGATTAAAAGAAGTCGCTCCTCCAAACATACCAGACATATTCGTTACATTGCTTACATTCCATGAACCAATATCTTGATTGAATAACGTTGTGCGGTAAAACATTCCATTCATATTCATTACATTACTCACATCCCAGTTACTAATATCTTGATTGAAAGAACTTGCATAGTTAAACATATATCTCATATTCGTTACATTACTCACATTCCACGAACCAATATCTTGATTAAAAGAATCTGTCTGGATAAACATATCACTCATATTCGTTACACTACTGACATCCCAATTACTAATATCTTGATTAAAGGAAATCGCATCACCAAACATACCGGACATAAATAGTACATCACTTACGTTCCATGAACTAATACTTTGGTTAAAGGAAGTCGCCTCTCCGAACATACTACTCATATTCATTACATTACTTACACTCCAATTATTAATGTTTTGATTAAATGAAGTCGCTCTAAAAAACATCGCTTGCATATTTGTAACATTACTCACATCCCAAGAACTAATATCTTGATTAAATGCAGTTGCATTCCTAAACATATCACTCATATCCGTTACATTACTCACATCCCAAGAACTAATATCTTGATTAAATAAATCTGTATTTGCAAACATATAACTCGTATTCGTCACCATCGAAAGGTCAGGAGTATCTACTGCTTGAATCGTAAGATTTTTGCATCCATAAAAAGCTCTTTCCATAGAAGTCCAAGTATTATCTCCCCATTGGTCAATTGATATAATATCTTCTTGACTTCCAAAAAATTGATTACCAAAATGAATACGAGGAAAATCGCCTTGAATTGCTATCGTGTGAGTTCCATAAGCTCCAAAATAATGCGTAACATCGCCAGTAATTCCAAACTCATCAAACACCCCATCATTATCCCAATCAACATCATAATTATAACCACTTCCTATAGTTGGGATTGTAATCGAAGATGCTTTCCAAGTCGTAATAAATGGTTGTGCGAAGCAATTTGAAGTAAAAAAGAAAAGTAGAGAAATTATTAATGTAGGTTGTACGAATTTCATAGGTTTTAGATTTTTAATTAAAAATAAGTTGAAATTTATTGGATTAAATATCGCCTATTTTTTTTGAAAATACAATTCAAAACTATCTAAATCTAATACTTCCCGACTATTTCTACCTTTTGAAATCAAATCACCTAATAAGAAAATTTGGTCACTTTTGGTAATTTTCAACTGATGGAAAAGGAGTTTTTCTAAAGGTTCGTAGCAACCGTGAATGTCCCCGATGGCGAAACGGTTGTTGTGTTTTGGATTTGAAATGAATTTTGGAAAATAAGATTGCATAAATGATAAACTGTGAAGCGAGGAACGAGCATCCGTCCACCGTCAAATGAGCGAAGCGAATGTCCGTCCACCGTCTTTTAATGACACTTAAAATAATCAAACGGTTCTAAACAATCTTTACATTGATACAAGGATTTGCAAGCAGTTGAGCCAAATTGACTGATTAATCTTGTACTATTAGAATCACAAAGTGGACAACAAACCAACCGTTCTTCGCCCCCCAATAATAACCGCTTATCCGAAGTCACACCGACAGGCGGCGCAATCCCGTAAGCTTTCAGTTTTTTCTTGCCATTTTCAGACATCCAATCGGTCGTCCAAGCTGGTGATAAAACTAACTTTATGCTCACATTATCATAACCATTGTCTTGCATAATCGCCTTAATATTCACAGCAATCATATCCATCGCAGGACAACCAGAATAAGTTGGCGTAATCACGACTTCGATTTGTTCGTCATTGATTTTGACATCACGAACAATTCCTAGATCTATGATGGTTAGAACAGGTACTTCTGGGTCAGGAACTTGTTCTAAGAGATTGAAAATTTCTGATTTATTTGTTATTGTTTCCATTTTTTTTTGATTTTGAACCACAAAAGATGCAAAAGACACAAAAGTATTTTCACAAAAGGAAATTTTAAAAAATACTTTTGTGAATTCCTTTTGTGTCTTTTCTACCTTTTGTGGTTCAATAAAAAACTACCATTCCGCACCAGGATGAGCCCGTTGCAAATATTGCATATGTGATAAAATATGACCTAAATACTCTGTATGAATACCAGTTTTTCCACCTTGCTGCATCCAATCTTTTTTCGGAATTTCCAAAGTTGCTTCTCGCAAAACAGATTCTAATTTTTCGTAATAAGCCGTTTTTAATTCGTTCACATCCACACCAATACCTTCCGTCGCCATCGCTTTTTCTAAATCCGAAGAAGTCACTAATTCACCAGTAAACATCCACAAATCATTCACCGCATCTTGCATTTTCTCATGACTTTCAGCCGTTCCATCGCCCAAACGCAACATCCATTGCGAACTAAAACGCAAATGATATTTTACTTCTTTAATTGATTTTACAGCAATTGCAGACAGTTGCGAATCCGAACTTTTTGCCAATTGCTCTAAAAATAGATAATGCCAAGCATCGAAGAAAAACTGACGAGCGATAGTCTCGGCAAAGTTGCCGTTCGGCTGTTCGACCAATTGCACATTTTTATATTGTCGTTCATTGCGTAAAAACGCAATATCGTCTTCCGTTCTGCCTTTACCTTCGACTTCAGCTGCATATTGAAAATAGCTACGAGTCATTCCGAACAAATCCAAAGAGATATTCGTCAACGCCATATCCGTTTCCAAAGCTGGGCCATGTCCACACCATTCACCTAAGCGTTGCCCCAAAATCAAATTGTTATCGCCCAATGCGATTATATAATCCGTCATAATTTTTTAGATGTTAGATGTTAGATGTTAGATGTTAGATATTAGATAACTTCCATTTAAAAAATCTAAAAGCGAAGCGGTCTAACCTTTAAAATCTAATATCTAAATTAAATATGTTTCAATTCATTCGGTAAATCATAGAAAGTTGGGTGACGATAAACCTTGTCTTGTGCAGGTTCAAACAATTCACCGCTTTCTTCCGGATTACTTGCCGTAATATGTTTCGATCCGACAACCCAAATACTTACACCTTCCATTCTACGAGTATAAACATCTCTCGCATTTTCCATCGCCATTTCTTCGTCCGTAGCGTGTAAACTACCAACGTGCTTATGACTCAATCCATTTTTGCTACGGATAAAAACTTCCCAAAGCGGCCAATTTTTCATTTTCTTTATTTTAGAAACCTATAAGGTTTTCGAAAACCTTATAGGTTTAGTTTTATTATGCTGCGTTTTGTTTATCTAATTTTCGTGCTTGTTTTTCAGCGTAAGCGTTTGCTGCTTCACGTACCCATTCACCTTCCTCGAAAGCTTTTGCACGGGTTTTGACACGATTTTTATTCATCGTTCCACCACCTTTCACTACTCGCCAAAACTCATCCCAATCAATCGCTCCGAAATCATAATGACCTCGTTCTTCGTTCCATTTCAAATCTGGATCCGGAATCGTTAAACCTAAAAATTCTGCTTGTTCAATCGTTACATCAATAAATTGCTGACGCAATTCATCATTTGTTTTACGTTTGATTTTCCACTTCATCGCTTGTTCTGAATGCGTAGATTCTGCATCCGTTGGCCCGAACATCATTAAAGAAGGCCACCACCAGCGATTTAGCGCATCTTGTGCCATTTCTTTTTGTTCCGCCGTTCCTTTAGAAAGCGTCAACATGATTTCATAACCTTGACGTTGGTGAAAACTTTCTTCCTTACAAATACGCACCATTGCACGAGCGTAAGGCCCATAAGAAGTCCGGCACAACATCACTTGATTCATAATCGCAGCCCCATCAACTAACCAGCCGACTGCACCCATATCTGCCCAACTTAAGGTCGGATAATTGAAAATAGAAGAATATTTAGCTTTACCGGAATTCAAATCTCGAAAAAGTTGATCCCGGTCAGCACCCAATGTTTCAGCTGCCGAATATAAGTATAAACCATGTCCAGCTTCATCTTGAACTTTCGCCAATAAAGCGACTTTTCGTCTCAAATTTGGCGCACGAGTTACCCAATTTCCTTCCGGCAACATTCCGATAATCTCTGAATGTCCGTGTTGTGAAATCTGACGAATCAGCGTTTTACGATATTTTTCAGGCATCCAGTTTTTAGGCTCAATCTTGATTTCTGCATCAATCTTCGCCTGAAAGTCTTCCTCTAAATTAATTATATTTTCCATTTTTTTTATTTTTGTATGGTAAAGGCAGATTTATCAACCTACGTAAGGCAAGGGCATGCCCTTAGCCTACATTGCTTGATCAAAATCTACGACTACTTTTTCCGTTAGCGGATAAGATTGGCAAGTTAAAATAAAACCTGCTTCGACTTCCTCTGGTTCAAGTGCATAATTGATACGCATATCAACTTCACCCTCGATTAATTTTGCTTTGCAAGTACAGCAAACACCACCTTTACAAGCATACGGCAAATCTGCACCATTGTTCAAAGCCGCATCTAATATATTTTCAGTATCGAAAGCCAAATCAAATAGAATTGTTTTTCCGTCTTCTTTTACAGAAACGAAACTAGTTGCCTTCGTTGATTTTGCAGCTTTTACTACAATATTTTTACCCTTTTTCGCATCGGGAGAAGTGAATAATTCAAAGTGAATTTTCTTAGAATCAATATTTCGACCCAATAATTCATCCCGAACTAAGAAAATCATCTCTTCCGGTCCACACAAGAAAAACTCATCAATTTCCGTTGGGTCCACCAGTTTTGAAAAAATCGTTTGTAGTTTTTCTTGATCATAACGACCAAAAAATAAAGGCACATCTAACTTTGCTTTTGTCAAGTTATGAAACACTTGAAAACGTTCCATATGTTGATTTCGCAAACCTTCGATTTCCTCTTTGAAAATGATTTTACCCACATTTCTATTCAAGTAAAACAGTGTAAACGTACTATCTTTTTCCGTTTTTAATACTGTTTTAATAATAGATAAAATTGGTGTAATCCCACTTCCTGCTGCAAAAGCAACATAGTTCTTAGTTTGGTTTTCAGCAACTTCCGTATAGAATTTCCCCATCGGCGGCATTGCATCAAGTTCATCACCGACTTGCAAAACATCATTGGCGAAAGTCGAGAACTTCCCACCGTCGATTCTCTTTACCGCAACTCGCAATTCACCATCCAAAGGCGATGAACAAACAGAATAAGAACGCCTAACTTCTTCGCCATTTATGGTTTGACGAAGTGTTAAATACTGTCCTTGTTTATAGCTAAAATCTTTCGCCAAAGTTTCAGGAACATCAAAAGCGATTGACGTACAATCCTCCGTTTCCTTGATTAAATCTTTGACTTTTAGTTTATAGAATTTTGTCATAATTAGTTTTAACTAATGGTTGATAGTGTAAAACTAACGATTGTTAGTTA
>Ga0115005_10003003_pt1 | contig 13409 bp, 13 predicted proteins | sample ArcOceMetagenome_FD_87163 | JGI IMG/M metagenome (GOLD analysis project Ga0115005, IMG submission 87163) | Marine eukaryotic phytoplankton communities from Arctic Ocean - Arctic Ocean - Greenland ARC118M Metagenome | ecosystem: Environmental > Aquatic > Marine > Oceanic | place: Arctic Ocean... | reverse complement strand
GCAAATCCAAATGGAAAGGACGAACTTGAACTTGAACTCTGGCTTTCCAGGCATGTCTGTCATGAACCAACAGCATACAGCCATGAACTTCCGTTATCCTACCACCACGTTAAACGAAAATAGTACAGAACTTCCTCCTGTACCACTTAGTAACAATTTGGACAACAGTATGATGGACTCTTCGGAAGCATCAGTAACATCCGTCTCTAGTTCTACTTCTAATAGGAGCCGTTATAAATACTACGGCAACTTCCGTGCTAAAGTTCCACAGTTAAACACGCAAATGAACAGGACGGTTTCATCAACTTCTTCTGAAAACAAGAGGCCGCGCAGCATGCCAGGAATGACGCCCATGCCTACTGGTAGTAACAACAATCCCAGCATCCTTCCAACATTCAGTTCTAGCAATGATGCCGCCGTCCCTAAAACTAGGGACAGGTACTCTGCTGCGGAAAACAGTGCAAGGCTTCAGTCTACGCAATCATCTCTACCAAGTCTGTACCAGCATATTGAAGACAGGATCAGGTATAGAAATGAAAACCAACCGGCCAGGGTCCGTCAGCATGTCCACAGTGTACATTTCAACGATCGATCTTCAATTGGAAGATCATCCATCGGGAGATCTTCTATTGGAAAATCATCCATGGGTGGCGTTGAAACTATATCAAACTTTTCCAGCCGCATGGCTTCGGAAGCAGGAGATCTAGACCTTGCCAACTTTGACTGGGTGCGTAATGCTGAAGTTGCAAGTGTACGGACAGACATGAGTTGGAATTCCTACGATTCATAAATATTTGATATTTGATGACATCATCATCAATTGGACAGGTAGAGAGAGAGAGAGCAGCGGGGTTCTTGACAACCAAATGAACTTAATTGTACCGTGTGTACCGTTCGAAATAAGAATTTTCTATTTGCTCCATAAATATTATAGAACATTGCAGCCAATCATTTTATTTTAAAGAACAGGTAGCCAATAGGGGTAGTACTAGTACTGACCGAGGATGGTACCAAAGGGAGCTCATAATTCTAACAATCAAAGAGCTATTTCGATATTTTGACCTGCTCAGTACAAAGTGTAGCGAGGGGAAAGGAACTTTTCACAGCGACGGAAATTTAGCTTGATCCCTTTCAAACTGCACGTACGCTTTCACCAGAAAAGTGAGCAGGTTCCCCCCAATGCTTTGCACTAGATTTTTGGTTTAACATCGCCACCACCTTCTGAAAAAATTGGCCTTCTTGGCCGAAATCATTGACATATCCCTTGGTTGCCTTGACCCCCCCCCATCCTCCCTCCTCGGGGGGGGAGTGTTGTACCCAAAGTTCAACATTGAAAATAGATGTTCTTGTTTTTTTGTGAAGCCGAAAACCGAAATCAACAAGCCCAAGGCAAGCAAGCAACATAACAAGCGAAGCCAGAAGCCAAGCAACAAGTGAATTCTTTTAGTAATACTAACTGTACTAATGAAGCACATCCTGCACCCTCTCTGGACATCCAAATCAAGAACATCTCCACATTAAGAAACACTTTTTAAATATGAATGGATCAGAGGAATGTGAAGTTTGCGAACCCCCAGTGGATTACGTAACTCAGCACCCAAGTTTGGAAATGGAAGTGGACCGGCGAAGTTTGTCATCAACATCCTCGTCGTCCAATGACAGCAGCAGCAGCAGCAGTAGTGACAGTGATGGCGATGGTGATGGTGATAGTAGCGCAAGTGGTTCCTCATCTTCGGCATCGAATTCATCTGCCACCACCAGCAAAGCATCGTTATCTCAAAGTGTCCAAGATAACGAATCCGAATCAAATGTTCACAAGAGGGGGCGAAGAGGTGCAACACCGACAGTACAACCATACTGGGCAAGAATGGAACGAATTGAGTTGTTCTCTACGGCTCAATGCTACTATCTCATTTCGTCGGATAAAGCAGCGACGGTATTTCGTGTCATCAAAATGGATAGGACGCTGATTGAATATCCTGCAAGCAAGAAGAATGTTCGGGAAAATACTCAAGGAGGTCGATATTCGGATAACGCGGCCAAACAAGGTGCCGATAGTACTGCGGAAAAGAATAAAACAGATTTGTTTGATCAGGGGATGGGGGGAAGTCGAAAATTAAGAAGTTTGCCGGAATTTTGTACAGAGGATCCCAACATTTATACGAAAGATGAGATACGTAATATGCTCGATATGATTCGCGATGGTGACCAATCGCAAAGCGCCGGAAGTTATTTAGATGGCCAACAAGTTCACTCAAAGTCTAATGGAGATTTGCAGCCTCTTGTTCGAGCTCACGGTATTGTTGGCTTCATCCGCTTCCTCGATTGTTACTATCTTACTCTCATTACCAAAAAGTCGAAAGTGGGTAGCATTGGCGGCAACATCATTTACACGATCAAGGATACAGAAACTTTTCCTATTAAAGCAGATGCCATGGGGTCTCAAGCATCTGTGCTGGATGACGCGGTTGGGACTGATCCACAGTCAATGCTACTGAATATGTGGAATCGTGGAAAGAGAAGCTTGAACTTGGGCCTTACCCCTAGAGAACTTGCAGAACTTCGTTACTCAACTCTTTACCAAGTGGTAGATCTGACCAAAAACTTTTTCTTTTCTTATACTTACGATCTTACTCAGAGCCTACAGCAAAATATGCTGACAATGACATCTCGGACATACCCACCTCCGCCATTTAAAAGGTGAGATTAGACTGTTGCCAATCCTTCAGTTTCATCTGAAAATTCATTCGCTCATTTCTTCTGTCGACACACAGCATGTACGTGTGGAATTATTTTCAAACAAGAGAGATGGAGGTAAGATCCAACCTGTTTAAAGATTTTAAATCGTCCTAATGTAAGCTGATCACCGCTTCTCAACTCTAACAAATCGCATTATTTATTTGCACACAGGAGGTAACTGGTAATATGACCAGCTTCCATTGGATTATGCCAATTATTCACGGAGCATTTATTCAGCGCAAACTACAGGATTATGGAAGGACCCTGAACCTCTCGTTATTAGCTCGTCGATCTAGACACTTTGCAGGTACTAGGTATTTGAAGCGAGGTGTAAGTGATCAGGGTAAAGTTGGAAATGATGTAGAACATGAACAAATAATACACGATGAATCCACAATAGGAGAAGGGATCTTTTCTAGTTTTCTTCAAGTTCGTGGAAGTATTCCAACGTATTGGACTCAGGAGAGCAGTGGTAAGATTTCATATGCGTATACACACCAGTTCAATTTTAACTGTTGAACAATTCTCAAAGGCTTACACTTGTTTACCTGGCTGGTAGTCACAATGCCGAAACCGCCAATCGTCCTTAATCGAGTTGACCCAACATATCAAGCCACCCAGTTACATTTTGAAGACTTGTTCAAGAGATATAGCAGTCCTATTGTTGTTGTAGATCTAGTCAAGCAGAGCGAGAAAAGAGAAAGAGAGGTTATCGTAGGGAATGAGTTTAGGCATGCAATTGACTACCTCAACCACCATATAGATGATAAGCACAAGATCAGATATTGTGCCTTGGACTACAGTCATATTAGTAAGCATCGAAATCTGAATGTGAGTTCTTCTTTGCACGATGTGTCAACTTGGGCGGTAAATCAGACTGGATTTTTCTGTAGCTCGCCCCGTTGGAAAATGTTGGAGAATAGTGCCATCATTCCTTTCGACGATAGCACCCAGATCACGTATAACCATGGTGTTCCCATTTTCCCCATGGAACAGAAAGGTGTTCTGCGTACAAATTGTATTGATTGTCTCGACAGAACGAATGTGGCCCAGTTCAGTGCCGGCGTAGAAGCTCTAGGACAACAGCTGGTTGTTATGGGGATTCGAAGCGCTGCGAAATTAAGCCCCTCTTCTAGTATTGTGAAACTTCTCATTGATATGTATGTGGAGATTGGAGATCATTTAGCGCTCCAATATGGGGGGAGTGAGGCGCACAAGAAGGTGCAAGTTCAAACTACGGGTAGCGATGCAAAAGGCGATGGACCAATGGGCAAACACAAAGAGCTGCTTACTTCAATCCGTCGTTACTACAGTAATGCTTTTACTGATAGATTGAAACAAGATGCAATGAATATTTTCTTAGGCCATTACATCCCAAGACGGCACCCTGTCCCACTGTGGGATCTAGAAAATGACTACTATCTACACAACTACCATTGCAAATCTGGCACCGCTTCAATGAAGTCTATGGAACTTTGTCGATATGTATCCTTGGCTTCTTTAGAAGACGAGGAAGGGACAGGAAAGGGAAATGGCACTCCTATTTTGCAGAGACCTAAACTTTTACCAACGAGGAGACTTTCGTTTCCTGTGAAAGATGCGGATCTCGGTAGAACACAAGAATCGTGGCGAGTTGAAAGAATTGCAAAACAGTGTTCCGCGCAGAACAAGGCATTATCATTATGGTGGAGGAGTGCGATCCAAGCCTACATCGATCAACGCTGCTGGATGCATCTCGGAGACAATCCTTTTGCGTCCATGATACCTTCTCGATTTGATAGAACTTATGGCGCTCCTGACGAATTGGCAAACTTTGATCATTTCTTTCAACGGCCGTTCACAAGGCCCCTTCATGCTTCTCATTCGTCACAAAAGCGTAAATCCGACGATGAAGAGAAAGATTCCCTCTTGTTGTATAGGAAGACGATGTCTCCCCCCAACGACAATATTCGTTCCGAAGATTCTCAAACTCTAGGTAATAGCGAAGAGGTCACTATCAAAGAGTTTGCGAAAGAATTTGGCTATCGGAATGCAAGTAAGCCATACCTTGGCCACTTTTTGCGCGAAGAAACTCTAGGGACATCTTTCAAAAAACATGATGGTAAGTTCATTATATGTATGGCATGATTACGGGTACGTGTAGGTGATTTTTTATCTAACAGATTCTGATTATGAAGGTGATTCAAGTGCATTTGAACAATACTCTAAATATGTGGAACCGAATAATCAACCATTGACGACCAAAGCTCGGAAAGAAAGGACTCATCAAGAATTCTCGAAATATTTGAATGATGTGACAATTAGGTCTGATGACGTTCATGGTGTGTTGAATGTAAGTGCATGCCAACTTCTATTTTGAAAACATCTTCCTCAATTCACGGTACAAAAGTGATCTCACTGCCTATTATTGGAATTTTAAAGCTGTCTCAAGGAGCCCATGTCAATAGCGAAATCCTTACTGGGCCATACAGGGGTTTATCTCAACACGAATCTGCTATCGAAGTAACTACTGTGATTAACGAGCAATTCAATGCTCTTGAAACTATGAAACGCAAAGGCGTTTTACAAGACACTGATAATGGTTTACCTCGGGTTGACGAGGAGCTAAAACGTAGAGAAATGGATACCCCCGGCGTGATGGATGCTGTGTACGGAGGCTGGAAGAAATTTGGGGAGTCTCACGATTGCTACCGGGAAATTGTTTCATCAGATTCGATGTATCATAGAAGGAGCGATTTGACCGATGAGAATTCAATGAAGTTATACTGTTCTTTCTTTGGCGAAGACACAAAACTCACAGACCTAGATGTCACCCACATGACAGGTGGCAGAAATTTCAAAGAGAAGACCAAGAAGCGATTTGAGGCAGAAGAAAAGACAGAGAACAAATCCCGATTAACGAGCAAGGCGGCGATACTCGGTATCCAAATACAGCAAAGTACAGGTTCACAACGAGACCCCCCAGCCCTATTTTCTCACGATGAATCGAATACCATGCCTTCTGGATTCGAGCAAATTAATGAGGATCTTTTTGCGAGAAAAGACAATAGGTTCATGGTGTTCAACCGTGTTGGGATAGAAGTATGGCCACCAAAGTCAAAGACGAAAGTGGGAGGCATTGAAGATGATATGACTATGTTACAGTCTACCATCACATAGATTATTTAAAAATACTTTCAACTTTGAAGTTTGAGACTTATTATCAAAATAACACAAAACTTATTACATTTCCTAAATTATAACAAAACTCTTCCGGATTTTGATTTTCAATCTTCACGAACGGCAGGCAAGGGTATCTCGAACCATATTGGGAATGTGCGAAATGCCTCTTTTCGCCAAGCTCCCAAAATCTGTAAACATGTTCCTATAGAAAAGCTTGTCGTACGCATAATCTTCTTCCTCGTGGAATATGATTGTAGAGTCGTCGTCGGCAGAGAAATTTGAATCTTCGTCGTCAGAATCAAAAGCAGCTAATGTGACATCGTCATCGTCGCCATATGTTCTTCCACTTAGATAGAATTTGATGAGCTTCTTTCTATTCTTATCCATAAGCGAATCTGGAGGAGGAGGAGCGGATTTCTTTGATTGCTTCCTAATAGCACGTTCCTTTACAAATTTTCTCTTGTAAGCTTTCAAGATATGAAGCGGTGTGTGGCCCTTAGAGTCCTTCTTTTTGAGTGCATCAGGATATGAGTCTACAAGAATGGCTGTAATCTCCGGGCTGGCACCAAGCCTAAAGGCCATATGAAGGGGTAACATCTTTCTATCATCTCCCTTACGAAGACCTTGAGGATGTGCATCAACTAATGCCTCGATCATTTCAACTGGCGCTTGAAGCACAATGGCAGAGTGAATGGGAAGAATCTTCCACTTAACTTCCGTCTTCCCTTTGGATTTGTCTTTGACCTCCTGAAGTCGGCACATCCATGTCGCTGCTTCTTCAGGATAATCAATGCACCTGATTTTGGCTTGTCCCCACATTTTTCTCTCGATTAATTTTATGAGCGGCGAAGGTTTTAAGTCATAATCTACTTCTTTAGGAGCAGATTTCTTCTGTTTGATATCTCTCTTAATGTAATTTCTCTTCACATTCTCTTTGGGAATGATTGTCAATGAGACATCGTCATCGCTGTTATCTTTAGACAGGACTTTGGGCATGTCTTTGGGCACGCCTTTGGGCGTGGAGGGCTTGGGTGATTTTGGTGATTTTACCGAGCGATTGCTTGCAATCCGTTGAACGTTTTGAATGCTTTTTTCAGCGGCAGGTTTGGCAGATTTGTTCTTGAGAATAGAGCTGCTTTCAGTGCTACCATTTCGAAGGATGTAAGCGGCCGATTGACTTTTATCCAGAAGGGAATCGTCACTGTTACTGTGTCCAAGAAGAACGGACCTTTCTTCAGTGCTCTTCTTTTGCAGCATCGCTGTGTAAACGGAAACGGTGCTTTTGTCTCCTGAGTCCTGAACAGTCAATTCTTCATCACAAGTTGATGTATCATCGATTGTCGACCTATCATCGAATGTCGACTTATCATCGAAGGTGGACTGTTCATCATCAAATGTAGACTGTTCGTCAGCTGATTTGCTGTCGTTGTCTTCTTCACTTGATTCGCCTGAATCACCCGTGATGTTCATCTTATCCTTAACCATTTTGATAAGAGTGTCATAGTTCCTTTTGTCTTTACCCACTTTATGCGTATCCTTGTATTCTTTCAAGACAGCGAGAGGAGTACGGCCCTTGTAATCCGTCATTGTCAAAGTCTCCGCATTCTTCACGATAAGAAACTGGGCAATGTTTACATTTCTCAGGTTGCGACAACAAAGATGAAGAGGGGTCATCTTCCTATCATCAACGCTGCTGATAGCAGCGGGATAAGCCTTTAAGAGCAAGGTGATGAGTTTGACTGGCGCATTAAAAACGACCGCCTCATGAATCGGGAGCATTCTCCAACGGACGACTTTTTCCTCATAGTCTTCATATGCACTGTTCTCGTCCGAAGAATCATCAGATTCGAATCGAACGACCCATGTTCTGGCCTCTTCTGGCGCCTGCTCGCAGCGCAGCATTGCTTCGTCCCAGTCTTTGTACTCGATGAACTTGTATAGGAGGGTTGGGCTCACATCATAATCCACACTCATTTCTTTCTGGGAGCCATGACTTACAAGCAATTCTTTTTTGTTATTCTTCGTAAGAATGCTCAAGGGAGGTTTCGATGCCGAAGTTGGGGTTCCTTTGCGCTTGGATGCGTCGGATGCGGGGGATGCGTTGGATGCGGGGGGTGCGTTGGATGCAGGAGATACAACGGACTTAGCTGTAAAAAACTTGGACGATCCAATAGACATGCAATCTGATGACTTGGAATATGCAGAGTCAACACTTTTTAAAGGAGAACGCGCGTTAGGGGGACGGATGTTGGCAACCCTTGGTGTCAAGGTCGATGTATCCAGGGAAATATATGAGGATTGGGACTGTAGAACATTGCTGGAATCCGAGGATCCGGCTTCCTTATCTATGCTACTAGGTTCATCACCAGTCAATTTACAGGTTACTGCCGATTCATCAATAGAATCAGTTTTCTTCTTCTTGTTTCGTTTACCGAGACGGGAGCCCTTTTTGCTGAAGAACGGCATCTCTAGTTGTTATTGCCAACAGATTAGTGGTTGCTGGCTTTCTGGACTCAAACAATGACCGGAATATGTGCTGTGGGGGACAACGTACAAAATAAGTAAGGCGTTGTTGAAGAATGAGAGCATGTAAGGCGTTGAATGCGACATACGTTTGGTGTTTGGTGTTCTTGTGAAATAGCTTTTTCGGCGACGCAGGATCTCCTCGCCTTTTGAATAATTTACACGAAACCGGCAAAATGGGTTGTTTCTCCCCGCCCCAAATTTTTCTGGGTGCATCGCTTAAAATTGATTGCATTTATTCCGTAAATAACAATCATATAACGCTAATGAAACCCAAACCCTTTTGCCAGCCAATTTCAAATTCTAACCTGCATTAGAAAAGAGGGAGTGCACCCTATTCGGATTGTTCCATTAAACAGACCCAGCCTTAAGATGATTGCGTTGGAGTATCTATCTTGTCGCAGGCAAACAAATCACGCTAGATGTATCCTGTAAATCTTAGTCTCCACATATTGTAGAGTACTCAATAATTACATGTACCTCTTGTAATGTAACATCCGTTGAAACATTTGGATTGATTCTCCTACTCTCGTGACATTTCGAGCCAAGTTCTGCTGTAGTTTTTAACACTACACAAAAGGCACAATCGTAGGGTACAGGCACTCTGCAGGTAAAGGATGAGCCACTTATTCGGTAGAAACCTTCTGGAGCTCGCTCTTGAAGTGTAGCTACAGTATGATGAATCAATGAAAAATAGAGGGTGGTGCGATCAAATCAGGAAGAATAGCTTGCTTCTCATCAAAGATTCTTTGCGAACTATTTCAAAATTTGGGAAGGACTAAAAAGCAATCATATGAAAACATTGAGCGCTGTGTTTGGTCTATTTTATAAATACTGGTATACTTGCACAAATATTCCACGTCTAGCGACAAATTCTTTACTCTTCCTCAGTCTGGTTCTCGAGGTAATCCTTAAGAACAGCAAGAGCACGAGACTCCTCACCGAATTCAGTGATGACAGCACAAGAAGTACGAACAGCCTTCTTGATGGAACCGTCCTCATCGAGCTTGGCGAGTCCGCACATAGCTCCAAGGTCCTTTCCAGCATCAACCATGATGATGGGAACCTCACTCTCAGCACAGAGAGCACGGATGAGCTTCTTGTACTCTTCGTTCTCGCAATCCTTAGCAAGACAACAAAGACGAGCGGAACGGCGGTCGAGAGCCTTAGCACACTCATGAAGTCCCTTCTTGAGGCCATCATGGATGAGTGCCTTCTTGAGGACCTACAGTTTATGGAGAAGTCATGGAGATTTTCTAGTTAGCGCGATGCATTGATTATAAATAGTACAAAACTCATCCCGATTGATAGGGGGGTATTTGTTCCTCGAAACATTATTCCCCACTAACAATCAGCGACAAACGCATGTAATGTAATGAAACGCACCTCCTTGAGACCATCAAGTACAGACATCTGTACTTCCTCCTCTTCTACCTCCTCTTCTACTACCTCCTCTACCTCTTCGGTTGCTACTTCTTCTACTACGGGATCAGACATGATTGAAATTGGATTAAATTGAATTTGTTGTGACTCTCACACTACTTCTTGACGTGAAAGAAAGGCAGGTTCTTAGAATGAAGATAGGAGATTGGAAACGGGGGACGATGGAAGTTTTTGGATTTTGAAGTAAAAGGTACGCGTAACGTGTGGCTTGCGATGAACCCGTCTGTCTGTACAGTACTGTACAGTAACGCGAAATAAAATGTGAGGCTGAGTTTGTCTGTGTGAGTGTCTGCGTGTGGTCAGGTTTACATTTTGCCGAGGGGGCAACGAATTTCAAATGTGTGCATGCTATAGCAATTGCTGTGTACAAAGTAGTGCTATTTTATCTCTCGCTTCGGCATAAAAGCTCGACGTGCGTGGCGCGGGCTGTTTGGGCTGTTGATGTTGGTTTAGAAAATGCCCTCCGTCATTGTTTCTCTTTGATGGTGGATCTTTCACTAAAAAAATATTTATGGCTGAAAGATCTTCATGGAATTCCACACAATATAACGAGCCCGACACATTAGTACTATTTCAAATAACAAGATGGATATTCAAAAAGAAAATAAGATTGACTGCTCCAAGGTGTTTGTAAAGCAATCCAGTTTCTCAAACGCGGAGACTGGTGATTTTGATGGTGCTTTCGCTGCTGTTGCTTTCAAAGAAGGTGAGTTGTGTAGACGTTGTCGCTTTCACGCACCCGATTCACGCACCCATGGAGTATTTTTCAATGTCGCAAGTTCCATCCACGCACCTCTTCGCGTAATGAAGATAGATTGAATTCACATGAATAGATGCCACAAAATCGCGACTGAAAATACTTTTTGTGGTAAAGACGAGGTCGTATTTTCACCAATGCCCTGTGTTACTACCCTAGTTGCACAGGATCCCTGCCAATGGAATGGTATACAAGTCTGCGTGAATCCCTTCGCAATCGCTTGTGATTCAAGGTAATGAAAATCACTAACAACGCTTTCAATATGAAAATACTCCTGTTTAGGCGATTTGATCGAGAAGGGAGTCGTGCGCCGTCTTCCCGATGGATTCGATGGAATGGCTTGCCCTTATATTTTCACCTGGTCTACTGTGAGACCAAACAAGACCTGGGCCATGGCCAGTGGATGCGCACCTTACTACAACACATGTAAAGCAGGAACCTCCAATACCAGGATGGACAGAGATTTCGATGGAGACTCCTTCGAGATTTATGCTGCCAAGGATATTGCTGTAGGAGATGAGCTTCTTCACACTTACATTTCTCTCAAGTGGCGCACATGTTTTGCCGACCTTAACGAGATTGTTCATGCCGACACTAAATAAACAACAAAATCTTATCAATAATTGTTTGATGTAATGTAATGAAGAATTAAAGACAAATTTCTTTAAGTAAAAGTACAGAACAATGCTGACAGTAACAACTTTACATTTCTCTCAAGTGGAGCACATGCGTTGCTGACCTTAACGAAATTGTTCATGCTGACACTAAATAAACAACCAATTTTTATCAATAATTGTTTGATGTAATCAAGTGATGTAATGAAGGATTATAGACATTATAGACAAATTTCTAGATGTAAAAGTACAAAACAATGCTGACAGTAACTCGGAATCATTCTGCAAAGAGGTTCAGGCAGTTGTCTCTGCAATATTTTGGTAGCTGCTTTTGTAGATAAAGTTGGTCTTTGATGTTTTCTCCAAACAGATCAACCTCAATAATGGACCTATCAGGACAGGTCAAATTCATGGCAGAATAGATATTGGTGACAGTGTTGTGGCTTGCATCCGCAGTAACTAAGTCACAGTCATCGCAATGCCACCACTGAAGGAAACAGATGGTATGGATCAGATAATAAATGTGAGCTATGAGTAGAAGCAATCTAAAACAATACTTTGACATATATATGTCAACGAAGCCCACGCACCTTGTCTTGTTTTTCAGCCCAAAACGGGAATGGGACGCAAGAGACGTAACGACAACCACGGCAGTTTGTAATTTTCTCTCCGTCGCTTCGTAGAAGTACGAACGATGTAATAATGATACAAACAATGCTTAGAATGAAACCGAAGAAGCGCACGAGGGAACTCTGAAATTTCGATAAGAAACCCTTTTTAACCCCAAAGAATAAATGTGATAGACGTTCCAATTTACCAAGACCGCACAGGAAGCCATAAACCATTCCACCCAAGTGCGTGAAGTTATCCACAAAGGGAGTCAAGCCAATAACGACATTCTGAAACGGAAGTTTAGATGATGCGTGAGTTGCAGAGGTGGTGATTCCATATTTTGATAAAATGACATAATCATCACAACGTACCAATAGAATATCTAATAGTAGCCAAATAAGCACCCAGAAATGGCGAAATCTTTTACCATCATTTACGGGATTGACAACTTTGCTGAATAGCAAGTTCCAATTGCTCACAATGTCAGCAATACACCCTCCAATGAGACCAAAGATCCCCCCTGACGCACCGACACTGATATATTCAGGCAGAAATAAGGCACTCATGATGGTGCCGCCAATAGCTGGAATGATGAATAAAATTGCAGCATTGATGAAACCATGATTCATCTCAACAGCGGATCCAACGAACCATAACGCTAGCATATTGAGGACATAGTGGATAACACCGGCGTGTAAAAACATGGGAGAGAAAAGTCGAAACCACTCATTATCGTTCACAATCAATGAAGTCTTCTTCGCCCCAACATCAATCAAAGTTTGTGCACTTGGTCCAATCATTGGATTGACAGTCAGCGATTCAATCTTCCACCCATTTACCCCAATTGACAATATGAGACACCCTGTGCAAATAAACATGATAATGTAAGTAAAGAAGGGCTGGTTGAGTCCAGAATCCTTTGCGCTCTCAAAATCAGCCCATGAAAGATAAGGCTCCTCGTGCTCTCTTCTCCATGCAGCATCTTCTGCCCATTCAATGTCAACTCTAATCCCTGTCAAATGATCGTATAAACCAATGATACCCCATGGATTCCTGTAACCATATGTTTCCCTTCGTTTTTGCTGCGCAAATGTAAAATCCCGAAGACGTCTTGCCAGAGCAGGATCATCAGTCACATCATTTCGGAAAAGGTGCCTAAGGAGTTCGTTATTTGTATTCTTGGGTTGAGTATTTCTCGACTGGGTAGCGACTTCTGGCCTTCCCACTTCACGAGATGGGCGATTAGACCCAGACGCTGGCCGCCGTACCGGTAGAGGTGTTTGCCATTGTTGCTGGGCTAATTCTTCTTCATATGAATCATCAGAACCCTCTGCTGTTCTGATGTTGAAGGGAATCTTTGGTTCTGAAGCCACAAAATATTTATCCTGATCATCAGAAGCCTCTGCAGTTTTGACGTTGCTGGGAATCGTTGGTTTTGAGTCCACAAAAGATTTATCCTGATCATCATCAAAATTCTCTTCTGTTTTGATATTCCTGGGAATATTTGGTTCTGGGTCCACAAAGGATTTATCGTGATCAGATGCTTCCATCGATGCCGG
>Ga0115005_10002998_pt1 | contig 13423 bp, 13 predicted proteins | sample ArcOceMetagenome_FD_87163 | JGI IMG/M metagenome (GOLD analysis project Ga0115005, IMG submission 87163) | Marine eukaryotic phytoplankton communities from Arctic Ocean - Arctic Ocean - Greenland ARC118M Metagenome | ecosystem: Environmental > Aquatic > Marine > Oceanic | place: Arctic Ocean... | reverse complement strand
CGAAGCAGTTTTGAGGTCGCTGGATAATGATGCTGGAACTACTGCATATGCTGTAGCTATCACGGGCTGCCCGACTTGGTACGAAGACACGACTGTTGCTCCCGACACAGGAAGTGAATTGTACGAGTTAACTGCAGTCGTGAAGTCTCAAGTTTGCGAGACCACCGAAATAGCCGCCGCTAGATTTCTCACGCAGGATTCTGCAGCAAGAGGAAACAGGAAACTAGCAGCTGGCGCTATGAATTACACAATGTAAGTAAATGTCACAATGAACGCTCGAAGTGCTATCTTTATCCTTTTGAAGTTCTTCGGGTCTCAACAACTGTTTGTTTGTACTTCCATCAATAGGCACGCACTTGTCCACCCGATGGCCAACTACTGTCCTGTTGAGGGAACCGGAGGAGAGCTATATGACAGAACGCAACTCTTCAAGTCCCAGAATTACAATGTTGAAATTCTCGGTCATCCTATCACTGATATTGACTTGAAGGAGACCAACCCATACATCGCAGACAATATTGAACTTGATGTAGGAATAAGAGATTCGATGAAACTCCAAATCTGGACATTGACATCGCACCCTATTGCAATTCTAATGGACTTCAACACGATCCTTCAAAAGCCACTAGACGAAGATATTGATTCTCTTCTTGGAAACCCCGCGCTCAAGGGTTACTATATTAGATCTGTCCCTGATGCAACCTCTAATGAATCTGGCGTGGATACTGGATTTCTCATCATCAAACCTTCCCTGCAAGAGTTTGATAACATCGTTAATTCTTACATTAACACTCCTTTCGACCCTATTTCTGGATGGAATGGAGAGGGCCACCACAGGTTTGTTGGAGGCATGGGAATCAGTGGCTTCCTCTCATATTACTTCTCCAAGGACGAAGGATATGTCCAGCTCAACCGCTGTATTTACGCCAACAATGTCGACGACGAGTGCCTAGAAACGGTTGACATCTCGGAAGTCAAAGTGGCGAAAGATTATGAGAAAGTTTGTGGTGATCCCCTCAAATGTCCTTACGATCAACCAGACTGGAGTGCGGAGAAACTTCAAACATGCCATCAGTTGCACCGTAAATGTAAGTTATCTACGCAATTGATTATTTTGTGGACAGATGGTACATTCCAGTCATTTTTACATGTCTAACAATTATGGCGTCCTTTCCAGTTTATGAATACCGTTACCAGTTTGAAGAAAAGTTCTTCGACAAAGGCAATAAACAGGAGAGAATTGGTCTGTTCAAGCGAGAAATTTTCCTTGGATACTGTAGGCAGTAAGTACAAATTGCCTTGGCGACGTAATCCAAAGAATCATAATAACCTCACTCACATTGTCTACAATTTACGAATAGACCTGGATCTGATGGTCATCTTCCGTTGATAGGTGATGTTATCGAGAAGCCAGACTGGCAGACTGTTTGTCCTCCTGGCTCGTGTCCTCAAGGGAGTATGATGAAGACCGACTGCACTTGCACCGCACCTGAAAATCCTTGCGATGCTTGTCCCGATAACACGTTCTGCCAGTTGTCTCCCACTCTGATGTGTATTGACTGTACTTGTGGCTTTTGCGATTCTGTTGGAATTGACTGCTGCGAATTTAACGGCGTGAATAACTGCAAGGCAGCAGGAAATGATAGCGACAACACAGAGTGCGTAATGCAGAATGATTTCTTCCCTGCTTTTGAGGGGGCTGGAAACATTTGCGGAGGAGTAGAAATTTCCAGGACTGCCGTTCCGAACGGCTGTGGATGTAAACCAAACTCTGATTCTCCATGCACTTATAACAAAGAGTGGGGTGAGAAATCATACAAATGCTTTGTATGCACTGCGAATGACTTGTCCATAGGAGCTTGCGATACTTGCAAAGAGTGTGTCTCACAATGCAACAAAGGAAGTTGCATGTTAACCGCGAAGACCTCTGAAGAATTTTCCAGTTGCTTGAAAGCTATGAAGGATTCAGATTGCAGAGCAAACTGTCATTTCCAATGCATGAAAAACTAGAGAGATTTGCTCTGAGATCTTTCTAGAAACGCACCAGCAAGTTCGATTTCGAGGAGAACTTGATTATCCGCATGATCTATTCGAAACTGGTATAATACAAGAAAGATACAAAATCGGCTGCTTTTCTAATATTTATAAGTCATAAAACTTTATTTGTTTATAAAAGATAGCTCTCTGAAAAAATGTACGTTATAAACTCTTTCATTCATCACCTACAGCCTGCTCATTTGACTATCAAATCCTCAGTTGACAACCACTTTGAATGTCCTACCTGCAGAGCTAGCATCACCAGCAGGAGAGACTCGAGGAAAGTTCATCTACTTGAAGATATTGGAAGTGAAGTAGTACGCGTGGTTGCCCTTGTTCTTGTTAATCAACCCCCCCTTCGTCTAACTTCTTTGATGTGTTGTACTGATATTTCGATCACCAGATGAATAAAGTAGTTCACAGCGCAATTGAATCACTGGATAGTGTGAGCGCTTTGCAGACAGCATCAGAGGACCAAGAAGCCATTGCTCACAACACTGCAGAAAACAGTGAAAAAGAAGCCTTCTCAAATTCCGAAGATCCAGTGCAAAATAATGGATCAGAAAATGATGCGGAACATCATCATTTTCCTGTCTGTGCCTCTCCTCGAATGAAATCGGAAAGAAAGATAAAACCATTGACGGTGATGCGCCTGTGCCGAAAAGGAGAATTTCAGTGCGACAAGGTAAAGACGATTCAACCCAATCGAAGAAATCGTGTAAGGTCTAAAGTTTTGATGAATGGATCAATGAGCTCGTTCAATCCGAAGAGGGGGTTGAACACTGTCATTTGCCTTGCACGTATCCAGGCAATCCGTTACTGGGATACTGGTGTAGCAGCGCGAGAGCAGCATCTGATTCCATTGGCTGGCGACCATCTACGACGAGGGATTCGAGAAGCGCTGTCATGAGCTAATAGCATTCAAAGAGGAGTTTGGACACTGCAATGTTTCTCAAAGGTATCCTGCCAACCCGCCATTCGGACGACGGTGTAACAGCATGAAGATGCCATGCAAACACATTCAAACCGGTTTGAAAACAAACACCAATCTTGCGCAAGACAGGATTGAGCGACTGGAGAAGATTGATTCCGTTGGTAGCTCATCTACGATGAGGTATTCGAGAAGCGCTGTCAAAATCAAAGAGGAGTTTGGACATTACACCGGTACCACTAGAACATCATACCATAAAAAACAAATGGGAATGGAAACAATGACCAAACTTTCTCAAGATAGGACGACACCACCAGAGGAAATTGACTTCAAATGGCAAAAGTCTAGGCACTGGAGAAGTACTACCGCGAGCTGATAGAAGTATACAAATACCTGCAAAGTATCCAGACGACTTTGGCGTGGTGAAAATAAAATACAAAAGAGAATGGCACAAATCGAAGTTTCCTACAAAATTGAATTGCGCGGGGGCGATGGTTACGATCATCTTGGAGCCACCTGCTGACTTACGCAGATCGGCACTCGTAACCACCTTACTCTTTTAGGATGCTGCTTGTTTGTTCGTCATGGCTACCATCGCTGCCGCCATGGGATTGTGCGAGGACAACACCACTGAAGTTTTCTCAAGCTACACGTAGTCGAAAATGTTGGTGTGTTGTTTTATGCAAGCAGGCGAAGGCGAAACGGCGGCCTTCCCTACATGATCATCACTCTACCGTACCATATGTACTGTATCACTGTATCATACCGGCAGCCGGTATGAATAGAAAACGTGATCACAATGCAAGACAGTAAAATTTCAACACTCCCCTAAAAAGTTCAGTGCTGAAAGAAATATTCTCATTGTTGTACGTACCACTAGACATACTTTCAACTTGCTGAATGTACGCAAACGAAACAGAAAAATGCTCTCATCCAACAAGAAGAAGTAAAAATACACAACGTATCGTGACACCAACAACAATGAACTCGACGTCGAGGGGCTTACTGTGAGCACCAAGGGTGGCGTCTACATCCCATTCCCGGAGAAGATGTTCAACATGCTCCAATGTATAGCAGTACTTTCAGGAGCGATAATCTTTGGACCATTGTAGGTTGCCGTGATGAGATTGTTGTTTCCACCACTTGGGACGAGGTGGTTGCTCTACATTACTTGACATATAATATATCTTGCCGCATAGCGCACAGATGGGCGATCAGCGTCGCCTTTGAGAGCGAGCAATCGTCCTGTTTACAATGGTGTAGTAGACAACAAAGATAAGCTCGCATGAAAACCTTTTTGGGAATGAAATCACTGAAGAACGTCACAATTGCTGTCTTTTCCTTTGCTGTAGGAACTGTTTCAATCAGTATATTCGAAACTAAGACGTGTAGAGCTTTCCATGGCGAAAAAATTACAGAGAAGAAATCAAACTGTGTGGATGTCATTGGTTTACAAAATAGAACTCCAGGAACCGGCAAGAACAACGAACAACAAGTCGAAGTTGAAAATTGGAAATATCATAACCTATGTATTAAAAAAGAGAAAAAGAGACAACTGTAACGTACCGATACTTTCGATGAAACGCAGTTCAGTTCACACTTCGAAACAATTACCAATTACCAATAACCACCGTCTCATCAATCATCAATCATCAATCATCAATCATCAATCATCAATCATCAGTCATCACTTAGTTAGTTTGTCAACAGAGTGTCAACATTACATACCATCTGAGATCGCAGTAACGTACAATACCGTTAAAAGTACAAACTCGTCTTCATCGATCGAAGGATACAATTTCTTTCACTAAGATATGATATCACGGGGCAGACTCTTTTGGGTTGCTATCCTTGCCCCTTCAATAGCCTACGCATTTCATGGCTCGTCCATCCCACATCCAAAGGGAACGACTGCTGATATAACTTTCCGGTTACATGCAGCTGTAACCAAGGAACAATCGCCACCATCTGTTGATCCAAACGCTGATCTTCAAAGAAAACTACAAGCACAGACACTGTCACGCATAACGATTCCATCAATAGCTTGTGCTACATTATGCTACGCTTCATTTCCTTCCATCACAATGGGCCTTCAAACTGCGATCCACGACGCCTTCGATGGCGCAAATACCGGGTATGGGTATGAAGCGCTCAACCTGATCCTCACTGATAACTCCAATCAGTTCATTCAAAATGTTCACAATTTCCTTTCCCTGCTATTTTCCTTTTTGACGGGCAACACCTTATTTTTCCTATACAGGAACCAGGAGAAATTGTATTACGCACTCTTTGAAGAAATCTCCGCATTGACTAGTTTACTTGAACAATCAGCGTTATTGGCAGAAGGGAGAGAGACGTATCGAATTCTATTGGAATGTATTTCGCGCTATGTAGAAGATGACTTGAAGCTTGTGACTGATTACAAAACTATCAATGGAGAAACGTCTACTTCTTATCTCTCATTTGTGCTCGATGATGTAGATTTTGCAAGGGAAGATCTTCCTGCATTAATTTTGAGCCGAAGGCCAAAGTACGATCCGCTGGAGACTATTTTGTATGTAACCAGTGTCGGAGAGCCAAATCCCATATATTCCACAGTGAGGGAATTGCGTAAAGCGAGGGCCAAGAGACTTGGAGCTCTACAGAGAAAGATGCCAGAGGTGAATATGTATCTACTTTACGTGCTTGGTTTCACAGTATGGATTAGTTTTCCAGTTGTTGCGGCAGGGTCACAAACAGTAGGAGGGGACGCTTTGCTCGAAGTATTTAGAGCACAGCTGAGTGTAGGCATATTTGCAATGGCGGGACTCTTGGGGATAATAAATGAGCTGAAACGCCCAGAAGTTGCATCTGCATACAATGTTGACTACTCTCTTCTCAGGAAGCTTATTGGTGGGATCGAAAATGATTTGCAGATGAGAATGAAGCGGCACCAACAAATGGTGGCTCGTCAGAGTGCGACGGAAAATGTAAGCCAAGATGACGAGAAACCAACAAAGAGATTTTTTGGAAGAAAGCGGTACCAAAAAACTCAAGCCTTGGATCCACCTAAATAATCAATCTGTTTTTGAGTACTTTAGTGTACGAGTCACTCTTACTTTAAGTTAGCCGCATGATCTACTGACGCTTACAAGCTCCAAATCCGATCAATCAATGCTACCGTAGAAGCAAGGTGTTTCACCAAATTGTTGCTATTCCATTGCTCCATTTCTGAGATTCCTAAGGTCAAGGGGTACACTTCGCTTCCGTACCTCTTCTTCTTATCAATGAACGCCATCTTTGCCTCTCTCGCAGTAGCTTTATTGGAAATGATTGCAAGATTACCAAGCCTATTAACCCATTTATCACGTTCATCGGCATCGGGCCAACTTGCGCCCCATGCCTTCTTATTAGCTTTGACGGGGAGGATTGATTCCAAATAGGTATCCGCAGCATTATTGATGAGGTCTTCGCTGTCATGTTGCGAAAGAACGAACGCATTCAAACGCTTCAAAATAGCAATTGCAACCTTCTTTCCAGACGCACTGGAACCAAACTCGGTCACAACTAAAGATTCACGAAGAGATGACTTATCTTCTTGAGTGATCGCCGAAAACTTCCCCTTTTTACCAATTCCATCAAGAAAAGAAAATATCTTTAGGGATCTCTCTGTAGCAGAGGGCTTGGTCAAAGCCATCCAAAGAGCAAGCTGTTCCACTTCGTGTAAATATTCATCAAGCTCCATCACAGGCATGGGTTTGCTTCCTTCGGAATTTCCTGCTCTCAAAAGCAATTCAAGAATAATGGTTTCTACCTCCTTGGTAGCTGGGACGTTGCCAGTCATTTCTCTCAAGAATCTCAAACGCATTACAACAGATTTCCAAGCCTTGCTTCCCTTGCTTCCTGCGTAGAATCCAAATAGAGTGAATGTCCCCTCTCTAAACTGCCCAAGCAAGATGCTTGCAGGTTCAACCTTCTTTTTGTAAAACACGTGCCCTTCATGTTTATTCTCAACTACATCCATTCTCAACCAACGTTCAAGTGCGTGTACCTGATCTCTCTGTCTTATCTTGGTTCTAAGTCCTGCCGTAGCTCTGAGTAGACAAGCATCCGAAACGACCTTTCTGCCAACGGATCCATTATCGATATCAGAGACAGCAGCAAGCTTATCCCAATCATCGAACGTTTTGTACATGTTACTCTCTTCAGATGTGTATCTACGAAAATGAATTTTCAACGTGAGCGTGAGCAAATCTTTTATCGTTCACGAACGCCAAGGAGGTTCCGATTTCATCGCAATATTCGTAGTTCTGCTTACCTGAAACAAACAAGTCCCTTGAAATCATCAATGGGCTCATTGTCTTTCCCCTTTCCTTGGGCCATGACCAAACTCCTAGCAATAGTCGCAGACTCTGGAATACAGACTAACATGTAAACGTTCTCAACCAGGTAATCAAGAAACTTGACTCTTTCGGTCTTACCCATCTCAGCCACACGACTTGATAACATATTAAAGTTTTCGTATATGCGCTGATTCGCCCTCGTCATCTTTTTCACATGGACATGTTCCAATTCGTTCATTTCATTCTTGAGGATATGGCCAAGGATCTCGTTGTCTCTCTTGTTCAGCACAATACGAACAAGGTCAGCCTTGCGGACCTTTGGAGGGTACAACATATTCGCCAATTCATCAGCTGTATCATCCATATCTCCATCCAGAGCAAATGCCTCCCTCAACGCAGCGAACAATAAGCATAGAGTGACGAGACGCTGCTGTCCATCATGGACATCATACCTACTCCCAAGACCGTACAACTCCCTATCCCATTCCATGGGAACCAAGACAATTTGACTAAGTTCATAGTCTTGTTTGGGCTGTTCAGCAGAAAGGATCCCATTCGACCCATCTAGCAAATCTTCCAGAAGCTCCTCAGCTTCCTTGTTGGTCCATTCATAACCGCGGACATTCGTGGCAGTTGAAAACGTGTATTCGCGAGAGTCAAAGATGGATCCAAGTGGAAGACGACTGGTGATTGACGCTATTCCTTCTTTGGCAGGTGCCTGCATTCGGGCAAAGAAGGGAAGATCTCCCAAGGTCATGGGGAGCTTTGTTGTCTCCTTCCTGCTAGCAGTGCTGTACGAGTAGGCATTCGAGTTCGAGTGGTGAGAGAATGTAAATGATTGACATGCTTGTATTATGGCCAGGCCGAGGATGGCTGATAGGATGGCTGTCCATGACGAGTTCATGATCTTTCCTTCCAAAGATGATGTTCGAGTTTGCTAGCTAGCGACTGGTAGGTGGGGAGTGAAGCTTGATTGATTGCTTCTTCTTTAGAACAACTGTGACACTACTTTTGGAATGGCTGAAAACTGTTGATGGATGATGGCTGTCGCGTGTTTTGTGTGTTGTGGATTGAAGGATGGATCGCTTGTTTTTAGTGCAATAATGTCAAGAACCTTCTTCAACCAATACGGATAATGTTTTGTTATGGAGCACGAAACTTCAACGCAAACAGCCTTATAACGGTCACAGACCCTTTCTTGTCGCCAAAACGTGTTTTGTTATGGAGCACGAAACTTCAACGCAAACAGCCTTATAACGGTCACAGACCCTTTCTTGTCGCCAAAACGACCATGTTTTGCAGGCAGTAAAACAGTCACAATCATAAAAACACTACTAAACTCATCCATTCATTTTTCCACAGCAATAATACAGACAATCTGATGCATAAACCAAACTATCTTACCTATGGATAATCGCGTTTCAAGCGACAAAAGATGAATCGCACTCCATCAATTCAACTGATAGATTTGGAACCACTGGACAAGGTTCTAGCACTTCTAGACGAGCAACAAAAGTTATGGAATTACTATATATAAAAAGTTTGAATCCAAGCGGCAGAGAATAGAAGAGATTGTTGCAATTATAGACGAGCACAAGATCCAGTAGTTAAAGAACCATCAGCTTTCCTATCTTTTCACTTGTTCTGATTGTATTTGTTACAATCAATGCAAATCCAATGCTTTTATCAGGATTCAACTTTCAATATGGTGGTTCAACTATGACGAATGATAATTTCACAAACGGAAGGCGAACTACAAACGCGCCGCTATTTAGATGTAATGGTATTGTACTTGTAAAATATTGGGCTCGCGTGTGTTAGACGCATTGGTTTTTATGACGGTACGATGATGAGATTGGAGGAGGTTTGGTGGTGTTGACTTCAGAAAATTGTGCGCGATCGAATTGGGCAGCGGCCGGCCATTCAGAATTCCAGAATGTCCATGGTCGTTTCCTAGTTTCGCGCATGACGAATTACAGCAGCCCCCGCCGTTGGCTGTTCACTTGAATATCATATTATTGTTTTAGTGCGTAGAATAATACAAATCAAGAACCTGACCAAGGAGGCAAAACCACCAGATCACAAAAGGAAGAACCACCATCAATCACACCATGCCCTCCCCAAACCCCTACGAAGGAGACTATCAATGGCCAGACAATCTCTACGATGAGATGTTTGACATGGGACTGATGGCAAAATTTGCGTACACAATGGGCCATATTGTTCATGCATCAAGACAAGCTCATGAGAAAGGCGTCCCATTTGTTGGACTAGATTTCGACCCAAATGCTGACAAGCACAGCATCACCAAATCTTCAGCCAGCGATCCCGAACTTAAGAGGTCGTTTACCCCTGCAGAGATGAAGGAGATTATGGTGGAAAATCAAGAGTTTTTGGCCAGTTTTAATAGCAGCTTTGAAGGTGCTAAGTTGGAACGTTTGATTTCTATGCTTGACAGCTTGCAAGCTAGAGTAGATTCAAGCGGGATTGAGAGGGCACTGGCTCTTGAAGAGTTCGATGATACATTTCAGGAAGATGAGAGCGTCTACGGAGTTGCAAGGTATGTATCTGTCTTCAGTTGTCTAGATAAAGAATGATTCAATTAGCATAATGTACGACCACTTTCCAACCCCCGCTTCTCTATGCCTAATCCAGGGATTCTGTCAACAAAAGGATCACTATCATTTTTCGTGGAACAGAAAATGGTATATCCAAGAAAGTTGCCATAGAAAATTGGCTTGCAAATGTCAAACTTGCGAAGAAATCAGTTGAAGTGCCCGCTCTTCTCAAGGATAAGTTAAAATCTAACGAACTTAAGTTCCACACAGGATTCTATGGTAAGGGATTCATTAAACATCTGGACTGCAATACTTTTATTACCAGACGGTATCTCTTGTAGCAGGAAACTAACAAGTTTTTGAAATGGCAATAGATTACATCTTCAACGAAACCGAAAAAGAAGATGCCGCAGGAACCCGCAAGATGGATCAAATTTTGGAGGATGTGAAGGCTATCCTTGCAAAGTACCCTGATCATAAAGTTTACGTCACTGGTCATTCCCTCGGCTCGGCACTTAGTACCATCTGTGCGTTCTATTTGGCATGTGAAGATGATGATGCAATTCCCAAACCAGTTACATGCGTCAACTTTGCCAGTCCTCGTGTCGGAGGATGGAAATTTGCCGAGGCAGTCCATTATTTGGAAAAGAACAAACAACTTCGCATGCTTCGTTCCATCAACGAAAACGACATTGTTACTGCAGTTCCCAAGACAGGATATTATCATGTAGGACATCAGGTCACTTGTTATAAAGATGGCCTGTTCAGGAAGAACATTGAGCCCGAAATTATTTACATGAATCCAACGGAAGGATTCGTTAAAAGGTGGAGGAAATATCGGACCAACAGCATTCTTAGCAACCTGGCAGCCGATCATGGTATTGGAGGCTACCTTGGGCGCATTTTGAAGGGTAAGCCCTTTCTTGAAAAGAAAAGCTTGAACCAGATGTACATTGACGAGAAAGTCTTTGAATAAACTTTATCTCCATCGACTGAACACAGAGATGTTGTTGTAAGAATCGAGCAAACAACAGTACATGAGAGAAAATGATAGCTGAAGAAACGCAATCAAGCGATACTGTCGTGATAGGAGTGAGTCAGGCAACTTATATGTAATATGTGAAAAATCATTATTCGTACGTTTTTAAATTCAATTAGACTTTGAACAGGAAGGGGAATAGTCCCATGTATGTACAAACAGAAATAATAAGAAGTGCTTTTATTAAAAACTTGCAACTACTTCCTCGGCTGAGATTCAGCTTAGTAGCTAATAGCAAACTGCTCGAATCAGAAAAACCAGGGGGATTCAGTTGTTAACTTCTCTTGAACTGGAGCGGTCTTTGTCAAAACATACTCGTGGGGACGATTCTCGTCAATCACCAAAACTCTGCAGTCCAACCTGATGTGTCGAATGGGTCTTCCATTCACGCTGAGTTCGCAGTCGCCGTCTTCATCATCACAATATTCTAGACTAAAGTCTTCTTGTTCAGCGAGCACCTTCACTTTATTTTCCGGTCCACAAGCGCCTTGAATTGCCCTTTCTGCAAGCATCATTTGCCAGAACTTTCCCCCAACAGCATCTACGGCCAAATGAGCAGATACCCATTGGAATGCACCAGCCATTATTGCTTCTACTCCACGAGTTCCCCAACATCCCGCACGCCATACCACTGCTTTGTACCCATTCCTCTTTCCGAGGTAGTTCATGACATGAAGTGGTTCGCGCCCACTGATAGTTTCAACCTTGACACCAAGATTAATCAACCGCTGCCTCAGATCTTGAGAAGTTTGCATCTCATTTTGCAAAGATCTTGTAGCTGCAAGTGCCACCTCTTGACATGCCAAAGCAGCCTCCGCAGCCTTCTCAGCTTCAAGTGATTCAATCGCAAATCTTGCAATTTCTGCAGCCGCTGCAGCTTGCTTGGCTGCCTCCGCTGCTGCATTCGCAGCAGTAATAGCCTGGGCATTATCACCAGATCTCAACAAGACACGACTTGCCTTTCTACCTTCCGCTTTCCAAAAGGCTTCTATGTCAAGCCCAGGGGGTAAATTTGGATCATCATTTGAGACAGGTAGGTCCTTTAGGTCGGTCGCATCCAAGACAATAATACGCTCTACATTTGCTGGCAACGATTGTCCATTTGTTGCAAGCCACTTGAGACCATTCAATCGAGCCATGATGGATTGATCCCCCTCCGGCCCACGCCCCGCCCGAGGGAACGTACCAACTACAGCATCCATTTGCTCGTACCAAGGCATCATTGGGTTACTCTTCGGTTTAGCATTCTCAGCCTCATCTTCAAATCCAAAGAAATCATCCAAATCTTCAGCTCCCTGTTTGAGTTCATCTGCAGCCCAAACTGATTCAGGCGGAGGTGCCAATTCATAGGACCCGACCTACCATATTGACGATGAGATGAAAAGTGAGGAAACAAAATGCAGCAGAACAAAATATGCACCATGTGCTTCCATGCGCTACACACTCACCTCGCGGAACGACAAGCGCTGACCACCAAAGTCACGCCCAAAACTATTTCCATTACGAGCATACGCATGAACATCATCGCTGTCCACTACGGAACAATGAAGGAATCCCAAGGGACGTCCAAACGAATTGAAATGCTTCCTCGCCATCTTCTGCAACTTCGAGTTCGCCAACTCCCCATACTCTTCAATGAGACTCTCACAGGTCTCCTCCTCTACTCCCATATTGACATCCAATCCAGCACTATGCATTGCAGCCGCACCTTCCGACGCAAGCTCTGGAACCGGATCAGCACACCCAATCACAACTCTCGAGATCCCTGTCATTTGGATCAGCTGGGTCATGGGAGGTAAAGACTGTCCATTTCTGCGAGAACCTGGTTCGAGGGTGACATACAAAGTACTATTCCTCAAATCCTTTCTGAGTTCTTTGTCAGAGGGCCAATTGACACACCACTCCTTCAAAGGAGTGGAGATTACGCCAGCATTTGAGATAGCAGCTTCAACCGCATCCTTCTCATAGGAAGAACTACCAGAACCAATAATCTTACCAGAGGCAGTAGCAATCACTGCCCCAACCATGGGCTTTGGGAATGCGGAATGCAAGCCATGTTCTCCACCACTAATGTTAATAACAAAATGGTAAATGTCAGTTTTTGAACATAAATGGAAGATGGAGAATAAAAAGATTTCCGCATAGCTTAGCATAATATAGCTCACCTTGATTGTGCCATCTTGATTGCCTTCTTCATCATTTTAATATCAAGAAGAGTCTGCTCATCAGGCTCATCAGCCTCCACAATCAAATCATCTGCTGGAATCTCCGTTTCTTCCTTCGTCTCTTTCACAGCGACAGTTACACTTTCATCTTTCTCTTCCTTCTTACTATCTTCCTTTTTTTTACTGTCCTTCTTTTTACCAGCGGTGGCACTTGCTACTTTGTCTACCACAGAAGATGTCTTATTTGCAATATCACCGCTTCCAATCAGAGTCGTACCAGCACCAGCAAACAACGTCGCAGAACTACTGCTACTATGTTTGACGAAAACACCAAATTTCGCTGCTGGTGCAAATCCCTGGGAGTGCTCCTG
>Ga0115005_10002996_pt1 | contig 13424 bp, 14 predicted proteins | sample ArcOceMetagenome_FD_87163 | JGI IMG/M metagenome (GOLD analysis project Ga0115005, IMG submission 87163) | Marine eukaryotic phytoplankton communities from Arctic Ocean - Arctic Ocean - Greenland ARC118M Metagenome | ecosystem: Environmental > Aquatic > Marine > Oceanic | place: Arctic Ocean... | reverse complement strand
TTGCATTGTCATTGCAAGTTCTTTGAACGGGTCAATGACGAGGATATGTTTGGCATCAGATGGGATACAATATATTGCCACATCAGTTGCTAGAGCTCCGCTCAGCCATTTGTATCTTCTTTCACCACCCAGGTCATCCCCCACGAGCGATGGTAATTGTTGTGTCTCGGGGTCAAATTTGAGCACACGATTGGCATTAGAAGGAGGCCAATAAATACACTTATCAACTCCAACAATTGGGTCACCCCACCCCACAGATGTATATCCTAAAGAATGAATTGGATCCCCGATCCATGTATAGTTATTGTTCGTTGTATCAATCTGCAATACTTGACCAGCACCATTCGCAGCATAGATGTAACCATCACCAGCCAATACACCATTCCCGCAACCGAATGATCTCTCAGCTTCCTCCCCTACAGTAGATGTTGTGTCAGGATTGGTTAGGTCAAACTTGACAATGCGTTTGGCAAGATAAGGTATACCGTACAAGCAATCATCCTTTCCGACCACCGTTCCTCTGTACTTCAACCCTCCTTCTCCTAAATAATCCCCGACACTGGAGAGTGTGTCATTCTCAGTGTTCAATCTCATGATCCGACGGGCATAGTATGGCATATAATAAATATTATTGTCTTGGGCAAGTGCCCCTGACCACCACAAGTAACGACCGGTCTCTGGAAGCTCGATATCGTCAAGTATTTCGACTGTGGCTTGGATCGTATCAATTCTAAGAATGTGATTGGAGGATAAAGGCGCGCAGTAGATCCTGCCGTTATTGGCTCGCACACCACACCACCACTTCTCTCCACCATCACCGAGATCAGGTCCAATCTCAGTCAATGATTTATCGATAGGATTAAATTTCACCACACGGCGAGCATAGAAGGGAATGCCGTAGAAAAATCCGTCCGTTCCGTCCACAAAATCCCACCATTTCAAATCCCCTTGAATCTCATCATTAATGAGTGTTGTGAGGGAAGAAGGTTTTGGTAATGTACTAGGAGCAGTAGTTGAACTATTCTGCTGATTTGACGACAACCGAGCAACAGCTAGCTTAGATTTACACAATCCCATAATGGATTTGAATTGTGAATTGTGGAGTAGTAGTCGAGGTGTGGGGGAGGTGAGGGTTGATTAAAAAAACGGAAAGGTGTTTTGAACAGGCTGGAAGTTCATGAAAATGCGTATTATTATATTAGGTTATGATTTCGAGATTGTGCTTGAGAAAAATGATGGAAAGAATCATCTTTGGTTGAGCGAACAAAATTGAGTCCCGTATTTCTCTAGATCGGGAAAGGCTATTTTATTTTCTTCCATTTGATTGTTTGTTACAGATTGCACAGGCTTACTTTTACTTACAGGCTTACAGGCTTACCGGATCACCTACCGGTAGTATCTAATCAATTGCACGAGTTTTACATTGATTTGAATGACAACGATGAGCACCTCAGACAAATCAAAAACTAAGGGAAAAGATGCATCCAAGAACATGCAAGCATTGGGCAAGAACCTAAGCGAGGGATCAATCGTGAGGCTCTCCGGCCTTATGTCGGCCAAGGGTCAGAAGATGAACGGCTCCGTTGCGGAGATTGTGGGAGATCATCGTGAAGGCCGCTTTGATATCAAAATGATTGAATCCGATGCCGGCATTGACATTGACATTGGTAGCGGTACTACTAGCGGTACTCGTATCAAGACCATGAATATGAGGATTGTGTGCAGCTATTGTTTCAAGGACAAAAAGAAGTTCCAATATTGCGTCCTGTGTAAATGTGCATGTTATTGCAACAAAGGATGCCAAGCAAATCACTGGAAGCAGACCGGGCCAAGACAACATAAGCTCCATTGTACTGGAAAGAAGGCGGCTGCTGGCAGACCCACTGGTAAGCCGAAGAACAAACCACGTGCTGCCAACGACGACGACGACAAAGGCTACGAGAACCTATACTCTGCCTGGACAAACAGACTACCAAAAGAACTTGCTTGGAAGAAAAGTATGGACCATCCCTCTTGGTCGAACCTCACCCAACCGACGAGACATGCATTGAGAAAACTCCACGAGAGGTCTGGCTGTGTCGTTCCTTGGCCTGTCTGCTGCGAGACACCGGCCATGCTGGATGACCTCCCGAGCTTTCTTATTAGTCATCCAAACATGAAATTCGAAATCATTCTGATCAATATTCCGGGAGTAAGTCAACTCCCCATTTTACGGGAGAAAGCACCAACATATGCTCCTCATCCTAGCCAAGTCGGATCTGTTTTGCATGGAGGATACTTTGAAAAGGTGCCATTTCACTCCCCGTTACCTGTCCGGTATGCAATCATTGGAGAGGTCGTTTGGACCAAGCACGATTATGAAGATTTCGAACACTACTTTGATGATCCAATGAGGAAAGGAGCGCTCTTTGAGTGGCCCGGCGCAGAAGCTGTCGGTATATGTCCAGGGACGGGCAAACGTGTCAAGTATTCCTACACCAAAAAGCATCTCCTCATTGTTTGCAACATGTACGGTCAGGCTATTCGCGGTTCCAGCTTCAACTTATTGTCACGGCTCATGCCTCGTATTCTCACCATTGAGGGTTATTACAAAATGCTTGGTCCGGACAAGAGAGATCGGTGCGTCCCTGCTGTAGTGAAGCATGGTCGAGGTCCTTGGGAAACTTCTCAGGAGGAATTTTATCCCAAGCAGCTGGAATTCGTGAATTCGACGGTTCGGGGCCAGGGGTATCCTAGTACCGCCGCAAACGGTGCTCCCATGTTTGCATCTAGGGCTTACGATCGATACCATGCGTCGGGAGAGTACACCAAATATGAGCGCTACATGGAAAACAAAAACGTAGATCTAAACAGGGCCATGGGCTGGGCTTGAACATGTATTTTAGTTCATGCTATAGTTTGTTTCTGAAAACATGGGCTTTGTATCATATAAATCGATGAACTGTATTTTAAAGTAATACGAGTTGTACACGTAATTGTATTGCATAGCGTAGACTGGTGAAACAACAAATTCCATCATGCAAACGGTTACAATATTATTTCCTCCTTCTCCTGCACTTCATGCAACGCAACAAGGGCTTTCTTCCATGCCCCAATTGTTTTGCGCTCGTCTCAGTTTAGCTGTCGTTGCACCTTAGACGCTCAAGTATTGCATTAAATCTCGCACTTGAAGATGATTCAAATGCTTCATTTGCACTGGATGATGGCGAGGTCATTCTCCGAGTGAATAATTCCTCTTGACTCCTTGGAGTTCCCGTCTCCACAGTTTTGGCCACGGGCTTCTTGCGGGCTGCTTCCTTTCTCCCGATGCTATTATTATCATCAGCTTTCCAAGCGACTTTCCGACCATGGTGTCTCTTCTCTCTCGATTTCTTCATCAACTGGGAAATTTTATCTTCATGGGAATCCCCATGCGAACGACTTGCCTTTTTTGCCCGATTCGATGGAGTGGATCCTTTCTTCTTTGTTGCTGCAAAAGGTTGCGGCGCTGGTCGTCCTCGTGATGACGACTTGGGCTTTCTCTTCTTTGCTGCATCGCCATCAAACTTGATTTCAACTGTATTCACTTTGGAATATTTAATTTCTTTGGACTCTGAAGATTTTGGTGGGTGAACAATTTCCCTTCGGGTTCTTCCTTGCATTTGCGGGGAAGGCTTTGATGCCATTGATGAGATCTTGCATTCTTTCGCAGTTCTTCGGGTACTATCTGCAGTGGGAGGGGTAGGGTAATTTTTTGCTTCTGCTTTCAATGGAACCTCAGGAAGTTGTGACTCTATACGTATAAACAAATCGTTAGTGAGCTTCGATGATGTAATGGCTGGTACAATAATTGAAACAAGGTGAAGGTTATAGATTCCTCCTGATCCCGCACTCACCTTTCTCTCTCTCTTGGCTCTGATGTCCCCTCGTCAATTGCCCCACTTGTTCCTGGAGACGATCAACTTCGCCGCGCAAATCAGACACTAGTAGATTTGCTTCACATAACTGTGCTCGCAGAATCTTGCTACATTCATCATCTCCAATCTGGTGATCACTACTAAGTACTGCACCCGGTGTAGCTTCCCATTGTGATATGCGGTGTACAAGTTGACCAGCAATTTCAAGACGAGCGAAATGAAGTGACCCGCTTTTCGCTCTTGAGTGGAATCGAAGGTGGTCGACAATAGTCAACTCTTCTCCATGTGTTCTTGTCCCTCCATCTACAATACCAATCATACCGAGTAAGCTGTTTTGGACTCCATTGTTATAGACAATTACACCCGGATTGTCAGCAAGAAAAGAAAGGAATTCCTGCGGTACTTGCATCATTTCTTGCAAGGAATCCCTCGCTCGTTTTGATTCCTCTGAATTCAAACAAAAGCGTGTCCTCCGTTTCGGCATTGGAATATGACTCCGATTTGTTTTGTCGTTCATATCACGCCATGCCTTTATTAGGTCCGTTTCAAAATCTTGTATTGATGCAGTGATGCCTATGGGGTAGCGTGCGTGACAAATGCTGCCACCGCCATATTGATTCTGTGAAGCCACCTTGAAAAGGCCATCATATTCACGTGGACCAAGAATGCCCATAGCTTTGAGGATGTTCAGAACTTCGGTCCCGTCTAGATTGATTGAGTGGAAATCCTGTTTACATTCCTCGTATGCTGCTGATATAGCGTTGCGCCTAGTGCTCAGGGATCGCAATCCCTGAGAAAACGAAGAACAATCTTCTTCTTCTTCAGTTTGACAGGATGAATCATTCAATTCCATTGTAGAGCGGCCTGTCGTGCGGTCTCCATCATCGTCTTGACCACTTCCATTGATGTTAATATGGCTGGCGTTATTAGACTGGTTGCAGTCCTTCATCAAATGTCTCGTTCTTTGATAATAACCTCGATATCGAGCCTGTATTAAACTACTGGCACAAGCTCTCGCGAGGAGTCCTAGTTCTGTTTCAATATTCGATTGCATCTTCCGTGATGGTTCATCATGTGAAACACAATTGCTTGATTTCGAGCTGATACCCGACTCAAGAATGTTGCTGCGTATTATCTCTATTTTCACCATTCTCTACTATCCAAGTGCGACCAAAAGAGTATTGAAAACGGTATTACCAATAGATCCAATTGAAAATTTTAAAATCGAGTTTTTAAAAACAATCTGACCAACTTCAAACTTGAAGATACAAAATGATTCGGCAGGAACTTGAAGCGCTGAGGGCGTTGAAATATTTTTTAAACGATGCGTCCTTCAACTTCACATTTCGCTCGCATCTGGACCATTCTTGCCAAGCGCTGACAATGGGTGGGTCCAATGCAAATCGTGCAGAAATCTGCCACCAGTACGTGTACGTGAACTCTCTCGTCACAATTTTAATACTGAAAAATTGCCATTTTAACACTGCCATCAATACTGCTGTCCTCATCATCGCTATCAACGCCATCGCGATTAAAATTCTCTAGCTCAAAATTTCCTAAATGTTCGTCGTTTTTGTCTGGAATGTGGTGTCCTCCGGAGACTCTTTTCTTTCCCCCAAAGTAAACCATTAGAAATTTCTCATCAAATTTCACAAACCAATTCTTCACGCCGTCGTAGACTTGTTCAAATTCCTTTGAAGGCGGCGAAGCAAAAATTACAAGATGTTCATCTTCGCCATTTTCAACTTGAGCTTCATCAATAACTGATTCATCTGCATCTCCTTCCTTCATCCCAGACACATACAAAATTCTTTCAGTGAATCCACCGCAGAGAATAGTAGTCATCATACATATAGACAATGTGCATTGCACATATGTCTCGCGATTTTCTATTGGCATGTTTTCAGCTAGCGCATAGGCAATAGCACCTCTCAACCCTGCGAACCAAAGCACTAGTTGCATTTTGTACGTTATTCTGCTCCCTTTCCTGGTCCGACGTCTATTGGAAATAAGGCTGAGGGGAAAGATGTTGCAGAATCTTCCAATCACGCAAAAGAGCATTGCATACAAGGAGAAAGAAACGTTCCAGTCTTTGAATCTTCCAGTAAAGACCCCCATGCCCATGTATAAAAATACAATTATTTCTGATACCGTCGCCAGAGTCGAAAAGATCTGGAAATGTGGCAACACATTATTTGGTGAGAATGTACACGTATTTGAGCATGATGGCCTGTTCCAACAAAGAGTCATGACAAAATAGATCCATCGCCACCGACCACTCACCTGTTCTGTAGCATGCCTAGAACGCTCTGACAGATTGTAGCTATTGTAATGACTCAGCACAACACCATTGAAAAAAAGACTCATGATCCCACTCAAACCGAAACTTTCCGCCATGGCATAGCAAAGATAACAAAAGAGAAAGAGCAGCGTCGACTCGAGATTTGCAAATTTTCCAATAGAAGTATGCTTGTAAATGAACGATGTGCACAGTCCAAGTATGACACCGACCAAAATAGACGATACCGCCATGGAAAAAAAGGAAACAAAAATCTTTGGAATGTCATAGCCGGTAATGTCGGGTGAATCCGGATCATAATATTCTCGAAACGTCTTGAAGAGTACAATCGCAATAGCATCATTCAGCACACTCTCTCCAAATACCAAACTATACAAAAGCCTATTGCAATTCAATTCGGGATTATTCATGATGGACAGCGTAGCGACAGGATCAACCGCAGCAATCAGGCTTCCGAATAGTAGTGCCTCCATCGGATTCGTCGAACTGATCCCCGTGATCCATCCCTTTTGCGCAAAGTAAAACGTGAGAAACCCCACCACTAGGGTAGATACGATGGTACCCACGAGAGCGTATAATGTGATTGTGCCAATGTTTTGGAAAAATGCCTTTTTTTCTAGGCTGTATCCTGCTTCGAAGATGATGGGGGGCAAGAGAACAAAAAAGAAAAATTCTGGAGAGAATTGATACAGGCTTATATCATTGAGGAAGAAAGTCACTAGGGCACCAATTGCGACGCCTAATATCATGGCTGCTGAACTGAAGGGATTGAAAGGGAAATTTTGTGTGTGAGTGGCGTTGATGATTTTAATGTGATGCTACGGTATTTATCGTAGCGTATGTACAGTACAGTCATTCAAACCACAACTCCTTACCTTTCAGGGAGGAAGTAGATCCGATTCTCCTTGATGACATAAGCCAGCAAAACACAGATGATCAGTATCACATTCAGAAACACGGCAGCGTAGGCATCTTCTTCATGCAGTTCTTCCGCGTCTATAATGGTTGGCGGAAATGTCGGTATGGACGTCTCGGTTTCGATTACTGGTTGGTTATTTTCGTCAAATAGTGCTGTCGAGGCGCCGTGGGGGTGCTCGAGTCTATTTATGATGTCGGCAAAAGTCTCGTTATTCATGTTTGCTTTCTTTCAATTCAATGTACTGTACTGTAGATTCAAGATGAGACAGACGTCAAAGGATGGATAACTGACTACACGTATGATGTATGATAGAGGATGTTATGTCCGCGCTCGCTGGCATCTGGCACACAGTCCATCGCATTCCTCTATTTGCCCGTTCGTGTTTGTTACGCTGATTATTGTTTTGTTCTTCCTGCTTCTCATTTCGCGCAAAACTTTGAAACACATTGTCCATTTTTTTTCAAAAGTCTGAAAAAAGTGTGTGGGTTCCAAACTGTTCCAAACCACAGATTTCAACATTTTCAATTTACCGACCGGTTGATTTGGTCCGTGCCGATGCTGATACTGAATACTGTAATACTGCACAGCTCATTCATTAGCCATGTCACATTCGATTCAAAAGATAGTCTCCCGTCTCAATGATCCCCCTCATGATTTGAATCTACGGTTGGTAAGTTCAGAGCGAGTAGTCATCAAATCTTCTTGCAAGCAACAACAACTCTGGTAGCCTAGTACTACTAGCTGTACCGAATTGAATCGACTGAAGAATCCAAGTTCAATTCTAACTAAGCGAGTTCTTGCTCTCGTTCTTTTTATTCTTTTCGTGACAGGTTGCTTTTGATGAGAAGAAACCAATCGAATTGATTCAGATTCTACTCAATGTATTCGTATCCATTGATGCATCCAATCCCGGCGATATCCACTTGAACGCGAGGCTGTACCACGAGAATGCTCAAGCTGTTAAAAAAAGTGTGATCCCCTTCCTATCGACACTGCAGTACCCTTCCATGCCCAAAGAGGAAGACGAATTGGAAGCATTTGTAACGGCCATCGCGAACGGCAATCAAGGGTCCATCTATCCGATCCTCCTCTACTGCCTTTCAAATCAAGATATGCTAAAGGAGAGAATGTACGTGGCTCCGTTCCTCACGACGATTCTCCTTCCTCTTGATGTCACAATGACTCAACGCGATGATGCCCTATCGGATCTCTCTCGATGCTACCAAGCTCGTCAAGAGGAATTCAAATCCGTGTTCCATCAATATACAACCATCAAGAAAGAAGAGGATGCATTAAATCAAAAGTCCAAGGATAATGATTTGGAGATTTTGCAGGATGAGAAGGATCAGCTCCTGGACAACATCGGTGAGATGGAGGATAGGGTCCGAAAATCCGCGGGGACGGATTTTGAATCGTTTCAGAGATTGGTGAAGGCTACCAGTGCCCTGAGAAGGGAGCAAGATGAAGACAATCGTCTTTGTGGAAAGTTGGACGAACAGAAGAGAGCGTTGGAATCGACTAGCTTGAAATTGAAGCAAATGCGGAATCGCCATGAGTCCATTCGGGCTATGCATGGTGGTAGTAGTAACCAGCAGGGATCGTATACCGATCTTGATTCGCAGTCACTGTTGGATGGCATGCGGAGGGAAGTTGCAGAAGTCACCATGACTGTCAGGTCCACTCTAGTCTCGGAGGGAAATGACCTTCATCATCAAATCAAACTTCTTAAGCAAGAGAGGGATAAACCCATTCGTACCGAGGAAGAATTGGAGCAGCTCCTTGCTACTCGGGAACAATTGCAGCAGAATTATGATGCAACATCCAATCTATTGGAGAAGGAGAAAATGAAAAGCTCCCATCGTAAAATTGCTATGTTTCGTCAGGTGAGTACAGTTAAGTGTAGGTTCGATCGTAGTGAAGTGGCTGTATATAGTTCAGAGTATGCGTATGCGTACCGGTACACCTAGTACTGTTCATTATTCATACACTGTATGCTCAATTATTTGTCCTCATTCAAAACGTTCAGCATGCAACTGTGTCAGCGACTAAACTCAAAGCTAAAGAGAGGGAATTGCAAAGTAAGCGGGACCAATTGGATGTCACCAAGAAGAGAGTGGCACAGCTCCGATCAAAACTTGCTGGTTCTACGGCAGAAATCAAAGTTACGGGCCCGGTCGAGCTACCCGACGGGAGGATTCTGCGAGGGAGCGAAATCCAGCGACACGTGGACTCTTGTCGGGACGTGTTGATACAAGAGGACGTGAGGAAGAAGCTCATCTCGGATCTGACAAACACAAATAATGCAATGGAAGGAACCATTTCTGAATTGAAAGCGAAACATACAAATGCAAGACAATTTCTCGAGACACGAGAAGAAGAGGCCGGTGTGAAGGGTTTCCATGCAATCCAAGAGACGCTCCAAAACGTGCAAAAGGATACAGAAGAAGTGAACAAAACAAAAGGAGAAACTCTCCAAGAGATCAGTGATATCGTGACAGAAATGACCGAGAAGCTGAAGAGAGAAAGGGAGAAATTGCAACCAATGGTAAGCTGCCTAATCTCAAATATCTTGTTGGTTTTCTTGTAAACGTACAGGATATTTGCAGAAACTAATTGCTGCCGTCTTTTGATCCTATGCTTGTTGCTTTGACTCGTAAATGCCACAGATAACAGACCTCAAGTCGAAGAGAATTGAGTTCAAAAGAGTTCAAACCATCAACGATAGCAAAAAGGTTCGCTATGACAAGCTATCATCAAAACTAGCTTCCGAGAGGCATCATTTAGAACGAGAATGCGATCGTCTTCAATCAGAATGGAAACAGTCTGAACGTAACTACCATTATCTCGCAAATGTCAATGAGGTTGCCAGGGTTAATCTTGAAAAGATCGAGATGGAAGAGAATTGGAAGAATGGAGATGATAAAATGCTACCTGATTTCAAATGCCTACACGATCTCTATGAGCACAAATTAGTCCAACAGGAAAATCTTGCTAAACAACTTCGTATCGAGCAGAGGCTAATCAAAGAGAACGAGCCGGAGAACATGAAGCAGGTGAGTAGGAAAGGCCTTGATAAACAAATTGTGAAAAGTGTCACTTCATTGTGTTTGTGCAAAGGAATAACAAATCATCCATCGTTCACACTTTTAATAGCGGCAAATGTTTTCGTGCTTGCAAAAGCTCATGCAGCTCAAGGTGGGGTTAAAGAAAGAAGAGACCACCGGAGAGAGTTTTTCATCAGGGAGCGAGAATGGAAACGATTCGTCTGTGGGTTATGATCCTATTTCCGGGGTGTCGTTTGAATAAAATTGGCTTTCCCTGGTCAAAACTATTCAAAAATTTACGTCCGTGGGGAGGATAAATCAGTTCAACGAGTGCACCACAACCGTTTAAATGCAAACGTATCCTCTGAACTTCGACAAGTAGTATTTTTTACGAATGTGTGTACACACATTTTCACCTTACTATTTAGAAGAAATATTAATGAGTGCCGACTTCGTCTTTTAGATTGCATGTCAATCATCCGATTCAGTTTGCACATTCTCATTCTTGCCACCTTCTTTCCAGTTCTTGTTGGCTTTCCACTTATCCAGATATAGAATGCCAGCCACGATAGCCACGACAGAAATATTTTACGAATCTCGAGTTTGGGGTTGAAAAATCCTCCATTAGAATGAACCCAGGAAGTCATGTTCTGGATGATATCGTTGGTGGTTCCAGCTCCTTTGGAAAGCAGCAACTGTTTGTCTACGTATTTGTTCTCGCCATTTAGCAGTTGATGGCTCAAGAGTCCTTGTTCTTTAGTATAAAGAAAAGAGCCATGTTCCGTGCGACGTCTATTATGTCGAGGACACAATTGTTTTCTTCGGGAGGAATCTCCCTGATTGTAACATTACGTGTACTACCCTTTCCCTTTCCGTTTTCGTATAAACCCGTCTGGTATGATGAATGAGCAAAATCTTCCCACCCGAGTGTAGTACTGCAGCAGCAGGAGTGCAGTCTCTAACAGCATTGTTACTAGCTTGAATTCATCAAAAGAACTTCTACACGCAGGTGACCATGCTGTGTCTGTTATTAAAATGAAGAGTGACACTTCTCCTGGAATGAACGAATCGCGAAGAAGGGACAGGGTTCATCGTTGATGCGAAGGAAGTAAATGATGGAGGAGCAGTGCCAGGACTTCCAACTGCATCTGTACGATACGAGCTTGATCAGAAAATCTGCACGAATGTTCTATTGGGCAGGATTTCACTACAACAAGCAAAGACTAGTTCTTAATAAATATTGAATTAGAGATGAACCGTGAGGGAATGGACAATATCGACATGTTCTGGCTATTGTTTAAAGACGGAAATAGAAAGAGGAAATCAAAGGGATGGCCAAGAGTTCTTGAACCGAAGCTTAATGACGCGTACACTGACAAGAACAATAAAAAGAACAAGGGCAAGAAATATATTCCTAGTAACTACAATGAAATCGAGATGTGCCAATTGCTGTACGAGGGTACGACATGCTGGCAACATTCTTGAAGGGGGTGGGCAACAAGTGCAATGTTAATTTCGAGAAAGGGAGAGATAGAAAGCGAGAATGGTTATAATCCTATTTCCGGGGTGTCGTTTGAATAAAATTGGCTTGCTTTCAATTTTACGTAAGCGTTGGGAAGGCCTTTCCAACATGTCCTCTGAAGAACTTCGACAAGGAGTATTTTTTTACGAATATGTGTACGAACGTGTACGTGAACACATTTTCACCTTACTATTTAGAAGAAATATTAAAGCCTGCGGACTTGTTCCTAGTATAGATTGCATTCCAATCATCCGATTCAGTTTGAACATTATCATTCTTGGACTGCCACCTTACTTTCCAGTTCTTGGCCTTCCACTATCCCGAGTGAGAATGAAAGCCGCAATACGTAGCCACGACGAGGAACCATTCTTCATCCAAGGGGGGGGGGGGCATTCTTCAATAAGTTGAAACACTTTCTCAATGCCAAACTTTCTAACTGCACTATCATAGAAAGTCTCGTCGCATTTCTCGTCCTTCACAAATAGACGACCTAGCTCCTGTGGATAAAGTCTGAAATTATTCTTCAGAGTCATTGAAAGTTCCTTGAATGGGTCAATGGCGAGGATTTGTTTGACACCACCGGATGGTAAACAATAGATTACCCCTTCAGTTGCTAGAGCTCCATTCTGCCATTTGCCTTTACCCAGCAGATCATCCCCACGAGCGATGGTGGCAATTGTGGTGTCTCGGGGTCAAATTTGAGTACATGATTGGCATTGTATGGAGGCCAGTAGATACACTTATCAACTCCAACAATAGGGTCGCCTCATCCCTGTCCCCTTCCTCCTGAATAGATTCGTTCACCAATCCAGGTATTATTGTTTCTCGTTGTATCAATCTGCAATACTTGACCATACACATTCACAGAGTAGATGTCACCATCACCACCCAATACACCATTTCCACAATAGAACCCTTTCACAGCTTCCTCCCCTACAGTAGATGTGGTGTCAGGATTGGTCGGGTCAAACTTGACAATGCGTTTTGCACGAGAAGGTATGCCGTACACGAAATCATCATTTCCCACCACCGTTCCACTGTACTTCCACCCTTCCTCTCATAAATCATTCCCGACACTGGAGAGTGTGTCATTGTCAGGATTCAATCTCGTGATCCGACGGGCATAGGATGGCATGTAGTAAATGTTTTTGTCAGCTGGAAGTGCCCCTGCTGTCCACAAGTTATAACCGGTCTCTGGCAGCTCGACATTATCAAGTGATTTCACTGTGCCATCGTTGGTATTAATATTGAGAATATGCTGATGGCGTTAAAAGGTGCACAGTAGATTTTGCCGTTGTTGGCTCGCACACCACACAACCACTTGTATGCACCCCCACCGAGATCGGGTCCAATCTCTGATAAGGATTTGTCGAGTGGATTAAGCTTTACCGCACGGGGAGCACAGTAGGGAATACCGTAGAAAAATCCGTTCTCACAATCTCAAAATCCTTCCATTTTTCCTCATCCTCCCCTTGAATCTCATTACCAATGTCAATAAGTGTTGTGAGGGAAGATTCCGTCATGATTTGGTAATTAATTAAAATGTGCCACCCAATGGATACGATGTTGTGATTGTGAGTGCCCAAATACTCGTATCTCGTATGATGCAATTAGGGTTCTGATTAGATTGGATGTTCTGTCTGTTCACATGGCTTGAGTTATAATAATTCGTGGCAAAGAATCGTCCGAAACTATTTGCAAGGCCATTCAACAGAAATTCCTTTTCTGTCAAATGTCTACAAGA
>Ga0115005_10002993_pt1 | contig 13427 bp, 15 predicted proteins | sample ArcOceMetagenome_FD_87163 | JGI IMG/M metagenome (GOLD analysis project Ga0115005, IMG submission 87163) | Marine eukaryotic phytoplankton communities from Arctic Ocean - Arctic Ocean - Greenland ARC118M Metagenome | ecosystem: Environmental > Aquatic > Marine > Oceanic | place: Arctic Ocean... | reverse complement strand
TTTGTATCGGATTTTTGTTGGCTAAGTCCCATGCAGTTTACAAGCCCATAAAGCTAAGACGTTTGCCTAATCGATTGCCGATCCCCCAAATATCTGTCAAAGCCATATTTGAAAGTATGTGTTTTATCTGCGCTTCGGTATCGATAACAGCAGTGCCTTGAAATCCATCCATTCGCTTAGCAGCATGATTAGCGGCTTTTGCTAAGTTAAATGACCTCTGGCAAAGCCGGAGGCTTATTTAAATGACGCCCTCAAAGGGCTATGTTTTACACCCAAGGTGCCTAAATCCCAAACTTCAACTGCTCACGGTGTTCATCTTCTTTCTCTTGATTGCGGATATACTCTCACCATTTCCTCATCAAGCCCTACTGTTGATACAAAATATCCCCTCGCCCAAATTTCTTCACCTGCCTAATTCCGTTGCCTACCCTTAAAATTTCGCGCGACGGATATCGCACTCTTTCCTTTGATAAAACCCACTACATTCGATACTGAATATTTCGGCGGAATACTTAAACACAGATGTACATGATCGAGCATTAAATGTCCTTCCTCAATTCTAACGCCTTTCTGACGGGCTAGATCTTGAAACACCTCGCCAAGGTGTTTTCTTAAACCTCCAAATATCAACTTTTGACGCCTCTTCGGAATAAAAACAATATGATATTTACAATCCCAACTTGTATGGGACAAACTCTTATAGTCTCGCATAGGTACACCTTCTTACTTCTAGTCGAGATAAAAAGATACCTGTTACCGGGGGATAGGTAGAACCTATGCGAGTCTCCTCGTCAGAGCCGGGGGTTACCTGTTATTATTTAGGGGTGGCCACACACCCATGCAAATAGGTAGCCTGACTTCACGCCAAACCGTCTTTCTGACTGTATGAGCTAGGTCATCCCATCCAAGCTCTGGCACTGAGGCGTATTTACCATAATAAAGAAAGCATTCGTCAATACTCACAGTTACACTTTTATTCCTTAAAAATATGTGACTGCCCAGTAATAAAAGGGAATCTAACGTATTCACACGTTTCAAGTAAACATAGTGCTTTAGGTGAGAAAATCATCATTGATAATTCTCACCTTTCAAATTTATAGACGAAGGCTTATCTGTATTAGTGTGATTACCAAGGAATTGTAGTCGGCCTAATTACCGATCGACTTTGTTTAATGACACCGGTGCCAGTAGCGGCTGTTCACGTTCTGCCCAATGAACGATCCCAAATCGCTCTTTGGAGCCATTAGCTGAGTGTCGCAAATGTGCCATTTGCGTCCATAGCGGTGGCTCGAAAAAACGAGTATTGACGAGTTCGTTTGCCGCTCAAAAGTATTTACAGAGACATGCACAATAAATGGTATGTAAAACAACTCATATCTTTTTCGTTATCGTGGGTGTTCTGCTAATTTATCGCTTATGCCTACATCCATCCAATATCCATGGCCTGATAAAGTCCTATTACATCGAGGATTGTTGATCGCAATCAACAATCCTTATCATAGAGCTTAGCGTTGCAAACAACCAAAGGATATAATTTCAGCCGAACAACGAATAAGTAGGTGACGTTGCTCGAATCAACCCTTTTGTGCAACATAAACATGGACGCGCTAACTGGTGGGCACTAAATGACTAATGATCAGGGTTCGCACGCTAATGTGCTTAGGCTAAGAAATGGAAAAGGAGATAAAATATGTTACTCAATAAAAAAATACTGTGCGGCTTTCTTTTAACTTGGGGGATGTCAGTACAAGCCAGTGCCGGATGGAATGCGGGTTTGGCGTATAGCCACTTTAAGGATGATGAGGATGGAGTTGATATATCACTGGACGCTGTCACACTGTCAGTAGGCTATGAAATTAGGATAGAAGACAGTAAATTTAGTTTCATGCCCGAATTGCGAGTGGGATTTGGCGTGGGTGATGACACTATAAACGAATTTGAGACAGATTTTATGCTTGAGATTGAAACGTATTATGGTTTGAGTGCCCGCGGGACTTATCACGCCTCACCTAATTTTTATGTTTTCCTGCAGCCATCCTACGTTAATCTCGAAGTAAAAGTATCCGCAATGGGTATGTCGGCTAAAGAAGATGATTGGGAATTTGGTTTGGGGGGGGGGGTTGGTTTTATCCCTACCGATAATGTCATGTTGGAAGCGATTTTTGAAGACTTTGACGGTACCAATGTAATAAGTGCTGGGGTACGCTATAGTTTTTAGATATTAATAGTTGTCCCTTCAAAAAATGGGTTTCCCAGTCTAACATTTAACAGGCGGCGTATTGTCGCCTGTTTTGTTAAGGGCTAATCTAGACACTCAGTGCGCCGAGATAAACCCTAGAAGATTGGAGCGGAGACCGCTTAATGCTGCATTTGTTCCTCTAGTTGACTAGCCGATTTACACAGCCAGCGGCTGCCCCCAGGGGGTGAATCGCAGTGAAGTGCTTCATAAAAATGGATGTTTAAGTTCAGCGCTTAGCCAAATCGTTGGATCAATGTGACCGCCTCCGTTTGTGCCGTCTCTTTGTAGTAGCCTGCTTTTTTAGTGATATGCGTGGCAAGTGTTCGATACACAATACCCAGTACTTTCCCCCATGATCTGAGGATAGCTGGCAAACAAACCATCATTGATTGTTTGGGTGAAAAGTATCAGCAGATTTATTCTTAAAATGGGTGCGGAATATCGGTTGCTAACACTAATGTTGCGTACAGTGCGATTTTGTTAGTTATGAACATGGTTCTAAACCCCCTAATTCTGAGTATAGAATAAAACGTCATTTTTCATAAAATGACAATTCATGTTGCCTCACATTTACCATATTTACATTTTTTTATATTGTTGAGGGCTTGGACGTCGGCGATTTCTCATCTATCACTCCAATTTTTCACATAATTCAGAATTTAATACAAGCGCCTTTCACTGCCTATAGATCGACCATAACCGACGGTCATCATTGACGCGATTTTCACTTAAAAAATGTAATTTAGAGTACTAACAAATTATCTTAGGAATATCGCTCCACTTTGTTGTGTATTGAGGTGACAAGAAAGCGCGTCGCATCGCAAATTTTTGCTCAAATCCTTTTGCTGCAATATGTACTGTTGAGCGTCCATATCGTGCGTTGATGGTGTCCATGCAGGCCATAAGTTTGGTGTTGTCATTAGAGGGTGTGAATAAATCGTATTGAAACAGTGCTTCGTTGTGTAAACCCATCAAACCCACCCCGCACCTATAATAACGCACATTAGGTTTGTATAGCTGCGACATCGCATTTCCAATGACCTTAATAATATTGCGCGTATCATTAGTGGGTACAGTAAAGTGATTAAAGTACGACTGCCTAAAATAGCCTTCAGTATCGTGCGGTGAGCTGGTTGCAAATAGGGTCATACTGCTCGTTAAACTTTTCTGTTTACGTAGCTTTGTTGCCACTATTTCAGCGTGACTGGCTAAGGCACTGCGCAGTTCTTCAAAATCTGTAATTCGCTCTCCGAAGCTACGCGTGCTATAAATTTCTTTTTTAGCGGCACGCACTGTATCCCAGCTATGCCGAACTTCACCGTTAAGCTCTCGCACGGTGTTTTCAACTAAAATAGAGAACTCTTTTCTAATTTGCGTAGGGTTTCTATTGGCCAATTCCCATGCGGTGTTAACGCCCAGCGCATTTAAACGTTTACCCAAGCGATTACCGATACCCCAGACATCAGTTACGGCCATTTTTGATAACACTGATTTGCGTATTATTGTGGTATCAAGAACGGCCACGCCTTTGAATCCTTGAATTTTCTTGGCAGCATGGTTTGCGACTTTAGCTAAGGTGGGTGTTGCGCCTATGCCTACGCAGATAGGTAATCGTACTTCTCGCCAAACGGCTTTTCTTATCTGCATCCCCAGCGTTTCCCAACCTTTTTTAGGCGCTGCGGACTGTTTTCCGTAGTACAAAAAGCACTCGTCAATTGAGTAAACATTGATGTCTGGAGCGAATCGAGCACAGGTATCCATCATACGTTGACTAAGGTCTGCGTAGAGTTCGTAGTTACTTGAGCGAATAACCGCGCCAGCCGCTTCCAATTCTTTTTTAACTTGAAAGTAAGGTAGGAACTTTTTGCCAATGCCTAATTTCTTTGCGATGCCGCACGCAGCACAAATACAGCCGTCGTTGTTAGTGAGCACCACAACCGGCTTTTACGTATTGAGGGGTCAAATACTTTTTCACAACTTGCATACATGCTGTTGACGTCACACAAGGCGTACATCAGAGTTTCTTTTTAAAAGGTCTGTGCAATCGAATAGAACGTGTAACAACACCTTCTATTTGGAACTCATCACCTTCTTTAAGATAGTATGGCGCGGCCCCATGACTTGATGAGCGTAAGCACTTTTCTGTTTTGTCTATTTTTTTGCATACAAAGACACCGTTCAGATTTGCCACAACGACATCATAGTTTTTAATGCTCTGTGCACGGTCAACAATCAGCAAGTCTCCAGAGAAAATACCATCACCAGTCATAGACTCACCTTGTGCAATACCAATATAGGTTGCTGCGGGATGGTCAATGAGTAACTGGTCTAGATTAAGTCCTAGTTGGGTGTATTCTGCTGCTGGTGACTCAAAGCCAATTATGCCTGCTTGAGCTTTTATAGGGATAAATTTCAGCATACACTGTTATTATATACAGTATATGCTGTTCATTACATCAAAATTTGAAAATATAATTGGGTATGTAAGCCATTTTTGAATTAACAGCCTCAATCTTACAAAATATATTTAGCCTGCTTTTTTCATCCAACCTGCACACCAACCTTTGGCTGCTACAACTTTTCCTGGGAAAAACGCACATGGACGCCACTCTTGTCCAGCTTCACCTGACACATATTGACAATTGTCACAATATTGGCCTTCAACTTTTGAAACGTGCACATATTTAAGAGCAGCGGCTGTTGGATCGTCAAGTTTCACTTGTTCTTGGGCGGTAGCGCGTAGTGTTACGCCACCCAAGGTCAATCCGATAAGCGTTGATCCTGATACTTTTAAAAAATCACGGCGATTAACGTTGTTCATAGTTGGTATCCTAATTGGTATGGAAAAATGAAGATGATTTTCTTTTAGGTTATCCCTAAAATGCTAAAAGCTCGTTAATACCGCGAGTTCTCAGCATTAACGAAACGATTATTCATAACAGTAATACTTATATACATAGAAATTAGATCTATTAGCAGTGTGCAAAAAGCAGTGCGCAAAATATACATGTTGCTATGCCGTAAAGTGCTTAAAACGGTCATACGCAATTCGATTTTAAATCCACCTTTTATTTCGACTTCGCATCGACAGTTAACTGTCATATATTGGCTATACAAAATACTCATAATCAGTTCTTTAACCTCAGTGTTTTCATAGTCCAGCTTTGTTGTATAGGCCAGTGATAGCGTTTATCCTTTATTTTTGTTAATTAGTAAGATGTAAAATGACCGAAATATTATATCCATTGTGGCGCCAGCGATTAGCTAGGAGTTTGCACGTAAATCGCAGTCAAGTGCATTCAAAGTATTATCAAGTCGCGAGTGTGTGCCCAAATGGAGGCCCTAAAAACAGAACTATGGTATTTAGAGGTTTTTTGTCGGGCACGCAAAGCCTTTTATCTGTGACTGACTTAAGAAGCGATAAGATATTGGAGTGGCAAAGTGACAACCAATCGCGGTTTGAAATTTGTTGGTATTTTTCTGGCTCTAGAGAGCAATACCGATTGGCAGGGAAGGTGGCAGTGATATCAAACTCTTTAGATTCAAGTCATAGGGATTGTGTCTTGGGGCAACATACAAAGCAAAATCTTTTAAAACAACAATGGTCAAACTTATCAACAAACGCTAGAGAACCTTTCTACTTAAACAGCCCAAAAGCACCATTTGATGAAGGTTCAATACCGCCAACTCAACAAGATGGGTTGGTTACAGTAGGCAATGATCGTAATAATAATTTTGACAGCAACCATAGCGCTCAAAACAATATTGCTGGTAGTAAGTTTGAAATTAGTGACAATTTTTGTGTCGCTGTTTTTATCCCATACACCGTCGATTATTTGAATCTAAAATCTAAACCTCAACAAAGGTGTCTTTACGATATCCAAGATGGCTGGAACGAATTGATAGTAAACCCATAAATGTGATCACTTAAAAAATCGACGAAGTTCATAATACGAACAGTATTCAGAATCATTATTAGCACGGGTATACAAGTTTAAGGGAGTAAACGTTCACCTTTGTCTGCATACCATTTATTAATACTGAGCCAAATATCATCCGCAGTTTCGGCATACCAAAAGAGATCTCGGTCTTCGGCATCGATTACACCTTCATCAGCTAAAAAGTCAATATCCACCGCTTTTTGCCAGAACTTTTGACCGATTAAAACAACCGGTATAGGAGTGATTTTACGCGTTTGGATTAATGTTAATGTTTCAAATACTTCATCTAAGGTGCCATAGCCACCTGGAAAAGCCACTAATGCACGAGCTCTGAGTACAAAATGTAGTTTACGTATGGCAAAATAGTGGAATTGCAAACACAGTTCTGGGTTGACATAAGGGTTAGGGAATTGCTCATTAGGTAGAGTGATATTGAGTCCGACGGTTTCAGCTTGTGCTTCTGCAGCACCCCGATTAGCCGCTTCCATAATGCCTGGGCCACCTCCAGTCATAACAACCAAGCGAGAGTCATGAGGGCCGTTTCCTGACTTGCCTACTATGTCAGCAAATTCTCGTGCTACTTGATAATAACGACTATTTATTTTAATACGTTTTGCTGTGGCTAATTTTTTAATCAGCGTTTTGTCTTGTGGATTTTGTTCTAGCTTTTCCTTTAGCGAGTTTATTTTCTTTTGTGCTGCTTTGGGTTCAACAATGCGGGTACTGCCAAACACCACAATAGTGTGCTCAATGCCGTGTTTATTTAATATCACTTGTGGCTTTAGGTAATCCAACTGCAACCTAATCCCTCTGGCATTTGGGCCTTTTAGAAAGGAAATATCTTCGATAGCAGGGATGTAGCAACTATTTTCCAAAATCGCTTCTAGCTTATTGGCTATTTTCGGATCTTCACTAATAGGCTTGGGTTTGTGCCAAGGCAATGCTTCCTTGCGTTTGATTGGATGAGAAGGCTTAGGAATTGACACCTGAAGTTTTTTCTTTGGCATGGTTTTATGCACTAAATAAAAAGAATAATCACCTTAGCATAGTCGTTTGAGTCAACCTGGTAACTACTAATCTGTTACTTGACCTAAATCAAGAATGACACGCTAGAGCCGCCTATTATTACGTAGAGTTTGATTGATGGAACATCACAATGAATGTTGGAGACATATGTTCGAGAAATGTCATACATGTTTCACAGCAGGATTCCGTGGTAGACGTTGCCAGAATCATGCGAGAACAACAAGTGGGATCAGTTGTAGTAGTCGATGATTTGAACGGTGAAATTAGACCACAAGGCATAATCACTTATCGTGATTTGGTGCTCGAAGTAATAGCCGCAAAGATAAACCCCTCTGTTGTAACCGCTGAAGATATTCTGACCTGCGAATTGATATGTGTAACAGAAACACATGATGTGACCGAGGCCCTTAAATACCTGCGTTACTATGGTGTAAATAGGGCTCCTGTGGTGAACATAAACGGCGTGCTTGTTGGTTTATTCAGTATTGAAGATTCATTATTAAAATTGTCTGAACAGTTTAGTGAAATCGTCAAATTGTTGAGTAACGAATTAAAGATCAAGGATAGCGGAGGCTGATGCCTTCTACAAAGTTTAAGCTTCTAAATGTAGCGTTACAACAAAGTGTCATAAAATCATGCCGAATACAAATTGAGTTTGGTTTGTATTTAGTACTTAACTTATCTGAATGGTAATTCTCTAAACATGTGTTTATATAATAAGGTTTCCGATTAAAAATGATACGGAATGGCCTTTTACGACAGAATTTGAAAACTCGTTTGTTACATGACTGGCGAGTGCTCTTTGAGTTTGTACGTTATCCAGCTCGCACATACTAGATATAGCCTCCTCAGAAATAAGTAGTCTTGTTGTTAATAGCATGGTTCTGGAATAACGTAGCTGTCTAAATTCTCTTAAATTAAAAACAGAGCATACAATATTATTACTTTGTATATTGGGATAGAGCATTAAGTGCTCAGCTATTATCCATCCTAATGCGCAGTTTTGTTCTTGATAGGTAAATTTAGATGATAAATAAAGGTGTTTTTGTTCCCCTTTAAATGTTGGTGGCAACACTGCAACACTTGTGGTGTCTTCTAGTTCTTTTTCTATAATATTAATATCTAGCGTTTCTGACATTGTCCGAATATTAATGTATCCAGACTCTTCTTTGTTGTCATCAATGAGCTTTTGAATATATTTTTCTAAATCCGATCTTAGCATTTGCTACCTTTATAAACTTTACATAGACACCCAAGAAAACTTGATAGAAACTAGGTCTCCATGCCAAATATTCCTTAGGCGTATAACGTTTATTATTGAGCATTTTGTATATGCAAATGCTCGGTTTGATTTGAACCGATATAAATTCTAACCATTGCAGGAGTAAATAGCACCGTTTTCTTGTTTAGTTTGTGAGGACCTATGCCTGCTATGGATTTTTTGTGAGCCTTAGCCGTTGTTTTTATCATGGCTATTCTAGCTACTCACAATATAGTCGTCAAACAGTCATAGGATTAATCAAATGCGACTAACGATAGATATTTATACTCTGATCTTTGGTTGATGGATATCAAGTGAATAGGGAATTCAGAAGTTCAAACTGTGTAGTTCCGCTTTCAGACCCGCATTGCCAAAACAAATCCCCATTGACAATGCGCTGGCTAGGGCAGGGTCTTCTGTTGTCACTAATCTACTTTTATCGGCGACATTTTTAAGGGAAGTGCTGCACAATTGGTTGTTTTTCAATACCACTACAGTGCCAAATTGTTTGTTGGCTACCAAAGACGCTGCGTAACTGCCTAGGCTAGTAGCAAAGATGCGGTCGAAAGCGGTAGGAGATCCACCTCGTTGAATATGCCCTAGGTTAGTGGAACGTATTTCAGCGTCCATCTTTTGTTCTAACTGCATTTTTAAAACATTGCCAACGCCGCCTAATCGTTTGGGATCATGACTAAAATCAACGGTTTCGCGAACGGTCAATTCACCTCCTATTGGTTTCGCCCCCTCTGCGACGACTATGATTGAATAGTGTTGTTCACCCATACGGGATTTACAGGCATTGGCTATTTCATCAATATCATAGCCAAACTCTGGTATTAAGATGACGTCTGCACCACCTGCAATACCAGCATGTAAGGCTATCCAACCAGCATATCTACCCATTGTTTCAAGTATCATGACACGCTTGTGAGATTGTCCAGTAGTGCGTAAACGATCTAGCGCGTCAGTCACTATACTAATAGCGGTATCAAAGCCAAAAGTGCGGTCAGTACCCATCAAATCATTATCAATCGTTTTGGGAATGCCGACAATATTCATACCTAATTTCGACAACTCGTAAGCAATCGATAACGAGCCATCACCGCCGATTACAACTACCCCATCTAACCCTAGACTGTGATAATAAACCATCACCTCATTTGAGACATCTTTGCCTTTAAAGTTAAACGGGCTGGCAGTGTTATGTGTGCCAAGTATGGTGCCTCCGAGAGACAAAATGCCACTACAATCCCCATAACTTAGGATGCTGGTTCGCTGTTCTATCAGTCCTAAAAATCCATCATGAATACCGATAATTTCAGCGCAACAATTGATCATTAAACTTTTGGAAACCCCACGAATAGCGGCGTTTAAACCAGGGCAATCACCACCGCCGGTTAATACACCAATACGTAACGCTTTTGTCTTCATCGTGCTCTTCATAATATTGCTCTTCATGGCGCGACTCTTTATTTGGTAACGAGTCATTGTGATCACTATATATGATGTTGAGCGCCTACTAATTGATGTTGATCAATCTTCATATTAAAAAAAGTCCGCGGTTTGTTTTGACTCAGATCAACTTAGGCCACACTCGTTTATGCTGGAATAGACAATAAATATTCTCTTTATTAGGTTGATAGACGATGGCCACAGTTAAGTTTTTAGGAGCAGCACAAGAAGTCACGGGATCATGTCATATGTTTGAGGCACCGGCATTTGGTCGCATATTATTTGATTGTGGTATGCATCAAGGACGAAGCAGAGTGGATAGTGAGGAAAAAGAAACATTCTTGTTTGACCCACATACAATCGATGCAGTCATACTTTCTCATGCACACCTCGACCATAGTGGCATGTTACCCAAACTAGTGCATGACGGTTATAACGGACCTATTCACTGCGCTGACGCAACAGCTGATTTATTACAGGTTATGTTATTAGATTCAGTTCATATTTACTTAGGTGATTTACAGCGTGAAAACCGCTATTTGGCCCGCAAAGGAAAACCATTGTTAGAGCCTGAATATACCGAGGAAGACGTTATTAAAACACTGTCTTTATGCCAATCCCACATTTATGAAACAGAGGTTTCTATCACTGCGCAAGCAACCGTGAAATTTCATGATGCTGGACATATTCTAGGTTCGGCTATTGTTGAGCTTTCATTTAGCGATAAGGGAAAAAATAAAAAGGTGGTTTTCTCGGGAGATCTAGGTAACAAAAGTGCGGTGCTAATGAATGACCCAACAGTCCTTACAAAGGCTGATTTAGTATTGATGGAAGGCACATATGGCGACCGAAATCACCGACCAATTGAAGATACAGTCACTGAATTAAAACAAATATTACGTGATACCCAAAAACGAGGGGGGAACATTATGATCCCCGCGTTTGCGGTTGGACGTACCCAAGAGTTACTATTTTATTTAGGCCAATTGCATAGGGAAGGTGTGCTGGATAACTGGCAAGTGATACTCGACAGCCCTATGGCAATAGAGGTGACTAAAGTCTATGACCGTTGGTTTAAATCCCTTGATAGTCAAGAAATAGAGCAAGCCACACCAGAAGCTCATTCTATTATCAAAGACTTTATTCCGCGCTTATTTTTGTCTGTTTCAACAGAAAACTCCATGGCTGTGAACAATATTACCAAGGGAGCACTCATCATCGCTGGCAGCGGGATGTGCACCGGGGGACGTATTAGGCATCATTTTAAACAACGAATATGGGATTCACGCAACACTATCATTTTTTGCGGATATCAAGCCCAAGGTACACTTGGTCGTTTGTTAGTCGAAGGCAAAAAGAACATTAAAATTTTTAATGAAACTTATGCGGTGAACGCTCAAATAGAAACCTTAGGTGGTTTTTCGGCACATGCGGGTCAACAAGAGTTAATTGATTGGGTTTCTCATTTTAATGATTCAGCAAGAGTTGCTTTAGTACACGGTGATCCAGAGGCTTTGGAAACTTTGTCACAACAGTTATGGAAAGAAAAAAATATTTCCACTGACATTCCACCTTTAGGCCATTGTATTGCCTTCTAATTCAAAATGCGTTGTTCAATGGAGAATAATCAAAGAAGTAACAAATAGGTATTTTTATCTGCCGGGTTAAATATATAACGAGATAGAAATTATATAGCAGTTGGGTCTGGGGATTTTGCATTTAAATGTTGATACAGGTCAAAACCAAAAAACAATAAATATTTATGCTAAGCATCAAATACAACAAGCAAATATTTGTGTCTAGGGTTGCTCGCTAAATTGAGCATGATTAACCAAATGAACCTGTGAATGCAGAGGAAATAGAAATTGGGTCTGGATATACCAGATGTTTATGAGATGACTCTGACGATGCTCAACAAATTATTTATTTACTAGCACTTTAAAAAAACTAAAGGTAATAACATGAAAAATGAAATAACCGAAGTTGAAAAACTAGTTGCACAAATTAGACAGGAAAGAGATGAAATTGTGCTGCAAGCGCATTTATTTCAAGCTGATGCAAAAGATGAATGGCAAAAAATTGATAAGCAGTGGGAGCATTTTAAATTTAAAGCAGAGCAGGTAGGTAAGGAAGCAAAAGGTGCGTCTGAGGATGTTTATGCGGCAGCAAAAATATTAGGTGAAGAAATAATGAAAAGTTTTCAACGTATTCGTAGAACACTCTAAGTTTTAAGATCATCAATAACCCTGTGCCACTTGAGAAGTAGCCTGTCTTTAGGTTCAGGGGGGCGCGTGGTGTACTTATGAGAGAGTCCAAAGACGAACGCCATTAAAGTGCCTCGAAAATAGTTGTTAATTACGATTAGTTGTAAACAATTGGACTAGTTGATAGTCATTATTAGGCCTCAGCATTCTCAGCCAATCGCTTCTATATAAACCAACTCGTATCAGGCTTCCAATTTTTGACCCAATCTGGGATATCACTCGCAGGCATAGGTTGAGCAATTCCATAACCTTGTGCCAATTCGCATCCAATTTCTAATAGAATTTTAGCTTGATCACTGGTTTCTACGCCTTCGGCAATCACTTGGCATTTAAAGGCTCTAGCCAAGCCTATTACACCTTCTACAATGGCTCGATCGCCAGAGTCAATTAACATGTTGCCGATAAATTTTTGATCTATTTTAATTGAGGTTGCTGGTAGGAGGCTTAGATAACTTAGGGATGAATAACCGGTACCGAAATCATCTAAAGCAAACCGAACACCCATGTTGATACAGTCCTGTATCACACTGGTAACTTGCTCTAAATCTCTAAACACTCCAGTTTCCATCACTTCCAGTTCTAGGAAATGAGGCTCTACTTCAGGATGGGAAGACATTATTTCTGCGAGCCTGCTTGTAAAGTTTTCATGCTGCAATTGCATTGCAGCAATATTTACGCTCACTTGCAGATTCAGACCTATATTTTGCCATTGCTTGATTTGTGTCAACACAGAATTAAGCACCCATTCTCCCAGTTCTATAGATAAAGGAGTATCCTCAATTAAAGGTTGGATTTCACAGGGCAGTAACAAACCGCGAACTGGATGCTGCCAACGTATCAAGGCTTCTGCGCCAATGACCTTGCCCAGCTTCATATCCACTATAGGCTGGTAAAACATGACAAACTGGTGTTCAGTTAACCCTACACGTAATTCTTCCAAGGTTTCACGATGGGTTTGTAAAGCTTCATTTTGTTTAATATCAAACTGGTAATAGCGGTTTTTACCCAGTCCTTTTGCTACATACATAGCCTGATCAGCGTGGCGTATAAGCATATCGACGTTACCATTATCTTCGGGATAGATTGTCACTCCAAGACTCGCCGTAACATTAAGTAAGATATGGTCGACAATCACTGGTGTACACGCCGCTTGTAAAAGGCGTTCTAATAGAGGTTCACAATCCACTATATTATCTAAATCTGCTAATACCGCGACAAATTCATCCCCCCCAAAACGTGCCAAG
>Ga0115005_10002992_pt1 | contig 13428 bp, 12 predicted proteins | sample ArcOceMetagenome_FD_87163 | JGI IMG/M metagenome (GOLD analysis project Ga0115005, IMG submission 87163) | Marine eukaryotic phytoplankton communities from Arctic Ocean - Arctic Ocean - Greenland ARC118M Metagenome | ecosystem: Environmental > Aquatic > Marine > Oceanic | place: Arctic Ocean... | reverse complement strand
TGAAACGTGTGACTGGTGGAGATCCATCGACATTGGTATTGAATGGAGGAGGTTTAGAGGATGCTGTTTGGGATAGAGTGGTTCATTTATCTGTCTTTGAGCAGGTAAGTTATAGTACACTATGTGCAGTTGTAGATCATCGTTTCTACAATGCGATATCTTTACGTGCGTCATTGCTGAGATTTAGATTTCTAACATGGTATACCTATTTTCATCCTATTGCAGAACTTTTGCAAAGCGACATCCGCCATTACGGTGCATTCCAAAAGCTGCGTCAAAATCGTGGAAGCGGGAGAAGTAGGAATTGGGCAGCTTTTTAGATATCTAGATAAATTGCCTACGTTTACCATTGTGGATGCCGGGCGCTGTGAAAATGGAGGTCTATGGCGACGTTACAAACTTGAGTGCGAGGAGCTTACATGTGAAATATTGGAAGAGTTTGTTCCGAATGCATGGCAGTTACAACTCAATGGAATTGATTACTTTAATGGCATTGACAATATATTCTGAGAACTCCGCACACGCACATACATGTGCGCTACTTTGAAGTATCCATTATCGATGCAACGAAGGATTGAATCTTCAGTTTGCCACCGGATAACACGTTCTTGCGCTCCAGTGCCAATTCTTTCATTACCTTGCGATGCTCAAATTTGGCCTTTAGGGATTCCATTTTTAGTTCGCGTGTCAAGGATTGATATTTTGTCAGTCTCTTGTCTTCATTGGAGATAGTACTACTGTCAGAACGGCTCTGAAAAGTTTCCACACCTCCAGATTTGCAATAAGAAACGGGCTCCGTCCTTACAACAAAATGCTTGACTCCCATTGACGTGGACTCTCTTCCAAGGCACTGGCTGAGCAAGGGACTGAGTTGCTGAGTGTCAAATTGGACCTTGTTTTGGTGTCGCAAAAGTTTCGGTCCTAGAGATTGAGGTTTATCGGGTCGAAAACGCAAGGATTCGCGATCTCCCACAAATTTGACAACAGAGTCTCGATGCCGTGCATTGATGTGTTGATTTATTGGAGCTCTGCTCTCGCTTTCTGTTGACGAAGCACTCGAGTATTGGCTCGATGAAGTATTTAAATTTGCTCTAGGATTTATGGAGCCTTGTTGTTGTAGCATTGGTCGAAGCTCGTTGTTCTTCTTTTCCGTTGTAGAATCAGAAGAGTCGTCTTCGATAGCATCTTCTGGGTATAATTTATAACGCAATGCATCTATAGACCCAGGGCATATATCGAGACCTGTCAACAATCGAAAAGTAGAGAGATACAAAATTCCTTGAAATGCGCCTTTAAACAAATTTCTATTTCCGGGACATAGAAATGTGAAACCCAAAAAAATTGCCTTTGACAATACGAATGGATAATACCGAAAGATCACATCTCTTTGCTTGGGAGGTGCTGCCATGGTCAACATGTTGATGAACTTTGGAAAGATAATGGCAACCTTGGATAGGAGGTGCCTTTGCTCAGAGCTTGAGTTTTTCTATCGGCGTAAATGATAAAGTAAGACTTCGTTCAGAATAGATCAAGGCGTACTGGTCGCCATTTTTATCTCTCACCTGAAAGAACCGGCAATGTATGAACCAATACATGAGGACAAACAGTTTCTGGCTGATTTCGTGCAATACAACTGCCTTCAAAAGACGATTTCCGCGATCAATGGCGAGCTTCTCGCAACTCAAAGTAAGCAGTAAATTAGGATTCATCTCATGATCATCGATGGCAATTGGAAATTCCTCATCGGCAACTTCGTCTGTTTGTGCTCTATGCTGGATTATTTTACCAGTGTTCCGCTTCAGACGAAACTGCACTGTGTTTGCAGACCGCGACAAATATCTTGTGGAGATACCAGTCAGCTGATTTTGAAGCATTTGAATTGATTTTTTGCGCCGTTCTCCGCGTTTCACTTGTGCCCGATTAAGCCCTCTCCGCCTCTTTGAATCTTTTTTTGCCTTGGGATCTTCCTCAGATTCTGCCCTGTACCTTTCAAATATTGATTCCAGGCGCCTGCCTGCGTCAGTCTGCGGCAGCGTCGAATCCCTCGTCGCAAGGGAGAGATTTGAGGTTGCATTGTTCTCAATTGTATGCACAATGTTGATCTCTTGAGAAACGGTGGGTTGATGTTGTAAAGGTTGACATTCTTGTGTTGGATTGGCAAAGATTCGTTGCAAAGAAAGAGAAGACCTTCTTCGAACAAGCGCGTTCAAAGAGTCGAGGCGCTGCAGAAAGGTTTGTGCTAAAAACGAACTGTCATTTATCCCCTGGAATGACTGCGGTTTGAAGGGAATGTTTTGAGACTGAATACTGACTGTTTCTGTGTCTGTATCTTCTATTTCTCCTTCTTCACGTTTGGAAACTTTCTTCATGTTTGTTTCAATAAAAATGCTGAATTAATTCTCAGCAGCAAAAATATTAAGAGTTTTGCGTGTAAACACTTGAAACTGGCGCTCCAAGTCACAGATGCCGTCAAACTCAACGCATTAAGGGGCAACGTGTGCTCTCGCTAGTTAGCCCACCCCCACCCGGGAAAAATCGATTGACATTTTATCTCCTTTACAAAAACAATTAAACATGCAAAGGTACGTTAGTGTGGAACGAAGCGTCCCTGGTTTGTCCTAAATTTCAATGCCACTTTACTCACTATTTTTTTAGGGAAGCGTCGTCACAGTCGGAAAGACCACAAGGGTCCATCTCTCTTTCCTTTGGAGAAGACCAATACAACAGAAGACACAAGAAGGAAAACCGAATTTTTGAAAAATTGGTGAGCATCTTAATGCCTAACACCAAGTTCAGATTATCATGGGAGTTCTTCATTTTCGTTGCCATCTGGTACAATTCAGTGATGACTCCAATCCGATTGTTTATAATGACTGGTGAAAGAACACCAGCGGCTCTAATCAATGCAGATATAGCGTTGGACATTATATTTGCTATAGATACGGTCCTGCCTTTCTTCCGGCCTTATACTGACAAGGACACCGGGCAGACTGTCACTAACTTGAAAGAGATCAGAGCCAAGTATATTCGGTCCGTGGCATTTTACATGAATGTGGCTGCTTGTATTCCAATCTTAAAGTCGCCATTGGCACCGCTACTGGACGAAAAGACGAATGTTGCAGTCAGTACAAATTTTAACATCCTGAGAATGATCCGAATTTTACATTTTCCTGCTCAATTTGAGGAGCTCAAGGTCTTCCTCAGTAGAAAAGATCCAGTGAATGAAGCAGTATTTCGGATGGGTCTGATTTTGTTTTTTACACAGTTATTGATGTGTATGTTTGGAACAGTTTATTTTGGATGGTCGGCCTCAACTGTTGATGATATATGCCCTGGTCCGAGCCGTTTTGCTCAGGACGTTTTAGGAAATGAAATGTGGATTGCAGGGGATCAAGTTATTATCAATGTAATGGACCCCCAATTTTGCATTGACCCATCAATAGGAGTAGAATGCGACGACTGTCCTCAGTTCATGTTTTTCCTCCGATCGGTATATTTTCTGATGCAAACACTCTTCACAATTGGCTATGGTGATACAGTTGTGCCTTCCAAGTTGACGATCGAGGTGACAATGGCTTGTGTATTCATGCTATTTGGAGTTTTCGGCTACGGCCTCATCATCGCCAATATGACATCTGTTCTTTCAAATATTGATGTGGTTAGCATGAGATTTCGACATGAAATGGACAATGTGAATAAATGGCTCGCGTTTCGATCCGTGCCTGCATCGCTTAGAGAAAGAGTAGAAATGTTCTTTACGTACCTTGAGAGGTCTCAACATGGTATACTTGATGAAACTTTGTTCGAAGGTCTTCCAAAGCAACTATGTCGGGAGATTTCTGAAGCTAATACGGCCTTGATAGAAAAGGTTCCATTCTTCAACCCAGATTATAGATCGAAAGATTTCTTGTGCAAGATATCGGTAGCCCTTGTCCGACGCATTTATCCACCTGGCTCTTACGTTCTCTACGAAGGCGAAAAACAGAGGGAATTAATTATCGTGAAACAAGGGAGACTTGATTTGTATTTGAGAGAAGCATCGATGGTAGTTTCAAATCTGGTGGATGGCGATTACATTGGAGACTACCAGCTTCTGTTTGGTACTGTGAATCAAGTTGGAGCAATATCTCCAGATTTCACAGAAGTTCTAGCGCTCTCCTTTCAGGCCTTTGAGGAGATAATGGATCATCCATCACAAAAAGAGATCGACTTCAGATCTCTCGGAGGCAATCTGAGAAGGTGTAAAGATAAAGGTGCTATTGATACCTTGGAGCAATCAAAGCTGTAAGTCAAAATTATGCTGTACGCGTCTCTAAAGGATGTGCATCATTTCTCACACGTTGATGCATATTCATGAGCTAGTCGGATGGAAAAGATCGCTTCGAAGGCATCAAATTTGGCAAGTCAACCCAAGTCAAAAAAAATGATGAACATGTTGGAAAAGGTGGAGGTTAAAGTGAAAGGCTTGAGAATACTTCCTGACTATCGTATACGTGTATATTGGGACGTATTTGCTATTATCACAATCATGTTTGAGGCTATCTCAGTTCCTATGCAAATTGCCATTTATCTCAGGGCGTCTGCGTTAGGATCAGCTTATTCGTGGACATTTCTCATTCACTACTTCATTGACATCGCCTTTCTAGTTGATTTGTATCTGAGAATGACTGCATATGCGTACACCAGTTTTGATGGAGGCAGATCGGAGACTGTTGTGGACAGGATAATGATACGCAGTCATTATCTAAAATCGAGCTGGTTTCGCATCGATCGTCTCGCTGTTGTACCCTTCGACTTTCTTTCGTTGGTGATAGGTCATTACACGTTGCTCAGGGTTCCAAAAATGATTAGAGTTGTCCAATTGCCTAGTATTGTTTCACGTTTGAGAACGAATCTCGATGCATGCTTTGGAAAATCAGTAAACGAAACAACCAATTCAGGCATCATAATGTTTCTCTCCAGTATTTTAATTGTAGTTTGGAGCAGCGCAGGTTGGAATGCGCTTCGATTCAATGAGAGTGGATACAAAGCAGTTTATTGGGCATTGACTACTCTTACAACAGTTGGATATGGCGACTTTACACCAAATAATTTTAGAGAGACTGTGTATGCAGTAATTGTTGGGGCACTTGGTGCGACTTTCACAGCAGGTATAATTGCAAACGTAACTAGTTTTTTTCATGACGTTGATATTTCCGAAGAGAATATTGATCACAAGGTCAATTGTGTCATGGTAAGTGAGGAATGATTTTCGCGCTTTTGATGCAAAGCCAATTGGCGAAAATTGCTGACCGTCCGCCTACGTTTCCTGAAAGCGTTTCATGGAGAACCACTCTCGACCTCTTGAACAGATCAAGAAAATACAAGAGTACTTTGACTACACAGAAAGAGAGCAAGGAGGAATTAACGAAGACCTTTTGTTACGTAAAGCGCTACCAGATCACCTCAGAACAAATCTTCTAATTCATGTTACGCATTCTATGATTGCTAATTGCGCCTTCTTCTCGGATTGTGAAGCTGGATTCTTGCGTCAACTCATGACATCCCTTGACCAACGATTCTTCGGATCACAGAGTATGATATTGACATCTTCAATTCCGTCCGATGGGATGTACTTTGTTAAAAAAGGGACAGTCGACATTGTTAGTAAAGCAAAGTCGAATGATCTGAAGCCATTCAAGAGGATAGATGTGGACGGCTACTTTGCGGAAGAATGCCTTTTGGAGCATTGGGACGAGAACCCCTTTCTTGCAATATCTGTCACGGATTGCGAGCTCTGGCACTTGCGTCGATCTGTCTTTAACCGATTAGTGGAAGATTTTCCGCATGTGAGGGTTCATTTGACAAAGGTCGCCAGATCTTCAAAACCAGTCGGGGATAGGAGAGGTTCTATTCATGCAATGGCAAAGGCCATTGAGAACGTAAAGAGAAAATCAAAAATGTACATACATCCCGACAACTACTTTATTCAGGTCTGGTTCGGACTGATTCTACTGGTGACAATCTACAGCGCAGTGTCTCTACCATTTCGCTTCGCATTTATGGAAAACTTTGAGATATCCACCAATTGGGCAGCACTAGATTACTGTGGCGATCTGCTCCTATTAGGGGATGTCATCATTCGATCCCAGTTTCTTGCGTACTATGACGACAACCATCTCATTATTGATAAGAAACAAATTTGGAATCATTACATCAAGTCAGGCAAAATGAAATGGCACATCCTATCGCTATTGCCACTAGAACTTGCATTGGCCAGTAACGCTTCATTTTGTCCTCTATGGAAGATGCAAACTTGGTCTCTTTATCGTATGAACAGGCTAATTCGACTAACTGAGGTGCCCATTTTGATGAATCGCGTAGAGAAAACTTTGGCGAAATTAGGAGTGCGAGTTCCAAAAAATGCAATTCGTGTAGGAAAGCTTATTACAGTGATCTTGCTGAGCGCCCATTTTGTAGCATGTCTGTTCTATACGATTGCAAACTACAATCAATACAGCAATCCCAAGGGAGGCCAGCAGAATTGGGCGAACAATGAAGGATTGTTCCCAGAACCACTTGTTTGTCCCGGGAAGGTTGTTGACACTGATACTATGATGCAGCGATATGTTGCTTCTCTATATTGGTCAATGGCAACTCTGACAACTGTTGGTTATGGTAAGTGTACACAACATTCTTTTCTTTGAACGTTTCAGCAGATGTGATTGAACTAATATTTCTGACATTGAATGGTCTGATAGGTGACATCACAGCACATGAAGATTCTATCATTGAGATATCTTTCGCGACAGTGATTTTGGTGATTGGAACTGCAATATACACTCTTGTGATTGCGTTATTGGAAGATATCGTATCGCAGCTTGATGTAACGTCGAGTCTCCATAAAATGAGGACTGATAAGATAGACTCGTACTGTGAACTGGAAGCCCTACCTGATGGACTGAAAATTAAGATTGATGCGCACTATGATAATTTATGGCAGAAGCAACTTGGAGTCAACGGGAATAAAATTCTTACGTTCTTTCCGAGTTCTTTCAAGACAGAGATGTTGCTTGATATGATGTCGCCTCTTCTACACCAGACATTTTTCGTCAAGGATTGTACCACCGATTTCGTAGCTCAGGTTTTGAATTTCATGAAATACGAGCTCGTCTTACCAGATGATACACTATTCAATGAAGGTGAAAGGTGCGAGTCTCTTCTATTTCTTTACAAAGGAGATGTTGACTTATTGACTGCAAAAGGTGTCAAGTTTAAGACTTTAAGCAACTGCGTTCTTGGGGATGCATCTTTCTTTGGATTCGAGCCGCATTTGTGTTCAGCAAAAACCGCAGATGCATGCGAGATTTTCAGTTTTAGCATGGAGAGCTTCATAGTCTGCATCCATGACAACCATTTGAGCAAAGATTATGCAGAGTACCTTGCACAGAACAAGATAAATCTCCAAAAGTCCAAGGAATCCGTGGCAAAAATGATTAGAAATCTCAAGTCTTCCAAAATGGAAAAGATGATGGTGACTGAGCAAAAAGACTCTGTTCCCAAAGGCGTTATTTTACCCGAGGCTTTCTCAAGATACATCTGGGAATTCCTTCTCTTAGTACAAACCATCAGTGTCACCTTCATTATCCCTTATGAAGTCTCGTTTCTCAACAACGGTATAGAGCTCCCACTTTTTGTCATTGATACCGTCATGGATCTAGTATTCATGATGGATGTGTATGCAAGGTTGAAAAAGTTTGCCATCATGAAAGATGGGTTTCTTGTGCTTGAACCAGCAGAGTTTAGAAGCGTTTACTTACACAATGACTTTGGGGGTGACGCCCTGTCAGTAATACCAGCATCATTCATAGGGTATTTATGCGGGATCAGAGATAGACGGTATGGTTTACTCCGAATGCTTCAATTTGTGCGTTTACGCCATTTCGGAAAGTACCTCAATAACTTTGTTGAAAATATTAGCGCAAGAACAAAATTCACGATCTCCACTGCTCAATTGAGAATCATGCAGATTTTCTTCGTTGTGCTTTTCCTTTGCCACTGGTTTGCTTGTGTATTCCACTTGCTGGGCAACATGTCCGGTAAAGAAACGTGGTTGATTACCGACGAATCAATGGCTGCCAGCAATGGAGGCAGATACTTGCGATCCTTTTACTGGGCTTTATACACTGGTAAGTAGAGGTGCTGTGAATTAAAGCGATTCCCTGCATTATTCTTACGGATTTTCACCATCGATAGTGACTACAATTGGATACGGTTCTGTGCCCGTCATTACAAATACGGAGAGAATATTTGCAATGGTAGTTATGATAGTCGGGGCCGTCATCTGTGATGCAGGGATTACAGCAATTTTAACCTCCATTATCTCCATAAGAGATCAGCAATCCGGTGCCAACAATCGTAGAATCCAATGCTCAAAGAGATTTATGAGTACAAATGCCATTACTGACGATACTCAAGAACGCGTGTTGAGCTATTACAAATATGACGATACTGAACTCCAGAATATAAGGGAAGATGACGTTCTTGAAGACCTTTCAACAAGTTTACGAAATGAGGTGCTTCGTCACTTTTGTTTCAAGCCAATGAGATCTAGTGTTCTTTGCAAAAAATTGACCGACGGAGCATTGCTTAGCCTGATCCAAATGATGGTGCCTTATCTAGCAGTTCCAAATGAGCACTTATCCATTAGAGAAGAAGAATGCGAGAATCTCTACGTCCTGAAACGTGGTGATGTGAAAAGTGTCGATTCTTTAGGAACGTCAAACTTGCTTCCACCTGGATCTGTGATTGGTCATTTGGCGACACAATCTTCGAACGCGCAACATGGACTTCCATCAAGACTATTGGAAATTAGAGTTGTTCATGGAAAGGGTTTCAAAACAAAGTACGGGAATCCCTATATTACATTTACTTTTGGTTCCACAAGTTGTCTCAGTGTCGTAAAGAAGGGGAAAAACTGGGAAGAGACAATTATAATGAAGACATTTCATACAGGTCCTGGCACTTTGCACATGGATGTGAGGTCGTGGCAAAATGGACAAGTGCACTCTTTTCTTGGTTCAAGTGAAATACAAGTGAAGGTTGGCAGCACTGATGAATCTTGTCAGTTAGCGATAAAAGACAGTAATGGAAAGAGCGCTGGGCTTTTGCATTTGAATATTTCTTATCGCACTCTCCGGCCACATGAAATGTTGACAACTCACGAGAGAACCGCAACTACGCTAGGGTACTGCCATCTTTACCGCCTCGACAGCTTTAAATTTGACGACCTAAAACAGTATTTGGAGATGTCATCGAATCCAAATGTCTGTGACAGGCTGCGTGGTCCATTCGTTGAACATTCATTGCAAGAAGCTGTTACTGATAAGGAACGAATCAAACATTACTGGAGGAGACCCTCGAGACCTAGTATCCACGTCAAGACACCCGATATCAAACGTTCCAACAGCAGGTTTTCTCAGAGAGAAGCGTTGGAAAGACCCAGTATAGCAGAGGTCAACGAGACAAGCGAATCAGAAAAAAGTGAAAGACCACTTCTTCAAAAGATAAAGAGTACTTTCGGAAGATCATCTGGTTGTTCCATTGTTCCTATAGGAGACGAAGACGATCCTGAGAAAGGTGTGGAACAAGTTGAAGAGGATCGGCCATCATGGACGGGCTCAAATAAAGTGCGAACAAAAACGTTGGCAGCCCCGAGTACTCGTCAACTTGAAGAAAACGACCGTTCAAGGGCAGAGAAGGAAACTTCTCTATCAGAAAATGATCGCAGTTGGGACGTTCTTGCAAATGTAAGCGGGGAGTCATCACAGTTTGACTCAAGGCGTACACGAAGAGCGACAGTCTTTATAGAATGGAACAACAATAAAACTTAATAATAGACATTTTTAGCGCAAGCTAGCTGGTATCTTAAATAATTATTACTTCTCCGAGGCTTTAAAACTCTGCATTTCCAGGATACCGAGGGAATGCAATAGCTTCACGGATATTCTCGATACCGGTCACATAGCAAACAAGGCGCTCGAATCCAAGTCCATATCCAGCGTGGGGAACCGATCCAAACCTTCTAAGATCGAGGTACCACCAGTAGTCCTCGGGTTCCAAGTCAAGCACTTTCATTTTTTCCAGCAAAACATCAAGACGATCCTCTCTCTGGCTTCCTCCTACAAGCTCACCAACTCCAGGTACTAGCAAGTCCATTGCATTGACAGTCTCACCACCATCCTCATCATTGTCACGCATGTAAAATGCCTTGATGTTTTTTGGATAGTTGTACACAAAAACGCAGCTATTAAATTTTGTCTCCGCTAACCAACGCTCATGCTCAGTAGCCAAATCAGTTCCGAATTCTACTTCAGGGAATTGCCATTTCGAAGGATCCTTCGCAATCTCTTCTTGAAGGTATTCGATAGCATCACGGTAAGCACAGCGAACAAAGGGTTTGTTCACAACCTTCTCCAATTTTGTCTTCAATTCCTTATCGTAAAATTTGGCAAAGAAATTCAAATCTTCATCGCACTTCTTCAATGTCTCCCCAACAACGTACTTAAGCATATTCTCAGCATTGTCCATTGCGGAATTCATATCAGCAAATGCCATCTCAGGCTCCACCATGTTAAACTCTGCAAGATGACGGGTAGTCTGAGAATTCTCAGCGCGAAAGGTTGGCCCAAAAGTGTAGATATCTCCAAGAGCACAAGCATGCGTCTCTCCACCCAACTGTCCACTAACTGTAAGAAAAGCAGGTTTTCCAAAGAAATCTTCTTCGTAATCAACTCCATCCAAAACCTTACCCTCTTCATCTTTCTTCAAGGTTAAGCCACTAACATTATCCAAATCAAGAGTAGTTACACGAAACATTTCACCTGCACCCTCACAATCACTGGCAGTAATGAGAGGGGTCTGCACATAAACAAATCCAGTATCTTGGAAGAATTGATGAATGGATCCAGCCAAAGTAGACCGAACACGCGCTACAGCTGCAATAGTGTTTGTTCTAGGACGAAGATGTGCAAGTGTTCTGAGATATTCGAGGGAATGACGCTTTTTAGCAAGAGGGTAGGTGTCTCCTGGGCATTCACCCACAATTCTAACGCTGGAGCTCTGCACCTCGTACTTTTGCTTTCCCTGAGATTCAACAATTTGACCAACGATCTCGACAGAGCATCCAGTGCTCAGCTTATCAATTTCTTTATTCACATAAATGAAATGAATCAAAATATTGAGAAACACCGAGACAACGATATATTTGGTACTGTAGTTTGTTAATTACTCACCTGCCCTGGAAGCTTCATCAATGCCATCAAATGGCAAAACACACTGGATTCCAGACAAGGAAGAACCATCATTGACCTCAACAAAAGCCAAAGTCTTTTGCTTCCTTACAGTCCTTACCCATCCCTTGATGGCAACGTCTCCATCAGAAGGAGCAGCATCTGCGGTCTTGACTCTCTTGAGGATCTTGGGAGATACATCTGAAGCTGCTTCGGTCTTTGTGCTCATTGATAGACGAGAAAAGGCAACAGGTCCAGAAACATATCTAGAAGTCGTGGAGGTGGAAGCAAATGAGGATCCAGTGAAAGCTGCTACAGAGCGAATCGGATTGGTGCGACGAGTAGTTGCACAAATAGCAGCGAGAAGGCAAGTTTTGGCCATGGTTCTTTTTCCAGACTTCGTCATGAGTACTAATTAAAGTGCAGTTGTCTTTTTGATCGGCAACTCGACGTTTAGGGTCCTGAGCAGTGACGGCTCTATGTTATATTTTGTGCGGTTTTGCACGGTATGTAGTATGTATCGTCGTCGTAGGATAGAACAAATTCTTCATGGTGCACGCGCGCTTGGTGGTGGTGTACGATCGATCGATGAGAGTTGCTTTCTGACGCATGATGAGAAAATATGAGGTTACCCCTCTGGTCCGACAGGGCAACTTCAGAAACACAAAATTCCAAAATAGACAGAAGTCACGAACAGCGACCGAGCTAAACTAGCTCAAATAACATTTCTAATTACCGTTTCCCACGACACAAAAATGCTGGTGAAACACATTCATTCCGCATTCCGCGTGCCTTTACTTCTCGCCCATTAAGACGCATATAGCACTAGCTAGTAGTTAATATACTTAACTAAACCTCTCTTCACGGGACCTTCAATCCGATCTCAATAGATTCAAACCAACAAAAATATGTCTAACAGAGCGACATCAACAGGAGCGAAGCCTCCGCTTTACAAAATCGTAATGCTCGGGGACTCCGGCGTCGGTAAAACTTCCCTAGTGGCCCGCTTGACAAATCCCGACCGCCCAATGAACCACGACATTAGCGCAACCATGGGAATCGAATTCGACACACAAATGCTGGATACGGAACACGGAAAGGTCAAGGCTCAAATTTGGGATACCGCCGGCCAAGAGAGATTTGCTCGTGTACTCTTGCCCACTTACTTTCGTAAGGCAAAGGGTGTTATTCTTGTCTACGACATCACCAATGCTAAGAGCTTTGAGAGTCTTAGCGAGCGGTGGATGACACAGTTGAATGATCATGCTTCCAGTGACGACTTGGCCAAGCTCTTGGTCGGTAATAAAAGCGATCTAGAGGCTAGTCGCGAAGTTTCTAGAGAGAAGGCTGAGCAGTTTTGTGCTGAATTTGGCATGGAAATGCTAGAGACAAGTGCCAAGAGTGGAGAAAATGTACTGAAATCATTTGAGAAATTGATTGGAATTGTTCACAACAGGGCTTTGGAGGCTAGTAGCAAGAGCAAAGGAGGAATAAGAGGCATGAGCGGTGGAAATGACGGGTTCAAGCTTGATAATGGTGAAACTAAGGCCCCTGATGCTGGTGCTTGCGGATGTTAGATAGAAGACACCGATGCGAGCAGGAGATTGCACAACTAAAAATAGAAACATAACAACACGTACACGTACACTGGTAGTAACTTCCATTAGTATTGCTTCAGATTCATGTTGAATACCTTCGGTTGTACCCCGGTATCGTAGCTGTACTATTGAGACGAAGGTTATGGTAGCGTCATGCTTCCTTTGACTTGAGTAGTTTAGGGCCAGTGCCAGTAGTCCAATTTTGACCTCAACGAAGTTCAATGAAAAAGAGGCCGGGAATGAGCTATGAGCACCAACTACGAAGTAGCTCCTGAGATAGTTTCATATGCATCTTTAAGTCAAATTGCGAGTCGGCAATTAAATCTTTGAGGATCAAAATTAGAAAATCCATCATACACGTACTTTGAAAAATCCAAAACAAGAAAAAAGGATCCTGATTCTCTCACCTAAAATTCATGAAACGAACAGATGCTGCTACGCCATACGCACATAAGAATATACCTCGTACCTTGTGCCCCTTTCTTACTATTCCTTCTCATCTGTGCTCTAACATATTCAAGATTTCAGGTGATTACTAATACCCAATTTAAAAGTACAGA
>Ga0115005_10002989_pt1 | contig 13435 bp, 13 predicted proteins | sample ArcOceMetagenome_FD_87163 | JGI IMG/M metagenome (GOLD analysis project Ga0115005, IMG submission 87163) | Marine eukaryotic phytoplankton communities from Arctic Ocean - Arctic Ocean - Greenland ARC118M Metagenome | ecosystem: Environmental > Aquatic > Marine > Oceanic | place: Arctic Ocean... | reverse complement strand
GCGGCTTCAATTGAAAACATCATTTGACCAAGATTTGACATTTGACATGACACATGACATGCATTAGTCAGAAAGTTTAGTTTAACATCACTTACTTCATCATGATTCGTATCGCTTGCACAGTTCTCACGTTACAATCCCTCATGGTTGGGAACACAGGATTTCAACTTCCATCATCTCGTAGTCCTCTCCAAAACTTATGTTCATCCACCAGCGACCATGTTACCACAAGAACAAGTCCATATCAAGTGTCAACGGTGAAAACATGCTCCCAAGAAGAATCCGTTCAAATCATTGAATCGACACTCTATCCCAAATCAGAACTCGGTGCAAGAATACGTTTAGGGATGGATGCACAGGGGGTGAAGGCTGGTGAATCCCTGTCGAATAATGATGAGAGAAATCATTTTACCTATGGTGAATTTCCCTTGGAAAGTTTTGATCAATTGCTTGATTCTGCTATCAATCACTTAATAAAAGACAGTGCAGAAAATAATAGTATAGATGGGAAAGTGTTGAAGCTAGTGGATATAGGTTCTGGATGTGGGAGGCTCATTTTGCATGCAGCGCTGGGTCGTTCCAATTTTGACATCCATGGTGTAGAAATTAGTGATATCATGCATGATTACGCTTGCGATATGGTTCAACGTGGGGCGGACCATAATCTATTTGGTGTTACGAGTGATGATGATATTCATACTTCGGATGCGTCAAAGTTGACTTTGCATCGCGCGCCAGCCCAGGAATGTTCACAAATCTTTTCCGATGCAGACATCATTTTCGCCTACAGTTCGGTCTTTCCTGATGGAGGTTTTGCAATCGAAGAGCGCGCCATGTTGATGGGTCCGTCGATGAGTAGTATGTTAGCCAAAGCGTGTAAGCCTGGGTGCATTGCTGTAATGACAGATCGTCTTTTGGATCCAGAGTTTGGTTGGCAATATCAATCCCAGCTTGATGTTGTTAATCCTGACTTATTAGGATCAACAGGTTATATTTCGATTTTGAACAAATGAAGACAATCACGCATTACTATAATAACTTCATCAATTTTTGTTTTGACATCAATTTCTTTACCTTTATTCACATTTTCACACATATTATATAAAATGTTTATAAGGTATGAACAAACTCGTGTAAGATGCACATCTCTGACAATGATTTTGTGTTCATATTTCATTGCAAATGGCTCTGACTAAATACCCTAATTCTTACAAGTCCATTGCATCGTCATCGTCTTGCAAAGTGGCTTCGTCATCCTCACTAATACGCTGCAGACTCAAAGGATTCCTTCTATTGGAATTGACATTCGAAAAATCAAACTCGGTCATTCCCTTCGTACTGCCCTGCGGACTGGAAATACAATTCATGTGGTCGACAGATGATTTCCGTCCTGAGATAGAGTGATTGTCATCGTCAGACAATGATTCATCGTCGTCGTCAATATCATTCCATTCCTCCGAGGCCTCGGAATCCTCTTCATCGTCATCATGCGATTCACCCTCAGTTATTAGTCCCAATCTAGTACGGTCCTCTATTTCTTTATCACTCAGTTTAGCAATAGATACAGAATCACGACGGTGAACATAGACGTTCTTGTGTACATATGATCACAATTTCATAGTTTGATAATGAGATGCATTAGTAAGAAAGTTCATTTAAAAAAATACGCTATAACATCATTTTCATCATGATTGGACTCACCTTGTATGCATGTGAACGGTTTATAACTTGCAAGTTTTCAAAGTCGACAAGGATACAACCGGCCATGGCTTCACTTCCTTGGTTGTGATCTTTAGAAGTAGAAAAGATAGTGAAAACCTTCCCCCCCTTGCTGACAGCGACACCATCGGCATGGGCCTCGTGCGCACGCTGTGCAGAAAACGGTGTGAGTTAGTTTTGTATTTGTAGAGAGAAATATGAAAATGCATACAAAGCAACAGTGGATTCTTACCATAATGTAGGAGAAACTATGCTGAGACAAAAAGTCTTTGACAGCCTTGTGTCCAAAGCAAATCGCACCTCCGCCACGCAATGACTCTCCATATCCAGAATCGGGATCCACACTATTCAACTCCTGGTCGTCGGAGGCAGGATCAGACCAAATGCAGTCAGAAGCAACCTGTTGGTGACGTTCATCTTCAAATTGCAACGGAGGGTTGATTCCTGCTACTCTTGGGACATCAAGAATGTCCTGTACTCTTGAACCATAGGTTCCATCGCTATTGGCCGTCACGGGCCTAGGGATTCCTCCGTGGACGCAAAATATATCCTGGTCAATGACGGCAGATAGGGGCATGCGGTCAAAGGCGTCGTTGATACTGTTCCACACACGATAGCCGACGTCATCACCGAAACGATCTTTACATTGCCAGAAAAAGCACCGTTGACCGTAGTGGTCTTCCCATCCTGTTGGATTTCGAAAAGAATGCTTGAGATAAATGCGAAAACGTTGAAGGTTCGTGTGTACTCGTGTACGTGAACAAAAAAAGTACGTACACGCGCAGATCGCAGCTGAAAACTTACCATTTACATCTCTAGTTTCATGATTTCCCCTCAAGAGAAAAACCTTATGCGGCAACAAAAGCTTCATTGAAAATAAATAAGCAATACACTCAAGACAACTCATCCCCCTGTCCACATAATCACCCAAGAAAACAAAGTTCCCCGCAGTCAACGACATCCCCAAACGCCACACGTTATCAGAAAAGAAATGCAAATCCTCTAAATTCCCATGAATATCCCCAAATACATAGGCTGGAGATTGCACAAATGCCACCCGTGGCTCTGACTCAAATAACCCCTTGATTTTCTTGGTGAGACGGAATAAATCCTTTGCGAAATCCATGCTACTCAGATATTTCGTATGACTTGCAGGATCCTTGAACATTTCCAGAATACGATTGACAAGTTCCTGGTTGGAGTTATAATGGTCTTCCTCTTTGGTCCAGCGGAGGTTCTTTAGTTCCTTGGCTGTCGCGATACTGGCATTGCGTCCCATACGACTGCGCTCGTGTTTGAGAGCTCCGTAGCGGTCTGCTTCCACGACGTTTCCAAATGGTGAGAGGCGATGTTTTCTCTTCGGTGTGGTGTTTCCATCTTTGGAGGACGATCCAGAGTCTGAGATTGAAGATGCATTCTGTTTCTGAGTTTTTTGCAGTGTGTTGGAGAGTGCCGCCACCTCCATGCGAAGTTGAGAGATCTGGGCTTCACGTTCGCGGAGAATTGATTTGGTTCTGGCTTCATTGATGTTAGTGGCTGAATAATTAGCAAGCGATCTTCGGTGCTTTTGTTGCGAATTGGATCCAGCAGGAGAAGACATGATGGTGCGAGTAGTGGGAGAAATGAAATGGCGTTTGAGTGGACTGCTATGAATAGTGAAGGATTTTTTTTGAAAAATGCGAAAAATGAAAACCGGCATTTTTCCAAAAAACAATGGGGGCACTTTGAATTTCACCCCCATCTAGCGTCACGCAATAAATTTTATCACTTTACATACGTCATGTGACGTGTAGTCTGCAGTTCTATGTTCTATGTAATGTAATGTACCGGCAGAACGCACCAACACATCTATTAATTGACAATCTCTACTTGCATAGACCAGACTGAAGTAAACTGTGCACACTACCACTAAAACAACTGAGAACTGCAATGTTATTCTTAAGCTCGATCCGTAGGCTTCCTCGCAGCACTTTCATTCGGCCTATCGGTAACGCCAAAAAGAGATATTTTAGTAGAACCACCAATCCTGCTCAACCGACGATTCAGGGTTTTGGAAAAGTTCAATGGAAAAATGAGAAGGGATCAAGATCTTTCGGAATATCGTTGGATATGATCCCTGAAGCTCCAGAAAAACCGTTTGCAAAGGCAGCAGAGGCATTTCCTGGTGCCTTGAGCAATAGTGAACTGGTCGATAAAATTTGTAGTACTCTGGAAAGAACTGGGTTTGACTTGGAGAAAACTCAAGTTGCGACTTCACTCTGCTGCGATGAAGTGAATCGTCCCTTGGAATTGGAACTGTCGAGTAAATTGAATCATAACTTCAATATGGGTGGCTTAGCTGGATTTCCTTTTGGGGGAGCGACTAGTTTTGCTGCTATGGCTTCTCACATTCCAGATGGAGGATCGTGCCTTGTAGTATATGGTCCTCATGTTGGTGTGGATTCGTCGGGCATTGTTGGAACAGTAGAACGGCGTGGGCGTATTGTGGGAGGATCTTGCTGTGGATCAGCAGTGGCGGCGTCGCATTACGTTTCTAGTGTGTTGTCAGGTGAGACTGAAGAAGCTTCTGTTCCAGAGGATGTCCTTGATGCGCAGCAAGACTTTGTAGGGAAAATGCTCTTGCCATTTGCAGAGAAATTGGAAAATTCCAAGGATAAAATGGTTGACCTACCCTTTGCTTTATACGAGGCCCAGAGCCAATTGATGAAGAGAATTGTCAATAAATCTGCTCCTAATGTCGGTGATGATGGTAGTATTGCGATCCTAGGAGGAATTCAAGTAAATACACCACCAGGATTCTCCGATTACTACTGTCCTATCAGCTTCAATATTTACAATAATCAAGGAGAGCTTCAAGAAGAATTGTGGTAGAACATGTCATACAGCAGTGCCATTGTAACGTATTAAGATTTATTATCAACTTTAGTCGTGTCAATCAACCTTTCCCACTACAGTGATCTTTTCTGCCGATTTTTTGCCTTCGGACCAACTCATCAGATTACGCTTACGTGCCAAGAAGTGAACCAACTTGCGTTTCCGCTTTCCCATACCGGGCTTAAACTTGTAGACCATTTCAGAGATTTCCATGAATGCGTCAAGTTCACTTTGAATTTCATCTTGTTCTTCTTTTGACCAATCTATACAGGCAGCAACTGAACTGATGTCTAAATTATCTTTGACTTCTGATGGTGCTAAAGGAATCAATTGATTTGCTGCCATATCGATGTCTGCATTACAAGCTGCACACTGGGGTATATCTCCATCATAAGGGCAACCAACATTGTTTTCAGGACTTTTCTTCCAACCAAGTAAAATATCATTCTTAACCGAAGCTTCCCAGGGGTCCATCCTCGTGAGAGCTATTTTGTCATATTTGTAGGTTTCTTTCATATATATTAATCGATCCATCTCCACTAATGCTTTAGCTGTCCTCCTTGTCGCATTTCGACTAGTGCGCATATCTTTCATTTCGCTGTAATCTGCTGCTTTTGCCAACACATCAAATGATTTATTGTTTTCTATAATTTGACAGAATGTACTGCTTTGTGGATACGAAATAGTTGCTTCATTTTGAGCTGTAGCTCTGTAGATGTAAGGATCTTTCTTCGTTTGGCTCAGCTTACCAACGCAACATGGGCTCACTATAAAATTTGCGTTGGCAGATCCACAAGCTCGAAGAACGATATCACTTGCCTCGCCACAAGCATGAAGGCCCATTCCGATATCAAATTCACAGTATTCTTCAACATATTTTGATATTGAGCCATGAAAAGTGTAAAGATTGGGAATGTGTTTGCTCTGCTTCAACTTGTTGGCATGAAATGTGACATCAGTGAACGGTGACGCGTCAACAGGCGGCGAAATCTTGCCTCCTGGTATTTGGTTGCTGACATGATGCATGTCCTCAACATTCTCCGATGGATTAGCCAGTTGTTCAGCCTTTTGGTGAGCAAGTTCCAGGCTAGTGCCTTTAATGTCAACTAGTACGACCTCGCACTTTGGAAGTAGTACTGCTAATGGCAGAGATAAATGTCCAGTTCCACCAGCAAAATCAACAATTCTAATTTTCTTTTGATTAGAAACATCTGGAATTCCAAACGCAGACGGAGGTAGCATTGCCAAAACACACTGGATCAAAGATTTGATTTGCCATTCTTTCTTCACTGCTCTCATTCCTTGCAATTTTCCTGTTCCGGTGCGGCAACCAGCATCTAGTGGCAGAATGCTGAAAGGCCAAACAAGATCGTTGAATTTCTTGGATTCGTCCTCAATTTTCTTTTTGAATACCGGATTGACTTGAACGGAAGAGGATATAATGGCCCTGGTATCAGGATCAATGAGAGGCGGCATTGTTGTATAACTTGGCCTACACGAAGGCAAAATATCAGCGACAACCTCTTCAAATTTCTTTAGATTCACCCCATGAATACCTTTTCTTGTTTGGGCATATTTCTTTTCCTCGTCGCATGCGGACATAACAACGAAATGAATTTGAAATTTCAGGAATCACAAGCAGTTGGAAGAAAGGAGTATGATAGAATAAATATCGTTGAGAGTTGAGAGGTGTTGTGTAATCAGTGCGTACAGTACGTGGTGTAATCACTGGTTTCACTGGCGGAGGGCGATTTTGAGGGGTCATCTTTTTTCACACCTTTTGACTCTCCAAACACACCACACAACATACAACACATCAACACATCACAGATCACAGCGCCCCTGTAACGCACAACTCGCACAACACAGAACACAGATACAGTACCCCCATCCTACTCAACTGTTGAGTGCTTTCGTATCATCTCCCTCCCACCGATCGCCATTCAAAATATTTGAGAGACATTGTTACGAATCAATTGCTTGAAAAGCAGGAGCAAGATATATTAGTATGGAGGAAATATCAGGTGACATCGAAGCCTGGAAAGAAGTACATCGCCAATTCATATTAGCCATAATGCTTACCAAAGACTCTATAAGCATGGAAAAAGAAAAACGACGCTATCTGCTTGAAGAAATAAATCTGAATGTTGGTGTGGATGGAAATCTGGATACAAACTCAAAATGGGTAACCAAGGCTGTCTCGAGAAAACAAAAGAGGAAGAAATCGGATTTCTCTAATGCGAAGAAGAAGGATGCAAAGAAAGCTGCAACGTCCAAGAAAGCAGATTCTCCATCTGTTATTCCACCAAGGAAACGCCTGAAAATATCAATGTCAAAGAATAAAGAAGAGCAGCCGCTCCTTCCATTAAACCCAGCTCCAAACGCTTCGAATGAGATGGTAATGGGGAAGGATGAAGAGCAACTGATTTCATCGCATTCAACGTCACCTTATTCTGAAGTTTATCACACTCAAACTGAACAATTTGAATTATACGAATATCGTAAAGCCTCTCTACAACTTTCACCTCAACATCAAGAGCCAACGAATTCACCTCAAACTGGATACCAATCGAGTGTCGCTTCCTACAATGATCATGCTGAAAACACATCAATAAACCCATTCCAAACATCGCTGGAATCAACCGCACAAGCATTTGTTGTAACAAATCAGGTAGCGTCACAAGCGTTTGCATCTTCATTCCCTCCCTCGGCATCGGATACACTGTTTGAGGAGATGCTTCAGCAACAGGGCGTGGATGAGGATGAAGAAGATGCATTTTAAAACAATTGGATTTTTAATAATTAAAATACCCCTCTAGAAAAATTACATGATGCTTCTATTTCCATGCATCAATATTCCCTTTCGCGCTTATCCTCAGCTTCCTCCAAGAGAAGAGTTGTGTCTTTGCGAAAATTGACGGCCTCTTCGGGGAGCTTGAACTTTTGAAAAACCAGTAAAATTAGAGTTTTAAATAGTGTTAGGGACAGGAGAAGAATCACATTGAACTTTCTCTTTGTTCCTCAGAGCCAAAACTTTTCCCAAAGGACCGCGCCCAGAAGCAACTCGCAGAACAACAGCCACTGCATAAGCAGCAAGGCGTAACGTGAATGATCCATATATGGCACTCAGGCTGTTGCATCTTGCAGCCAGTATGAGCTGTAGTGCACAAGTTGCCAGGCCAACCATGATAATGAACAAGAAGTCACGCGACGCGAGCATTGCGCCATCTAAACTTGTTGAAAGGATTGTCTGAATCACAGCAAGTGATACTGCAGGGGAGGTATTTCTCACAATGGCCTGTACAGCAGCATCTGAAGTGAATAATCCAGGTCCTAGCGTGAGAGTTAAGAATGTCAGAGCGCCGATTCCAAGTGAGGTATAAGCTGCCAATGTCATAACAGATTTCATTGTGGATATTGTTGAATGCCTGTCTTTGGCATCCAATAATGCGGGTAAATTGGTTTGGTGCAGTTGACTAAGTGGTTCACCAAATAAGAGGAAAAGGATCAATGCGTTGGTACAGATCTGATACGCTGCAAGATGTTGAGTACCAAATGTCATAGCTCTTCTTTGCATTGAAATAAATCCGATAAGCCTAGATATTGTGATGATAAATAGTGGCCCAACGTATTGTAATAGTTCCTTTAAATCAGCAAGTTTCGGAACTGAAAGCTTCGGCAGTAATTTCTTTTTCGCCAAATCTTTGACCATCTTCGCAGAGCTCAATAGAGTAGCAAACGCTGTCGCAGCTGCTGCGCCAGAACAGCCCCACTGCAGTGGATACACGCAGAGCAACGCATCTCCGAAAATATTTACGACGGCAGCTAAACTTATAATCTTTAATGGCGTGATTGCATCGCGAGTGGCCAGCATAATAGAAAGGCAAACACTCTGTACGAGAGCTGCCCACGATACGCTGCCACGCCAATAAACGTAAGAGGCAGACGCTGGACGTAGGATTGGATCGACTTTGAGCATAGCAAGTAATTTTGGCGTGAACATGGCATAAAAGATGGATAGTAATATCCCACTGAAAATTGCGAACGTCAACGGGGCCGAAGCAGCTTCCCGTGCCGCATCTAGGTTTTCTTCCTCGGTACCTTTGCTCGAATATGCTCTCGACACGATCCCGGTCGTTGCTCGTGATAAAAATGAAAACAAGTAGAGCATCTGATCCGTGCAAATTGTAGCTGGGGAAAGCGCTGCTAATCCTGCTGTACCAACGGTCTTTCCAACGAAGGCATTGTCTATATTTGATAATAGAGGATTAGCGAGGAAGATACCTAATGCTGGGATCGCGAACTTCAGCATTTCCCGCTTCGAACCTATTGCATTCGAGTTTTCTTCGATTCTCGCTTCATCTCCTTCTTCTATATTCCCATTCCCATTGAAAAGAACGTTGATTTTGGGTTGGACTTTGTTTCTCTTGAAACATGCCGTGGTACTCGATGGAATGGCGAATCCATACGATGGCAAAAAATGCGTTGCCGCAAAAATAGCAAAAAATCTCAATCTTTCGATGCGCATGGTAATTTCATTAATGATGACATACAATTACACTGCTTAGTTCCCCCAAAGATGCATGAATGAATGAGAAAGGTGAAGGATGATTAATAAGGTTGAATGAAGGTATCATACGTACCTGCTGAGTTTTTGTTCTGAGAAATGAGAAGATTGCGCGCGCGGATGGAGAATTTAGTCCCTAACGAACATGGATAATTGGAAAATTTGAATGGTTGATCTGCTCACCACTGGCTGGTATGGTAAAATGTAAAATACACCAATACACCTGATTGATTGGTTTTCTTCCAAAGTTGAATGTGATATTTGTTCACTACCGGTACGTATCAGGTTCACTCCAAAAGTTACCTACAGGGAAAAAACAGCTTAGAGTAGGTCTTATTTCTAGCAGCATACCTCGTCATGGCTAAAACAGAATCAAGCAAAGATGACGGTCGACTCGATGACCTTTTGAATAAAATGGATTCACAAAAGAAGAAGTGGGATAGAGAAGCTGAAGAATCTGAAGAAGGACCCGATGAAACCGATGCTCTACTTTCTAAAGCTATTGAGATGGCGCTCTCGCAGGGTAAAGGGTGGAAACCTGGAGAGAGGGACGCTTACTTGGAAAATTTAATGGATGATGATTATGTTCATCCTATGTTTGCCACTGATCATGATGAGCTTGAGAAAAGTGGTATGACTGAAGCTTTCTCGAGTCTCATGTATGATGATCCTCCTGCAAGGACCATGGTCGAGGCTAAGGCAAAAGGCAACACGGCATTTGCGAATGGAAAGAAGAATGTTGCCAAGAATGTGCAGGTACGTTGTTGTTTCTTGAAGTGGCATGTCTCAGGTGCCAGGTATTTCTAATTTGACATTCAACTCATCGATCCTATTTAACAAAATTCATTCGCAGTATTATCGTGATGCCGCTAATCATTACTATGAGTCATTCCATTGGGCTGAGGTTGTAAAACCAGATATGCCAGCTGTTGATAGTGAAGGGAAACTCTTAGATGATATCCCAATGTACACTGAAGATGAGTTGGATAACTTCAAATCTACGGTATTGGCGAATGCAGCAATGGCGCACATGCAGATAAAAAATTGGGGACATGTCAGGGATGATTCCAGTCGGGCTCTCAAATTCAATGCAAAGAATCTTAAAGCATGGTACCGTCTAGCAAAATCTCAACAAATGCTTCAGAATTGGGAGCAAGCCGGTGATGCGATTGATTCTGGGTTAGAATGTGAAAAGGATAACAAAGAATTGCTTAAGCTCCAAGCTTTACTGCGAAACAAGGTGAATAGAGCAAGAATTGAGCGTCAGAAAAGGGAGAAGGCAAGAGCTCTGCGAGTTTCGCGTGTGAAGAGTGTGTGGAAGCATTGCAAAGAAATTAACATTACATTAGGGCGTGTGCCTTTGGTCGCAAAGGTTTCCGATGACGACGAAGAGGATGATGAGAATGTTGACGAAGCCCGGTGGCACCATCATTTTCCACACACGGGTAAACTACCTCAACAACTTGCTCATAACAGTGGTGAATGGACTTGGCCGACTATGTTTGTTTATCCATCACACAAACAATCTGACTTCATTGCAGAGTTTGCAGAATCCGAAGTACTTGCTTTGAGAATGGCTGAAGTTTTTCCTGAGCTAGAAAATGGCAAGACTGAAACAGGAATATCTTGGGACTACAACAATGAGTTTGAGTGCAGTAAGCTTGCTGTGTATTTCGAGGTACACTGCACTGAACAAGATGGGAATGGTATTCATCCCGAATGCGTGGAAAAGCTCAAGGACCAGGGCGCAACGATGCGATTTTATGAGAGTTCCAGGGCATTAAAGGGAGACGAAGGTCCTGAAATGGCAACTGTCGCGAGGTGCCTTGAGAGAAAGCATCTTCATAAACAGAGAAAGGCCTGGAAAAAAACGCATAAGAGTCTGTGGTCAAAGCCAGATCCATGCCCAGTAGTGAGAGTCCACCCCGCTGTAACACTCCGGGATGTACTCCAAGATAATAGAATGGTTGTGCCTAACTTCCTTGTCACTTTTATGATGTTTCCTGAAGATCATCCGGCTCATATTGAGTTCCTTAAAGAGCGCCAGTGTCTTGGTGTTTTTGAATCTAAATAGTAAAATTCTCAATACCTGCACCACCATGTTATTCTGGATGAATTGCATCACTTTTAAGCTGCGCATCATGAATATATAATATGGGTCACTGGAGAGATTACCAATATTTTATAATAGAATTCAATAGAATTGTGAGTTTTTCAACTGTGTTTTCACTACTGTACTACCAGGTTCGACAGGGATAGCGCTTGGAGCTCGAGCGCCATTCAAAATAATATGAAAAAAGACGATCAACAATCAACAACAGAATAACATTTCACCACATTCTCTTCATGATAATAATAATCTTATCTTTCCTTCACTGACAAGTTTTCTACCTTCGTGAAAGAAACGCTCTCCTCCTAAGTCCTAATCATAAACGATGATGTTGAAAGCTCTATCACCTGATCAGAGCATTTTGGCTGTTTTCAACAACGCACCATCAACATCCTCTTCGCTACAACGCATCCTGATAAAATGTTACGATGCTAAAGTTTCTCTCGGGTCTCTCAAATACACACTATCTGCCAATAGCAACGACAGCAACATCCAAAAACTAAAATTCGTTTCCTCTCAGTATTTGATTGCTACCACAGACAACAATTCGATTCATGTATTCGATCTTCGTCGTGGTGTCTTGTCTCAAACCATCAAGCTTGCAACCCATCTGGGCAAACTCTGTGATGTGGCTGCTAATGAGCATGGAGAAAGTGATGAAGACGGCGACAATTTTCTTTTTGCACTAGTTTACAAAGATGGGAAGACTTTGGTGGTGGTATATGACTTATCAAACAACGGGAAAATGGTGAAAAAAGTTAAGACTGGTTCATGTGATGAAGATGAATGCATGGCCTTAAATGCTACCGCAGGGTCCATTAGCATACGTCTCGGAAAGAAGGTCAAAATTGTCGATGCAAATAATGGAAACATTATAGGAAAGATTAAAATGAAGGGGAGTGATGTTGATGGTACAAATGACGAGCGCTCTCCTTTCATTTGCTCCTCGTCTGATGGGAAATGTTTTGCCACAAATACATCTCAACAGTTGCACTTTTTCCTCTTTGAGCATGATGGCAACTGTAAGAGTCTAGGTACAGCCTCACTCGCAAATATTGTCGATGTATCCATTAAAAAAGATGAAGCAAGCTCTCAGTACATTATATTGGCAACAGATCATGTCACCACTTCCGTACTTGCCATCAAGTCATCTTATACGAAAAAGACCAAAGTTAAACCATTTGCATACATTCGAGAAGAAGAGAACACTCAATCAAACGATAGCACCATCCTCGAAGCATTCTTCTCAAATGAAGAAGATTTGGTTATGATGGAATTGACCATGAAAGGCCTTCAGAATTTTAAGGTAAATCTCGTCCGTTTAGCTTGGAAGAATCGCGAAGGAAATTTGTTTCCAAAGGACGAGAATGATGGCGATAATGACAGTAATGAAGAAATCTCGCAATCTCGTAAGAAACGAAAGGTCCCCGAAACTTCAAAGGCTAACGCAAATCTTGTGCTTGGTCCAGGTGAGAGTGGTGGTGAGGCATTGACCGTCACAGATTTTTCTGCCAAACGGGCCAAAAAGGATGAAGATTCTGAAGACGACTTTGTTCTCGAGGATGTTGATGATGATGTTGACGGTTCTACCACCATCGCTCAAAGGCTAGCTCTACTCTCTTCTGAATTAGACAGAGATGATGATGAGCAAGATTTGCTAGTCCGTAATACACGCAGTCAGAATTTTGCTGTCAAAAGCGCAACATCTGATTCTCTCGTAGTTTTATTGAAGCAAGCGCTACAAGCGAACGACGATTCTCAATTGGAGGTTGCGCTTCAAGTCTCGGACAAGAAGGTGATCGAGAATAGTATCATGGCTCTGAGTACCCACGTCGACGATGATGATGCTAATCAGGAAAGCAACGGAGAAATGATAATCATGCTTCTCACCAAACTTGTGACGAGGCTATCACGTAAACCTTCAAGAGCTCAGCAACTATCATTTTGGATTAGGACTGTGCTTGTAGTTTTGATTTCTTCATCTAATGATGGGTCGGTGAAGATGGGAAAGGCTGAAAAAGATATTGCTTCAAGACTTGCACCTTTGAGAAGTATGTTGAGTGAGCGAGTTGAGAGTCTTCCTGCTTTGTTGAGGTTGGAGGGGCGTCTTGGCTTGATTGGGAAGCATTTTTAGGTTAGAAAGGTTTGATTGACAATTAATACTT
>Ga0115005_10002987_pt1 | contig 13438 bp, 11 predicted proteins | sample ArcOceMetagenome_FD_87163 | JGI IMG/M metagenome (GOLD analysis project Ga0115005, IMG submission 87163) | Marine eukaryotic phytoplankton communities from Arctic Ocean - Arctic Ocean - Greenland ARC118M Metagenome | ecosystem: Environmental > Aquatic > Marine > Oceanic | place: Arctic Ocean... | reverse complement strand
TGTAGTTTTAATTAAAGATTTAAAAGTAAAAGGTTCTAGTTTGGTTGCCAAACAAGGAACTGCTGTAAGAAGAATTTCTTTAGATCATGAAAATGCGAAACATATCGAAGGAAAAGTTGGCCCAACTCAGATTGTAATTATTACAGATTTTGTAAAGAAAATGGCAGAAAAGGAGTAAATTAATTGAAGCGTTGCCTTTTAGATTGTGCTATGCATTCTCTCTTTTTCATTTTTGTTCTCGATACAAATTTGTTTATTCTTTTCAAATTATCTCGAATTGATAACTAAAAGGGATGCTGTTACAATTGCGAACAGAGCTGTTTAGCAGCAAATAATAGTACAACAAATACTGTTGTTTTTTATAAAAAGAATTGGATTGTAATGGTATTGAATTGCGAGCCGTTTTTTTTAAAAAACAAGCTAAAATAAAAAAAAATCCATCTTAGAAAGATGGATTTTTTAATGCATTTATTTTTGCTATTCACTAGCTTAAAGCTTCTTTAATTCTCTTAATTGCCTCACGCAATTGCAACTCTGAAGCTGCATAAGACATTCTAATGCAATTTGGCGCACCAAAAGCATCTCCTGTTACCGTGGCAACATTTGCTTTTTCTAAAATAAATAAAGAAAAGTCGTTTGCATTTTCAATTTTTATATGGTCAATGGTTCTTCCAAAAAAGGCAGAAATATCTGGAAATACATAAAATGCACCTTCTGGAATATTTACTTTAAAACCCTCTATTTCTCTTAACAGACCAACCACAATATCTCTACGTGCTTTAAATTCATCTACCATGTATTGAATTTTAGAAACAGGAGCTAAAACGGCTGTAATTGCTGCTCTTTGCGCAATACAATTTGCACCAGATGTAATTTGACCTTGCATTTTAGTACATGCTTTGGCAATCCACTCAGGAGCGCCAATATAGCCAATTCTCCAGCCTGTCATAGCAAAAGCTTTTGCCAAGCCGTTTACTGTAATGGTTCTGTCGTACATATTCTCGATGGATGCAAAACTAAATATTTTTGTACCATAATTAATATGTTCGTAGATTTCATCAGATAGAATATAAATTTTCGGATGCTTTTCTAAAACAACTGCCAAAGCTCTGTATTCTTCTTCACTATACATGGATCCACTTGGATTGTTTGGTGAGTTAAAGAAGACCATTTTTGTCTTTGGTGTAATGGCACTTTCTAGTTGTGCAGGCGTAATCTTAAAATCGTTATCAATAGAAGAAGGAATTTCTACAAATTTTGCTTCACTTAAAATCGCAATTGCTGAATAACTAACCCAATAAGGTGCAGGTAATAATACTTCATCTCCTGGGTTTAATAGTACCTGCGCAACATTTGCAATAGATTGTTTTGCACCTGTAGAAACTACAATCTGATTTGGCTGATATTTTAAACTATTATCACGCTCAAATTTTGTACAAATAGCTTCTTTCAATTCTACATAACCGTCTACCGGAGAGTATGAATTGTAATTTTGATGAACTGCTTCAATTGCAGCATCTTTTATAAAATCTGGTGTGTTAAAATCTGGTTCTCCTAAACTTAAACTAATAATGTCTTTTCCAGCTGCTTTTAATTCTCTTGCTTTCGCAGCCATTGCTAAAGTTTGAGATACAGGTAAACTGTTAATTCTGTCCGATAATGGGTATTTCATTGTACTGTTAGTTGTGTGTTGTTTCTATGCTAATTCAGGCTTTTGTCCTAAAACACCCAAATGTCTAAAGTGCTCTATAAGCGCTTTCGTCATTGTTTTGTATTCGTTGTAAGGTAAATTAAATTCTTTAGCCGTTTCTTTTACAATAGTAGCTAATTTACCATAATGGACGTGAGAAATATGTGGAAAAATATGATGTTCAACTTGGTGATTTAAACCTCCTGTATAGAAGTTTACCAAACGATTGGTGGGTGCAAAGTTAGAAGTAGTGTACAATTGGTGGACTGCCCAAGTGTGTTCTAAGTTTCCTTCTTTATCTGGAATTGGCATTGTGGTGTTTGGTACAATATGTGCCAACTGAAAAACAATACTTAAAATCATACCAGCAGTATAGTGCATTACAAAAAAGCCGATTACTATTTTCCACCAGGCAACATCTAAGACTAATAAAGGCAACACAATCCAAAACGCATAATAGGCAACTTTAGAGATGACTAATTTTGTCCACTCTGTGGTAGGATTTGGAAATTTACCATAAGATAATTTACGTTTTAAATATCGGTGCATTTGCTTAATATCTGTGGTAATTGCCCAATTAATAGTTAGCAAACCATATAAGAAAACAGAATAGTATTTTTGAAGTTTGTGAATTTTTAACCATTTAGAGTGCAAAGAAAAGCGGATAATTCTACCTGCATCTATATCTTCATCATGGTCTTTTACATTGGTAAACGTATGGTGTAATACGTTGTGTTGTACCTTCCAATTATATACGTTTCCTGCTAAAATGTAAATACTGCTTCCCATTAATTTATTTACCCATTTTCTTTTCGAAAAGGATTCATGATTGGCGTCATGCATGACATTCATTCCAACACCAGCCATTCCTACACCGGTAAGAATCATTAGTAAAACCATGGCCCATTGCGGCATGGCAACTGTTAAAACAATTATAAATGGAATTAAAAATAAAGAAAACATAATAATTGCTTTGGTATACAATTTCCAGTTTCCTGTTCTGTTAATTTCATTTTCTTTAAAATAACTATTCACTCTTTTATTTAGAGTTCTAAAGAACTTTGCTTTATCTACTCTGGAGAAGTTTATTGTGTTCATTCAGGTTTTTAGTATTGTTTTACAAAAATAATGCTTTTGAAATTACTTTTTATGATAAACGTCAGAATTTGTTGCTAATTGTTTCCGAACTATAACTATTTTTGCAGCTCAAACTTTTTTTAATGGATATTATTCACAAATATTTTAAAAATTTATCAGAAACTCAAATTCAACAATTTGAAAAGCTACAAGAATTATACCAAGACTGGAACTTGAAAATTAATGTTGTTTCTAGAAAAGATATTGATGAATTGTATCTACGTCATGTGCTACATTCTTTAGGAATCGCAAAAGTAGTGCAGTTTAAACCAGGTTCTAAAGTTTTAGATGTAGGAACGGGTGGGGGCTTTCCCGGAATTCCATTGGCAATTTTATTTCCAGAAACGCAGTTTCATTTAGTAGATTCTATCGGTAAAAAGATAAAAGTTGTAAACGAAGTTGTAGACGGTTTGGGTTTAGAAAACGTAAAAACAACGAATGGTAGGGTAGAAGAGGTAAAAGATACCTACGATTTTATTGTAAGTAGGGCTGTGGCGCAGATGGAAACTTTTGTAGGTTGGACAAAAGGTAGAATTTCTAAAAAGCAAAATCACGATTTAAAAAATGGAATCTTATATCTAAAGGGTGGCGACTTATCTGAAGAATTAAAATTATATACTTCTGCTACTATTTATGATTTACCGGAGTATTTTGAAGAAGATTTTTATGAAACGAAAAAGGTGGTTCATTTAGGCATGAAGTTTAAAGGATAAGCTATGAAATTGCTTTTCTTTATGGATATTGCGCGTACGTAAAACAATACCCACGGTTTAATAACCTACCGAACTTCTATTGTTTTTAGGGCATCATTTTATTTAAAATTTCTTTCCTCAAAAGCCGCTACAATGGTCGTTTTTTTATGAAATAAACACACGTACGTTTCTTACTCAATGCTTGCTACCCGATAGCGCTCTATTGCTTTTTGTAGGTTCTCAGAAAGTGATTTTAGCCAATTCATATGGTTTGCAATTAGATAGGCTTCTTGAAGTGCATGCAGTGTATCAATATCTAATTCGGTGTTTCCTTTCCTAATATTTTCATCGCGTAAACGAGACAGGTTTTGATATTTTTTCAACAATTGATCTTCTGCTTCTTCAACCGTTTCTGAAGTATTTTTTTTCTGAATCTCATAATTTTCTAAACTATCAGAAGATATTTGCAGGGTATCTGAAATTTTTTGGATTAACAAATCAAATTCTGAAGAAGCAGGTGTGGTTTTATGATTGAGGATAAAATTACCGATAGATGCAATGGCAGAAATCATCGTTTGATTAAGCGTCACAATTTCATAAATTAGTTGAAACTCTTGCTGTTTTGATTTTGGATCTTGGGTTAATCTTTGGAAAGAAGCATTTAAATTACTAATCCCAAGAAACGCTTCTTTTCGTGCCAAATTATAGCAAAGTTTGTTTGCTTTTGGATGCTGATATAAATTTTGCGTGGCTAAAAGATATTTTTTATTCATTTTTAAAGCGTTGAGGAGTATCTTTTTCAGATTATTGGCTTCCCAACTTGGAAATATCAAGTAATTGGTAACAACCGCAATTATAGCCCCAATAATGGTGTCGATAACACGGTATTGAATTACTTCAAATGCGTTAGAATTCATCAACGAGTATATGAATATGATACTAATGGTAATCAATGCAGCTGCAGATTTATAGTTCCGCTGAATCAATGAGAATGCCAAGATTAATGAGATATACGCAAGTACAGAATAGACTACAAGATTCTGAGTAATTAATACAATACCAACGGCTATAATAGCACCAATAAGCGTTCCGATGATGCGATCTTTTGAACGTTCTTTGGTAAGACCATAACTTGGTCTCATGATAACAATGATGGTCAGTAAAATCCAATATGTATTTTGGATGTCAAAGAAAAAGCCAACCAAGTATGCAAATACAATTGCGATGGTGATGCGCAATGAATGTCTACATATGGTAGAGTCTAAACTAAAATTTTGAATAAGAACGTCCAACCCGTACTCTTGTAAGGTTAAAAACTGACTCGAATTTTGTCTTTTTAAAGATATTTTGGAAGCATCATGAACATTTGCCATTACACGCCTAATCGCTCTAATTTCTTGGAGCAATTGTTCTTGGTAATCATATAGGTTTTTTAAAACCAAAGCACCTTCACGCGCTGCAGGTAATTTGACAGTATCGATATAATTTGTGATAGATGCATCTGCCTTTGACAGTGCATTTAGCAGTATTTCTTTATTTGGTATTTTATCATTTTGAATCAATAATTCAGACAAATGTATGAGGTGATTGCCCATGACTTTATTTAGATTTTTCGAAGCTTTTAAAAACTCTTTACGACCTCCAAAAATTCGATCGATCATTTTATAATCTAAATGTTTTGCTTCTATTAATTCGAAAATTTTAATAGAGGACACAAAAATTAAGAGTAGCTTTTCCTCATAACGAGAACGTCCAGAGCGTTTACGTGCAGTAAGCAGTGTTTCTCGGAGCGTTTCATGTTTTTCGTTGATGTTGTTTTGAAGCGCAAAAGTCTGTTTCAGGTTTTTGTCACGTTTTGTCTTCTTTGTTAATAATTTGGCTCGTAATTTTAAATATTTACCAATAAAAAGAAGCGTATCCGATAATAACTGATTGTGATCTTTTTTAGGCGTAATTTTTTGGAAAATAAGTGATAATATTAAATACCACAGACCACCAATTCCCATTAAGACCACCTGAACCAAAATTTCATGCGTGGTTTCTTTCTGAATCGCAAATGCTATGACCATTGCTAATAAGCTAGAAAAAGAGACTAAAGAGGCTCTAAAGCCGTATACTGAAACCATAGACACCAGAAATGATAGGACTGCTAGTACTATTAATAAAAGTGGTAGTATTGGTTTTGAAAATAGAATGACGGCAGTAATAAGCATTGTTAATCCAATACTTATTAAAATAGCATTGACCTTTCGTTTTACACTTCCAGGAATATCACCTGGTGTATTTAAAACGGCACCAATAACAACTGCTGGAGCATATTTAAAATAGCCAAAAAAATAGAGCAAAGCAAAAGGAACTGCAATTCCAACTCCAAGACGAATTCCACGATCAAAGTTGGTGCTTTTTAGAAATAATTCTAGCTGTTTGAGTTTTTCTTTCAATTGCATGTAAAATTTGATTGCAAAGTTATAATAATTGATGGAAGTATTTGTTTAAACGCTATTTTTAGTGAAAGATGAACAATCATACTTTAACGAAGTCTCTGACTATCGTTTTTTTAAAATATTAAAGAGTGCAGAAACTATTTGGTGCAAGCAAGTAGCCTATTTCCCGAACAATTTTCTTACGATTTAGCGCATTTTTCTAAAAAAGCAAACTTGCATTGTTACTGCAACAAATCATTTGTAAATAAGTGTTGTTCAATAATTTGTTTGTTCTCTAAATGGTGTGCAACAAGCCATTTTAGAAAAACAGCAATTCTTTCCGATTTCATAAAACCACAGGTTGTATCAGTACCAAAAAAAGGTGCAGTCATAGAGATAGCGCTACCGATGTCAATATTTTTTTTATCATATGTTGTAAGGTGCTCACGTAATATGTTTGCGGCTACAGCTTTATTATTAGCAGCATATAGATACCCTTTTTTTGTTGCTTTTATAAAAAGAGAATAGATTTCCCTTTGCGCAATTAATGCGCTATTTCTAGCAATGATAACGGGAGAATAGCAGTAAGGAATACCAAACTGAGCCATTGAAAATTGGTTTAATTCAATCTGTTTGGTATTGGCTTCAACACCTTCCCAATTGTTAAAAATCCAAGTTGCATCTGCGGTACCCTCTAATAATGTATTCCAGATGCCTAGTTTATTTGGGTATGCAATTTGCAGCGTTCCTTTTCCACCATTATTTTTAACCATTTCTTTTACAATATGATCTTCATAACGCGCTTTATAAGAAGCATATATTTTTCCGTCTAAAAGTTTTGGTGCGTCTATTTTTGAGGATTTTAGGGTCGCAATGCTGCTTATATCTTCTTGTAAAATGGCAAAGACAGCAATGGCATCCACAGCGTTTTTTTTATTATTTAGGCTAATAACCGTTTCAAAAGGGGCAATAGCAAAATCTGCTAAACCTAATGCTAGTTTTTTTCCAGGAGTTAATTGATAGTTGTCTGAAATAGGATTTAAAACCTCAACTTCAATTCCTTTTTCCTTATAATATCCCAATTGTTTCGCAACAAATATTCCGATATGATTTGTGTTAGGTGTCCAGTCTAGTGCTATTTTTAGAGGCCTCATATAGATTTTTTTGCAATTAAAATTTCTGCTAATACCCGATTGTTTGGTTGACTTATATTCGCAGTTAGCGAAGTTATATTTTTTTAAGTTGAGATACAAACTAAATGTATTATCAAAAGAAGAGCTTCTTTTTTTTCTGAGATATACTTTACTTTTTAGTAAATTCTATTCTTTATTATCAATTAATATAAACAGATAATTTTTATTTAAGTGCTAAAAGAGCTTGTCAAAGAATACCAATTAATGCGGAATGCGTCAATCTATTTTACGTTATTGTTTTTAAAGTAAAAAAAACGGAAGTAATAAAATTTCTTTAAATTGTTCAGGTTAAATATATTAGATTTCGATATTGTTTTTAAATGAAAAAAAAAAATATTTTTAAAAAGGTTGGTTTCAGATGTTGTACCTTATGGAGGTAATAAGTTATAAAATATATTAAAAATGAAAAGTTTTATTTTAAAGTGGTATCCAATTATTTTAGCGTTTATGTGTTTGCTATATTCAGTAGGATATGGAGTTTTAGGGATGAAAGACGAAGCTCAATATTCAGCACATTGGCCAGGCACAATATTATTATTTGCAATAGCAATTAGACAAAGAAGAACAACATGAATATAGGATTTTTTATAGTAGGAGGTATTATATTCTCTATATACATAGGATTAACTTTGTGGAATATATACGACTCAAGCAAGAAAAGTAAAGAAGAAAACTATCCAGATAAGAAATAAATAGGTCTGCAAGAATTAGCCTTATTTAGATTTTATGATAAAGCCAAATAGTTTAGCAAATATGCACTTTTCTAATGCTGTGTTTCCCTTTTTTAACCATAGTACTTAGGCTAAGTATAACTCATTTTAATGATTTATATTTAGCTTGTATTGGGTTGTTAAAAAATGGAGGAAGCCGTTTTACTTGTAAACTTTTCTAAAAACAACATTCCTCTATAAGAGTTTCCTTGTTCGTTTAATTTTGGGCTCCATACGGTGATGCAGTACTTGTCGGGATGAATTGCCACAATACCACCACCAACGCCACTTTTTCCTGGTAAACCAACACGGAAAGCAAACTCTCCAGATTCGTCGTAAAAACCGCAGGTAAGCATAATTGCATTCACTCTTTTTGCTTGACTCATAGTAAGTATCTTATTTCCCTTCTTAGAGACAAAGTAATCATCCGCTAAAAAAAGAAACAGCTGTGAAAGTTCTTTACAACTCAATTCTAAAGAGCAAATGTGAAAGTAGAAATCGATTACTTGGTCTACATCATTTTTAATATTTCCAAAAGACTTGATAAAATTACAAAGTGCAATATTCCTAAAACCAGTACTTTTTTCTGAGAGTGCTACTTTTTCGTTATAATTTAAATCAGGGTTGTTCGCGGTTTCTCTACAAAAGGCTAAAAAATCTTCTTTCGGATTTTTAAGGTGACTCAATAAAACGTCACAAACTACAATTGCACCAGAATTTATAAAAGGATTTCTAGGTTTTCCAAGATCTGTTTCTAACTGTAAAAAGGAGTTAAAAGGATTTCCCGAGGGTTCTACATCTACCCGTTCCCATAACTTTTCTCCCGTTAACTTGTAGGCTAATGTTAAGGAGAGTAGTTTAGAAATACTTTGGATAGAGAACTTCTTGTCAAAATTACCAACACCAAAAGTATCTTTATTAATTGTGGTAATATGAATACCAAAATTGGTAGCGTCTACAAATGCTAACTCAGGAATATAATTGGCTACTTCACCAACATCGGCAACACTTTTTACATCAAAATAAATGTCTTCAATTATTTTTTTATAGTTTTCCATTGCTGATTTAGCGTATAATTAAGCACAAACTTATTGGAAAATTCTTCAGGAAACAATAGAAAGCGCAATTCAAAAAAAGGAATTACATTGCTGCAATCCCTTTTTCGTATTCTATTGTTATTTAGAAATGAACTTTCTTAGTTGCTTGAGAAACCTAATAGGATTTTACAAGCATTTCTTTTCGCAATAACATTCGTTATTTTTAATAAAGCCGATTACAAGATCTCCACAAACAAACCAGCGTCTGTTTTAGAAATTTTTGCAAGTTCTTTTTTCGTTAATCCTTTAATGGTTTTATCCCATTTTTTGTTAGACAAGCCCGACTGAATTTTCAATTCATTTAAATCTATGCGCTCGGCTTTCTCTATCATTGCTATGACTGCTTTCTCCTCATCATTCAATTCAATAGAAGGCGCTCTTTTTTCGGGTCTCATTTGAGGAAAGAAAAGTACTTCTTGTATCGATTGGTTATTTGTTAAAAACATAATCAAACGGTCCATTCCAATTCCCATTCCAGAAGTTGGCGGCATACCATATTCTAATGCACGTAAGAAATCTTCATCTATAAACTCGGTAGCTTCATCATCTCCTTTTTGCGCTAATTTTAGTTGATGTTCAAAACGCTCACGTTGATCAATTGGGTCGTTTAATTCAGAATATGCATTTGCAATTTCTTTTCCACAAACCATTAATTCAAAACGTTCTGTCAATTCAGGGTTTTCTCTGTGCTCTTTACAAAGTGGAGACATTTCTTTCGGATAATCTGTGATAAAAGTTGGCTGAATGTAATTTCCTTCACATTTTTCACCAAAAATTTCATCAATTAATTTTCCTTTCCCCATCGTTGCATTCACCTCGATGTTCATTGATTTTGCAGCAACTCTAATCTCATCTTCTGTTTTTCCAGTAATGTCAAAACCAGTAAAATGTTTGATAGAATCGGCCATCGTAACTCTTGCATACGGTGCCTTAAAGTCTATTTTGTGTTCACCAAAAGTAGCTTCAGAAGTTCCGTTTACAGCAATTGCACAATGTTCTAATAATTGCTCAGCAAAATCCATCATCCAGTTGTAATCTTTGTATGAAACATAGATTTCCATGGCTGTAAATTCTGGATTGTGCGTTCTGTCCATTCCTTCATTTCTAAAGTTCTTCGAGAATTCATATACGCCATCAAAACCACCAACAATTAATCTTTTGAGATACAATTCGTTCGCAATTCTCATGTATAATGGAATGTCTAAAGAATTATGATGTGTTGTAAAAGGTCTTGCTGCTGCGCCTCCAGGAATTGGTTGTAAAACAGGAGTTTCAACTTCAAAATACCCAGCATCATTAAAGAAGGAACGCATTGCGTTAAACAATTTTGTTCTTTTAATAAACACTTCTTTCACATGCGGATTTACTACTAAATCTGCATACCGTTGTCTGAAACGCATTTCAGGATCTGTAAAGGCATCATACGTAATACCATCTTTTACTTTTGGAATTGGTAAAGGTTTTAATGCTTTAGAAAGCAATTTAAATTCTTTAACCAGTACTGTCTTTTCACCTACTTGTGTGGTAAAGAGGGTGCCCGTTATGCCAATAAAATCACCTAAATCTAATAATTTCTTAAAAACATTATTATATAAAGATTTATCCTCTCCGGCACAAATTTCATCCCTATTAAAATAAAGTTGAATTCTACCATTACCGTCTTGCAATTGGCTAAAAGAAGCTTTCCCTTGAATATTTATAGCCATTAAACGGCCTGCAATAACCACCTGTTTACCTGCTACAAAGTTTTCTTTTATTTCTGTTGAGTTAGAATCTACAGGAAATAAATCTGCAGGATACGGATTGATACCCAAATTCCTCAATTTTACTAGCTTTTCTCTTCGTACAAGTTCTTGTTCTGATAATTGCATTTTATAATGTATTAATGATAAATTTTTAAAGAAACCAAAGATACAATCTTTCAATAATTTGGCAATTACAGAATTAGATAAAATATTAATAAGTTGCTTCAAATGTATTAATTCGTTGTATCTTTGCTCGCTGCTTTTTGTTGAAGTAGCATTTAGTTGTGTTGTTTGGCACTTTATAAAAAGTGTCGTGGTTTTGTTAACCAATGGAAAGCTTCCCTTAAATGGGACGCTTTTTTTTGTTTAGTATTTTCTTAAAGACATCAAACAGCGTGTTTTAGTTCTTTTGAAGCTATGAAGTACTTTTCGCACTTGCTTTTTTTATTTTGAAAAAAGAACAAAAAAAGAGCCGAAACCACTACTAGAAGTAAGGCGAACTTTATTTGCAATTTTACCTAAAATTTCAAAAATTTTGAAGACTTCATAATTTTAATTGCGCCGTTATTGTGAGTAATAGCGCTATTTCGAAATAGAATTTAAAGATATTTCATTTAGGGTAGTAGATACTTCTTTATGATACGAGGCAAGCATAGCTTAGAACCTACAAAAACTTCGCTTTGTATTCCCAAAACTTCATCAAGAATAAAAGAACATACACAAAAGCGATTGAAAACTTTATCGTCGCCGAAGCCAATAATCCAATAAAAGAACCAAAAGAAGCTTTAAGTGCTCTGTTTGTGTCTTTGCTGTCAAAGAGGAGTTCTCCAATGAATGCACCTAAAAAAGCGCCAATTAAAATACCAAAAGGAACTGGAGATAACAAGCCTATCAGTATACCAATAGTAGTCCCGTAAACGCCATACTTACTTCCCCCAAAATGTTTGGTGCCCATAGCAGGAATTATATAATCTAGTATCCAAATAATCATTGCAACACTAAAGGTGATCCCTAAGAACATATAATTCATTGGAATTACGGAAGTGAAATGTATAATTAATAAACCCAACCAACCTGTTAATGGCCCTGGTAGCATAGGTAAAAAAGAACCTAAAATCCCTAAAAGAACCATCAGAAAACCAATAATTAATAAAAAAATATCCATCGTTATTTCATATCCTCTGACAAAAGTACAAAACCTTTGTTAAAATAAATATAACTAATTAATTAGTTTAAACTAAATAATTAGTTATATTTGTGTTATTAAACTAAAACCTTAGTTAAAGTATGAGCAAACAATTAACAAAAGCCGAAGAGCAAATAATGCAAGTATTATGGGATTTGCAGGAGGCATCTGTAAAGGATGTAATCGTGAAGTTACCAGCGCCAAAACCGGCATATAATACGGTTTCTACCATTATTAGAATTTTAGAAAACAAAGAATTTGTAGGTCATAAGCCCATCGGTAGAGGTTTTGTATACCATCCAATAATAGAAAAAGAAACCTATAGTAACCAGCGTTTACATAAATTAATGAATGGTTATTTTGACGGATCTTTTAAAAGCATGGTGTCTTTTTTCGTCAAAGAAAATAAAATGGATGTTACAGAATTAGAATCAATTTTAAAGGAAGTGAATAAGGAGGGAAATTAGGGAAATTAGGAAAATTAGGGAATACTTAAGTTTCAGTTGTCAGTGTAAAATCAAAAATAAATTATGATAAACTATATAATTCAAGTTGTTTTATTTCAAGTGTTGTTTTTGGTTATTTATGATTTTTTTTTAAGTAAAGAAACTTTTTTCACTAAAAACAGGTGGTATTTATTAAGTACACCAATCTTGTCTTTTTTAATTCCGTTTATAAAAATACCCACGTTTCAAAAAGCAGTTCCGCAAGAGTTTATACTGTTTTTGCCTGAAATTATGTTGTCTCCAGAAAATATAATTCAAGAAATGGCTTGGTACCAATCTGAAAACTATTTACACCTCTTATTCGGAATAGGCGTTGTTATTTTTAGTCTTTTATTTACTGTGAAAATTTTACAAATTGCGAAGTTAAAAAGAGCTTATAAACGCGTTAAAAAAGAAGGATATACATTGGTTTTAATTCCGAAGCAAACCAAGGCATTTTCATTTTTTAGTTATATATTTTTAGGAGAAGAAATTCCAACTGCTCAAAAGGAACACATTATTGCCCATGAATTAGTGCATAGCAGACAAAAGCATTCTTTCGATTTGTTATTCTTCGAGTTTTTAAAAATTGTCATGTGGTTTAATCCAATGATTTTTATTTATCAAAAAAGAATCACTTTGGTACATGAATATATTTCTGATGCGGTTGCTACAAAAGCATCACCTAAAGAAAATTACATCAATCAATTGCTATCCAACTTTTTTCAGGTTGAAAACATTGCGTTTATCAATCAGTTTTATAAACAAACCTTAATTAAAAAAAGAATTATTATGATGAAGAAAAAACAATCAAAGAAAATGAATCAATTGAAGTATTTGGTATTGATTCCTGTATTACTAAGCATGCTATTTTATACTTCTTGTTCTAGTAGTAGGCAAGTAACAAAAACAGCAAAAGCTATTGAAATTATTGAAGAGGTTGAGCGCATTGAAAGAGTTACCGAAATAGAAGAAGTTTCTTTTATGGTAATTGACAAAGCACCAACGTTTCCCGGTTGCAGTTCTGGTGACAAAGACTGTTTTTCTAAAATGGTTCAAAAACATTTTTCTGAAAATTTT
>Ga0115005_10002984_pt1 | contig 13446 bp, 9 predicted proteins | sample ArcOceMetagenome_FD_87163 | JGI IMG/M metagenome (GOLD analysis project Ga0115005, IMG submission 87163) | Marine eukaryotic phytoplankton communities from Arctic Ocean - Arctic Ocean - Greenland ARC118M Metagenome | ecosystem: Environmental > Aquatic > Marine > Oceanic | place: Arctic Ocean... | reverse complement strand
AATGTTCAAATAAAAATCAACTGCGGAATTTTCGAAATTCTCATTGCTTTCCTTTTCTTCCTCTTTTCAATAATCTCGCGCGTGAAGAAGAGCGCCATGCAAAGCAAGCAAGTATGCAGAAAGGATTCCATTCGGTTCATACACCTTGAACCTGCTGTGCGTGCTTACTTGGTGTACTTGTCAAACCACAGCTTCTTCGAGGGCATTGATAAGTAACCAGCATTTTCCGAACCAATATTGCAGTGAGTTCAGCGGGAAGAAGGTGAATGGTCATCAAGGGGCAGAATGTTTCTGCCTGGAATAATCGTGTTGTGAAGCCTCTAATAATAATTTCTAATGTGCGTATCAGGTTGGAACATAATACTATCCAATCGTTTGTGATCAACAATCAAGTAACCACTTGCAGAAACAACAACGATGGGCGAAATAGTAGGTAGAATTCGACACAATTTCAAGAAAATCAGCAGAGATATATCAATGAACTCTATCATTTTATTGAAAAACAAGGGTACGTTACTCTAGACCTTATTCTGGTAATATGAAGAAGAGCGCCCATGAAAACGAGCAAGTATGCTATAGAAACCCTTCAATTAAATGTGCATTTTCCACAAGTTTCAGGACACATGTAATTATTCACATTCAACTTGGGACACCTGGTTGTAGGGTTGCTACTGAGCCATTCGCAAGAACGTTTTGCATTATCGCCCATAAGGTACAAAGGATCGTCTTTGCAGCATGGTTGCCCACAAGCGCTTTTGCAGTTCTCTGTTGCTCCGGGTTTACCGCAACGAACTCCTGGCTTTTGTCCGACCCAATTACAATTCTTCTTTGGTACTCCCTTGAACATCCAATTTTTATTATCACAAGAGCATCTTCCACAGGTCTCTCTGCAGTGCTCAAAGGCGTATTTTTTTGTGATTGAATCATACTTGAAGCACCGTTGTTCCAACTTTGCTGCTTTTTTGCGTACCCAAGCGCAGTTCTTGGTCGAATCCCCTTCCAATGCTAATGTATCGTCGTCGAAACAAATTGCCGCACCTGTCGGGAAGGCTGTAGGCGAAGCAGTTGGAACATTTGGCGTAGATGGCGACTTGGTTGGTTTCGAGGTTGCAGTTGTAGGTGCGTCTGTCTTCTTCGTGGGGGATGCGGTTGGAACGGTGGCCTTAGTTGGACTATCTGTCGGTGCAGCAGTTTTGGGGCTCTGTGTAGGAGTGCTAGTTGGTGGCTGCGGTAGCACGTCGCCGAACATGTCGTCAGTAGTGAAAAAGAAACTCTCAAAGTTCTTAAGGTTAGGCAAAACATCATTCATTTCGCTATTTGGTACGCCCAACCAACCAGCAATTCCCTTGAATACAGCATCCCAAGGAGTTGACGGGATCATACGCCCCCTATTCAACGTAAGAGGTCCTTCATCAGTCAAATTGTCAGGATATTCTCCAAGAATTTGTCCTCCTTTCACAGATCCACCTTCATTCAAGAGAAGAAAAATGTTAGCTATATCTGAATGCTTTGATAAGAATAAAGTTTCAGGAAAGGGTGGCATTCTTCGGTTACTCACCAAACATCATGTAGTTACCGCCCCACGCGTGGTCTAATCGTAGTAGGGAAACAGCAGAATGGGTCGTATAAGCAGATATTATGTTTGGCTGCGCTATGTATGATCGTCAACATGCAAAACTTACCTGTACCATCTCCACCATTCGGATTTAAAGTACGGGCAAAATCACTCGTTTGGATTGTTGTGACATTGTTCCAAACGCGCAATCGCTTCAATTCAGCTGCGAATGCTTCAATTCCTTCGTTGACTCCAATAAATCTAGCACTCAAATTTTCTTCAACATTAGAATGCGTATCAAAGCCTACGAGGAAGAATAATGTGAGACTCGAAAACTTTTGGTGGATTATGGAATCAACGCATTTTACCCAACACTTACCGCCAGTTTCAACATAAAAAACGTCCGTGTCAACCCCGCGAGATTCTCTAGTTGCAATCAGTCTCGCAACAGTTTCTAATTGCCTGGCAAGATAAGAATTTGGGAATGCTGTGCCTACTTCAACATTTTTCAATTCTGCACTAAGTACGTCATTGGTAGATAGACCTTCGATTAAAGAAGCTGACCATGTTTCTCCAAAATATCCAGAGTCGGCAGTTGTCTCTTTGTGAAGATTTGGAATGTAATCGCTAATATCGTCCAAATATTTATCTGGTACGCCATTTCTGTTTACAATCATTGGTGCATCAGATATGCCTGGTTTCCCAATAAGGGCAATGGAATACCTATCAACAGAAAAGGAACCAACGTTATTGCCGTTCTTGGTAAGGACATCCGCCACGCGTCCAAGGACGCCTGTACCACTATTAGTGTCATAGGGATCGACACGCTTTGCCTCGCGTTGCATATGATTGTGAGCAAAGAGTTGAGTTTGGGTTAAAAGATTATAATTTTTCTTTGTAACGGGCCGACTCATGACCCCAGTATTGGCAAAGAAGATTAAATCTTCATCGTTGTACAGCCCATGAACAGCTCCAAGATCTGCGTGTACTCCAAATTTTTCGCAAACCTGATCAGAAGCTTGCACGGGGAGTAGATCTTGTAATGTCAACGCAACTTGCTGACGCACATCCTTGTATTCCTAAGAAAACCGAAAATTATCAGTTGACCCAAAAGAAGTTACGAAAAATTGAAGAAGGATATTCTTACCTGGTACATATCTTTCCTTTCACATTCGTACGGAGTCAGCATATTGAAAGAGTCACAACCACCACTAAACATCATGTAAACAACAGCACGATATGGTTTGTTACTTGGAGGTGGGAAGGTCACACTTGGACGAATCTTATCCTCGGACTTCACGAAGTTTGTAGTATGGAATTCTGCGGTGGTAAGAATAAGCTGCTGTGCTAATTTCAAACCGTCATCGGCATTTAGCGCCTTGTCATAAGCTCCACGAATAATTTCCCTGTGCTCAGTACTCAATCTTCCTGCCGTAAGCAGTGTTGCGAGCTCATTCACTACCTTTTCTGAAAATCCAATCTCTCCTCTCATATTCAAGGTTCCAATGTCCACTCCAGTGCATGTCGTTTCGGTGCCAGTGCCTGTGGTAATATTGTCGAAGTACGAATCACCCGACCTAATCCTATCCCCAACTACAATTCTGAAATCAGAAACGGCATTTGGTATCACGAATTGACAAGTGACCCATATCTCCTCGGCAGTCATTTCATTTTCTGCGTAGGTTGGAGGAGCATCGCAGTACATCCATTCCTGAGACAATAGTCGATCGTAGTCGGTTGTGTATCCGATACATCCTCCTGCGTTGTCAACAGTTGCGTAGTATTGAAATTTGACCACAGTGTTTCCCACATTTGATACTGAAGGACTGAAGAAGCGACCTCTACTATCATAGAGAGGGTGGTAGACATGATTTGTTTGTGAAGTAGGGTCGCCCACAACTTCTCCGTTTGCAGTGAATAAGGAGTAATCTCTTCCGACCCATGTGTTGTCTAGACCACCTATCAAAGAGAGTCCTTCGAACGTCTCACCAGTGAAATTGGGATCATTTTTACCGTATTCAAGTACTCCCGAGGGAGAGGGTTGGTAAGTTTTGCCACTACAAGAGCTTTGTCCAAAGCCCCCATCGCGGTTACACAAACCGTGCTTCACAAGAGACTGCAGACCGTTTAGGATTCCAACAATCCTGGGCATGTCTAATAATGTAGCTTCAGGCGCAGTGAGTGATGCTTCGCCAACGCGTCCATACGGTTTAAATTCTGGAAGAAAAAAACTGAATACAGATTCGAATGAGTGATTGTCCTGACCAATTTTTGTCAGAAGGCTTCTGAATCTCAGAACAGGACTATTGGATTTAAATTCCATGCTCCTTAGAACAGATAGTAACTTTATGATAGGTTCACGCAAAGATCCTTGTGACGGATCCGAGTCGAGAACAACAGAACGAGCTTCCCGATCTAAATAAATGGCGGCGAAAACTGCTTTAAGGTCACCATATATTCCATCACCGAAGACGTTGCCGTTGTCAGCCGTGTAACGACCTTCTTTGAACGCAGTTGCGGCGGTCAGCACATATCGCGGCGAAGGATTGGACGCGGTAAGGCGTTGAATAAGTCTTGAAGTAAGGAACGGTGCAGTGTTGTCGTGATAGAAATAATGGTCTAAAGTTGCCTCTGTCTCATATTGAGCATCACTGGAAAAGAAAGATGTTGACAAAATTCAAGCTTGAGATTGAGTAATCAACTATTCAGACATCAATGCATTTAGAATAAAAACGTACCGTAAAGCTGTTTCTGACGGAACGAGACTCATGAAATGAGGAGGATTGCGGAAATAAAAGCCGGTGTATTGACCTGTTAAGCCATTCACATACACATTCTCCCTAAGATTCTTGAGGAAGAAATGCCTGCCCTTGTCATCTGTCAATTCGAATACTGTGTTCTTATTAATATTTCCGTTCTTCAGATAAGTTGTGATTCCAGTATTTGGGTCAGTTACCACGGTAAAAGAACTAGCTGCGTAGATGTTGGGGTTCGGTGCACCAATTGAAAGAGAGAAGAGGGCATCTTCAACACTTGCAGGTGGTGCATCATCACTAAACACTTGGTGTTCGCGAACAAAAGCATTACACAGACATTGATCACCTGACACAACTTTGCAATCTCCACAATTCTCTTTAGCTTTTGGCCAAGCATTATTCTTTGTCCACAGAACTCTGAAGAAGTTTTCATTACTCTCGTCAACGTGTGACACTACATTACCAGAATCAGTAGTCTGATGGACAATGGAGATTGCACCATTTTTCTTCACTTTTACCATAATATCACATTTATCAGGTGTCCAGAAGTACATTGAGGTTTCATGACGTTGGCCGTTTACTCGATCGAGATTATCACAAAGAGTTTTGTCAATTTCAGCACAGCGTTCCTCGGCAGAATTAAATATCATCCTCTCTCCGTCATAGCGCGAGTTTCGATCTGCCCGATATTTAAACGTCTCACAACAAGCCTCAGCTGCATCCGGTAGTGCAGGATTGGCGCACATCTGTGTGTCCCAAGAATATCTGGGTGATATAAGCTTTGCGTCCGGATAGAAAGCATGATTTACACAAGGTTCTTGTACGTATTCGTAATATGCATTGCTCGCCGCTTGCACAACACGAATCAATCCAAGGTCGCATTCGGGACCATCACCGCAATTACTTATAGAAGATGGAAGAGTCACTGTATTCTGGAAGTTGCAGTTACCATTTGGATCGGCGTTGCAGAGAAAGGATCTGAGAGTGGAACTCTGCGCTAATATAACTCGTTTGGTAGTTTCAACCGTTGCAAACTCGCTAGGATCACTCATTAGCTCTGGAAGTGGAGAGTTTCCAAGGAATCTGTAAGTTGCTCCCTGCTTCAAAAAAGCCTTCAATGGCAAGTCTTGGCATTTCTGAAACCTGTCGCCAATATAGCCACCGGCAGAGTCTGTCTTGGGGAAACGATCTCGCCATATTGCTTGAATCTTCATTGGATCTAATCGGTTGTCTCTGCCCTCTATGTTTGAACGTCTTGGCTGCAAATCGAACCCAGTCCACGCTCTTGCAAAGGATTCAATGTCCTCATTTGTGTAAGCTAGCATGGTCTCATCCTGGTCGTTGAGAGCCAAAGTTCCGTCCATATTCAGTTTGTTGATTCCCATGGTAAAAAGTTGCATGATTTCTCTAGCAAAGTTTTCATCTGCCTGCGTCTTTATCTTATATCTTTCCCATATATACGCAGATGACCTGGATTGCAGGAATGAGAGGTTTTCGGCCATCAAAGGGCTATAAATCATTTCCCGAAGGATGTCTCGATAATTTCCAAATGCGTTTCGAACAAATATATCATAGTACGAAAGGAACCATTCAGTGTTACGACTGCCGTCATTCACCGCATTTGTTACTACCACCAAAATCTATTGCAACCAAAAGCATAAGTTAGTACAAATAAAGTTCAAGCATTCATTATGAAAAACGAAAACAATTACCTGAGAAAGAGCCCAAGCAACGCGCTGGCGAAGCTGATCATTGGCGGTCAAAGACAGCATGTACCAAACATTCCTCTTGTCCTCACCCGGATTGTAAAAGGCAGTTGAAAAATCATCACCACTTGTATCAAATACAAATCCATTCTGCGTGTTAGTATTTTCAACCTCTCCGTAAGATCCACAAACCAAAACGCCACTGTCATTCTCATCGGGAGGGTCAAAATATTTTGTCACGTTCTCAGTTCTGAGCTCATTGGGAAGGTCTTGAATCTTTAGAAAGTCTCCTACGCGGCCAACGAAAGTGAATTTTTGTTTGTTATTTTCCCACCTATCCATACTGTGGGAAGATCCTTTGTTAGTTGGGTGGACGTTAGGGAAAATTAGAGTCGTGCCATTATTTTGAGACCACTTCATGATATTATTTGCTCCTCCTATGTGCTTATCAACCCAATATGTCATGTCATAAACTGACATGAAGTCTCCATGCACCCTCTTCCAGCATTGACCCTTAACCTCGATTTCAATTTCAGGATTTGTGTCCGTCGCATTACATGACATTCCAACTTCTGGGAAGTATATATCACGGACGTAAGGATTTTTGTCTCCACTTTTTCCAAGCAATTCTTGCAGTGATGCGTTTGTCCCAGAATAGAGTTCTGACGGATTACAATTTTCCTTTTGAAGCCATCTGGACCTTAGCTCGGGTGTGCATGGGTGCTTCAACTTCGTTGGAAACAGACTATCATCTGCTTGATCAACAACATTCAATCCTTTCAGTGTATATACAAAGCGTCCTGGGACTAGATGGTTGAGGTCTGATATTGTAGTGTTGTCGAGAACAACTTCAACCGCACTATTCGACGATGTGGTTCGACACGCATTTGTCGACAATTGGCATTTGTCTTCATTCAAAAAATTTCTGCGAACATTTGAACAATATGAAGCTCCTCCGGATGCCACTTGAACACCCTTGCCTCCGTCAGTGAGTGGAGAATTGATCGTGTTTTTACCTACTTCGAGGCGGGGATCGAATATTAGCCAAGTGCCATCAGATACTTTTCCGAAAACAGGTTCGTCACCAAATTCGGGTACTGCAGGAATATCATCACACATAGAGTTGGACAGTTTCGTCTTAAGCACAAACTCTTCACCCTGAGTCAGATCGACGTCTATCTCTTCAAGATTGTTCTCGTTTAGATCAACAACATATGTAGCTTTGTTCTCAATATCCGCAAGGCTAACAGCTGGATTCTCCACCTGTACACATTTGCCGTCTTCAAGCTCAATCCACAATCGACCAAGGACTCTTTCATCGGGGTTACGACATACCTGGTACGTTATACTTGGATTGAAAGAGTACGTCTCATTCTTGGTCAGCCAAAAGTCTTCGACCGCAGTTCGTAAGACACCGTCAAGGTATAAAGTGTACGGCCCATTTCCCTCGATTCGAAGCTCCCTTGGCATCCACCACAACACGTCATTTCTGACGAAGGCAAATCTGCGCCAACGTGAACTCTGGTCACATGGATGATCAGGGCTCCCAAATTTGGTTGCAGTTGGAATTCGCGGGCTAATTCTTTCTCGCCAATACTTTCGATGACTTGTGAGTGACACAACACGTTTGTCACTTTGTGCCGTGAACCAATCTACAATCGCATTAAAGTTTCCACGACTCTGCGCATCTGATTTGAGCTCAGCTACTTCTGAGGACGTAGCTCCAAAAGTAGCGGTCTCGAGGAATCTTGCCATTTCATCCTTCCTTTTCAGAGAATGTGAGTGCGAAGTTAAGAGATACCGAACGTTTGGGTTGAGTGCAGGAAGGTTGATTTGGCACCCTTGGGAATAGCATAAGAATCCATTTTTAAATGTTGCAGGGCCAACACCACCTGCTGCCACTTCCCAATCATTGCCGTTGTATGACCTCGCTAATGGTATTGACTTAACAACAGTGTTACCATCCATCGTCACCATTGTCACTGCGCAAACAGTATCTTGTGCAGACAGTCCAACCAAAACACTCCCGGCATTGAGTTGAGTAGAGGGCGAATCAACATTTGGACATGTACGCGCAAGAGATGTAGTCGGCGCGTCAGTGAGAACAACTGGCGAACGCGTCGGCCCAGATGTTTGGGCCTCAGTCGGCTGGAAAGTAGGGCTCTTCGTGGGAGCAAAAGTTCTGCGATTAAGAGGAAAAAGTTCTTTGTCAGATTTTCCAATTTTAATAAACAACACCAAGAAGAAATGCGTCCGTTTCTACCTTACCTTAATGGCCCAAAGGACACACTAGCAACCAGAATCGTTTGGTCTTGGAGTGCACCTCTGCCAATACCAAATCTTACATTTTCACAGGTAGCAAGATTATCTGTGACAGGGAAAGTAAAGGTGAACTCGTTATAAATTGTTTCATCCCAATTCGTATCAGTATCCTTGTTCCACAATTCAACAGACACTGTACCATCAGCACAGTCTGTCGCATAAATATACAATAATGGACAGTGTGCCGGAGATGAAGTGGATTTGTCTGTCTTGGTGCAAGTAGTGGGGGTTCCCGTGTCATCTAAGATCTTGAAAAATGCTTTAATCTCGAATTCTTGGTCTTTTTCAAAACAACGAACGTCCAAATCCTGATAGATATAATCCGAACGGTCTGAATCTCCTCTCTCGTAGCTGAGGGCGTACTCACCGCCATTATTATCACCTTCGTCGACAACAGTATGAATAATTCTCCGGTCACTAATAGTCCAATATGATGTATCACCACCCTCAAAAGAATCATTCAGCACCACATTCTCACAGTTCCTTGGAAGAGGTTCCATGCTGATATCGTCATAGATAACAGTTGTATCCACGTCAGTATAAGATAGTTGAAGATAGATTTTTGTGAAGTTCGTTTCCTTCTCTGATAACGTATATATTCCAGCGTATTGTCCCCATCCAGACTTTTCTGCATTAGCAACGGCAATGGCATAAGATACACGCGCATACCGACTACCAAGAGGACTTGCAGTCTCGATACGAACCTCACCACATTGATTTTCACCTGAAGTCGAAGCCATATCACATTCGATAGTGGTTCCTCCAGAGTTCACCAAGCGAAATTTTGCTCTTACTGTGAAGCGGTCATGCTCCTTAAAACAGTCAGGATTCACATAAAGGTACTGTCTCAAGCCATAGTTGTTTCTTGTTTTCTCCTTGTATTCAAGTGCCTTGGTGTTTTCCACATCAATAACGTTAAATTTCCCATTACCATATTTCTCCCAAAACACACTCCTTCCTTGTTCGAGGTCTCCGTTCCTAATGAAATTGCCTTCGCACGCAAGATCAATTTTTTTAAATGAAAAATCAGATATAATATAGTCAAGAGAGCGATGCGCAGTCTCAGCATAGATCCATGCACGGTTCACCTGGCTATACCTCTCGTTTATCTTCACAACTCCGTGGATCAAATTAAAATCAGGTGAGTTATTTGGCATCACAGTGTAACCTTTATGATCATAATCGGTATCTAGACTCTCTTTCGTTAAAGGATCAATGTAAACAGAATTCTTGATCGTTACTTCGGGACATCTAAACAAGGCATCATTCGATTCCCATCTGTCACAAATGAAGGGAACGGTATTATTCTCTAAGCGAAACCAGACATTTATCTCGTAGTATTGGTTTTCATTCTGATGAAAGCATCTTGTATCAATGTTCTGACCAATGCCATGGTAGTATCTGGTCCTGTTTACGTTCGCTATAGCCGCTGTACCACCTCGGCCACCCTTTGGAAGCGCAACTAACGCATTTTGGCTTGTATCATCGTTATTATTGCGGTGGTACCAGAACTTTGTGCCCTTGCTCATGTCTCCGTTGACAACAAGATTAGCGCATTTCGAGGTTTCGATAGAAGGTTCTACAATAGTGAGATCTGTGCCACTGGCATGTGCACTGCATTCTGGTTTACCATCTTATAACAAGAAGGGGCGTAAATCAGGTGAGGATATTCTAAGGAATACGAATACGAGGTCCAAAGCAAATGTTCGACTTACCCCATTTTTCATATACGTGTTTCGGCCAAACCAAGTCTTCTCCATCAAAGAATTCAACTTTGTATTTCCCCATAGGCAGAGGAATCGAAAATACGCGTTCATTCCCCTCATACTGCAATTGATGCGCGTCGTCATCGTCGTCGTAATCATAAAAATCTACTCCATATGCAGATGCTCCATCATCCAGTCTGGTAAATAAAACATAAATAAACTGAGTTCCAGTTTGGTCAATAGACAATGACACTGTACGAAGACACGACCCTTCACAATATGCGATATTGTGAGGGTAACTAGTGCATTTCGTAGCAAAAGCTTTGAGGTGAGGTTTGTCAGACACAAACGCCGAAGCACCAGATGCTCCATTAGCTGGATCGGACGATCCATCAACATCAATAATAACAATGTCAGGAACTCCTCCATCATCTGCTTCCAGAGCATCAATCATATTTTCGCTTTCAAACATATTACCTCCTTTAAAGGAGGAAACATAGTTCCAGTGCCCGTCTCTCTTATCATTCGTATTGAAACCAATTGGAATGCTATCCACACAGGAGTCGTCATGATCGAAATCAATGAATTGAACATTTGACAGACTGACTCCTCTATTTGAAGACACATCACCATCAGAAAACTTCTTGTCAAACTGATGAATAGCAGTTTGCATTCTGTAACCCATAGGAGTTCGGAAATTTCTTGACTCGCATGGATTGTTGTAATACGGTGGGTCAACTAAAGCTTTCAATTCTTCAGAGACGCCTCTTATCACAGTGTCGGAAATTTCCATTTCATCGCACCACCTCATTTCGACACCATACCCGTTCCCAGCAAAGAAGCTTCGTTTCAGAGTTGCACGCCGACTAGCATGAATAAAAAAACCTTGTTCGCGATTATTAATTACCTTCAACTGGTCAAATGTGATCCGGTCCTGCTGTTCGTGATAGTGAAAGCGCATGCCATAATACGCGTTTCCGATAGCTATGGTAACGAAACAAATAGTTAGATTGCTCAAATATGCACAGCTCATGTCTACGTTATGTGAGCAAATAACACACCTTCATTCTTAGAAAAGGTTCCCATACTGACGCCTCTTAGCAATACCTGACTAGTAACCACAGTCCCATTCTGTTCGGGTTTCAGAACAAAACATTAGAGTGAATTTGGCTGCTGCGAAATAAGAGAAGCATCTTCTTACCTCTATTCTCAATCTGTTATCATTATAAAAATAGAAACCATCTCCCTCATTGCCAACGGCAATATTCCGGGAATAATCATTCGGACCATTGTATTGCTGGAAACCGCTAGCATGGTCATCACGAGAACCCGGAATTTTCAGACTCCTAGAGATATCTCTTGTTCTGGAAACATAGTTCCTCCTATTGGATGTGAAAGAGATTCGGTGAGAGGGTCATAGTTGCACACACATAAGTATTAACTGGAGGAAGTACAACGTACCTGATTTTATTATCAGATGCATTTGGACCGATTTCAATACAACTTCCGCGGTTATCCACAGCCACATTGAATGCAATAGTCACATTGCCCGTACCCTCAAGCACGATACAACGTTGGTGAGAACCATGAATAGAGTTGTGAGAAATCTCAGTTCCTTGGAGAGACCCAGAGTAAAGGACTTGAATGGGGAACCGATCAACATCTCCACGTCTGCCCATGTTATCAAACCGAACCCCAGAAATTAACTGCACTTGGTTCGGCGTGTGCAGCACTTGCAGATAAGCCCCTGGGTTTCGGAAGGAAGTGAGTACAACGTTCACACTTTGAAAAGAACAAACCAATCCTTTGTACTTACCTTTGTGGTCTGCAACTTCGTCTCCATCACCCGCAATCTTTACATTTCTAGACACGAGAGCAACCTGTGCCGCCATGATTGTGGAATCTTCAGCAGAAATTACAGGGATATGTGGAGGGTCCCTTAAACGAAATTCCATCGTTCCATCATTCTTATCCTTAACATTAAAGATTCCAGACGTGAAACCATTCGGTACTTCATCCCTGTTCCAACTGTAGTAAGTAGATGTCCCGACATGAATTTCAGCATCCTCCCCCCAGCACATAGCGTCATCAGTCGAAACAACAAGTTTGTTGATGTACCCTCTAGAGAATCGGATACTTATATCGGCAAAGTCAATATCGAAATTCTTATCTCTATCTCCATTCATAACCATTCTGAGCCTAACATTCGTTGCTTCTGCGAGTTCCTGATCAATTGTAAACTTGCCGCTACAACTTACGAACCCATTTGCATACTTTTGAGGTGAGCATTGCAAAATAGTGCGACGATGATATGAACCATCAAATCTATACTCGAGGTACCAATAGTGTCTTTCATCAAACTCCGAATACAACCTGACTTTTGCACTAATCTCGTAAACAACACCTGTATCAAAACAGTTGTGATCAAGGGTTTGTTCAATGGAAGACCAAGAGTCCCGCCTTTGATACAACGCCAAGTACTTGTTGTTATCTTCATCCTTCACCACATCAAGTTTGGACTCGGAATGGACACGATACCATGGGTATGGGTTGATTCCATTAAAATCAGCGCCATTCATCACAAGTTGGCCACAAACATCATTAGGATTGGGATAAGACGACGCCGCCGGTAGATATATTTTAAAGTTGTCAATAGTGATATCAGTGCCAGCCTCTGGTCGATCAATTTGCAAAACGGTCCATGTGGTGTTCTGCCAAAGATGTTCCTCTTTGAACGTAAACACTCCAGTCCAATCAGTCCATTCTCCATAGTTTGGTCCATGCCGATTACTCATGTGCACTAAAGTATCAAATTTGTTGCTTGCACCAGGTCTCCCAGCACGAATTGTCAGCCGAGGACAATTATACCTATCAAAAAGTAAAGGCAAGATGAGAGTTAATCATTTTGACCACTGGTCTACCTTTGCCACATGCATGTTAGATTGAACTTACCACCACGAATTACTGTCCGGGCTCCCAGTCTTACAATAAGTTGGTTCACCAACCTTGCTTCCATCTGCTCTGTCCAATTTGATTTTTACCGAAAACAAATAAAATTTGTCAGGCTCAAGGCACATCTGAGGCTTAAGAGGGGAGATGTCAATCGTCGGTCCTTGCTCCACATCTCCACGATTGGTAACCTTCAATGCCTTGTCCTCAATATGGACGTTCGCGCCATACCATCCAGTCCAGTTTCCAACAGAATCATCAAAGGTTTCCTTGATCAAAACCGATCCAGATTGAGGACAAGTGTTTGGAAACTCTTCGTACTTCGGGAAGTCATCAGCATTCTTATCGGGCGTCTTGGTTATAGTTTTCAAGATTGGAGTGTGCGTCTTACATGTGGTGGAGGAGGGAAACGCTGCAATGTTTAATCTTCCTCCAGCAACAAAGAATGGTTT
>Ga0115005_10002983_pt1 | contig 13448 bp, 16 predicted proteins | sample ArcOceMetagenome_FD_87163 | JGI IMG/M metagenome (GOLD analysis project Ga0115005, IMG submission 87163) | Marine eukaryotic phytoplankton communities from Arctic Ocean - Arctic Ocean - Greenland ARC118M Metagenome | ecosystem: Environmental > Aquatic > Marine > Oceanic | place: Arctic Ocean... | reverse complement strand
TGGTGATGGTGATGGTGATGGTGATGGTGATGGTGATGGTGATGGTGATGGTGATGGTGATGGTGATGGTGATGGTGATGGTGATGGTGAGGCTAATAGAAGTGTCCCCAAAGATCCAACAAATCCAATCGAAAAATGTCAGGGTTCAAATACGAGTAACAAAGTAGAAATATCCAATGCGGATTCAACAAGTACGAGAAACGCTCTCACTATTGACAACCCTAAACAGCCCGAGGAGGCTGCTACTGCTTCAGCTTCAGCTCCCAAAACTACGGCATCAGCTGTCGAAGCTGAACATGATCCAGAACTATTCCAACAAGCTATATCAACCACCACCACAACATCTGCTCTAGCGCTTCATCTTGAATCCCTCATCCAAGCTCAATGTAAAAAGGACAACGAAGCGCTAACCACCCAAATCCAAACACTTCAACAAGATCACCACACCCAAATCCAAACCCTCCAACAAGACCACCAAAACAAAATCCAAACGTACAACAATACCAACACCCAACTATCGAACCAAGCCACATCCCTCTATCGCCAAATCGCCTCGCTCCAAAATAATCTCGAAATCGCTCGCGAAGCGTATGAAGAAGAGAAGAGGAGGCATAAACTGCATTGGAAGGAGTGGAATGCATTCAGGAAGAATATTGGCAAGCAACTCATGCTGGCTTCATCTGCTGAAATGGAGAGTCAGAGGGTTAGTTTTGATTCTGGACTTGATTTGTTGGGTGATGGTGTCGCGGCTGATGTGAATGATAATGAAGAAAATGACGACATGGAACCTGGGGATACGAATAGTAATGATAACAATACGAATAGGGATGGCAACAGGAAGGAAGATCAGGACGAGAGTGGTGTTGACCATGGTTGTGACAATCAGGTTATCCAACAAGAACAAATCGAAAAGAATCGTGGTGGTACGCAAGATAGTGAAGAGACGATTGATACTGGGGGCGAAGTGAGGTCACCGGCTCTGATTGGTCCATTGCAATCCAAACAAGGCATAAACTCTTTTACAGAAGAAGAGACGAGTACACCTGCGCATGCCCAGTCTCCTGTTCTTTTGTCTCGACCGGTATTATCAAACGAGAAGCAGGGTCAGAGTGATGATCGTGCGTGCTCGACGTCGACATCCAACATTATCAACTTTACCACTGGCAACGAATACCGTTCATCCAAAAAAGACAATAATGCAGAAATAGCCTTCTCCCCCAAGATTCTCGATTATTCCTCAGCTCTTCCCATCAAACAAGATCCTGATGGGTCACCTTCACAGGAGATAGACCAGTTTTCGATCCAAATCGATGATGATTCCTCCGACGACGACGAAACGAAAATCCATGCTTCGCAACGAGACTGTGATGACCATGATGCCTCCCCACTGAAACGCTTCTCAAAGCCTCATGTTACTCCTGCAACCGATGATTTCAAAATTATAAATAGGCAAAAGAATAAGATTCCTATTCGAGATGTATCGAATCAAAAGCTTGATTACACATACACTGTCCAGAAAACTGGACAAGTCGAGAAGGAGAAGCAAAAGCGTGCCAGTCCTTCCTCGTGGTTGGATACGGATAGCGGAAAAAATACCGTGGAAGGAAACTTCAAGAAATCCAAACATCGTGACTATAGCTCAACGATGAGGACTTGTAGGCAGGATCGTCGAACGTTTACAGCTGCAAGTTCACGTATTTCTCCTCGCTCTGAACCATTTCCAAATCCCAAGGCCATTCAACCAAAAGCCAAAGAGTTCAAGTACAAAGAAGTAGTCCGTGGCAAATCAAGAGATTGTTTAGACCACAAATACGATTGCACTTGCTGTAATGGATATTATGATGCCCTGCTTGAAGGAAAAGGTGCTGAATGTTTTGATCGGGAATCCCTCATGCGGCATTCACGTCATAGGTCAAGGTTTAGTCCCGATAATACGCCGGATGGTTTTTGGGAAATGTCGTTTGCGGATTCGATTGCGGAGAGGAGGGCGAAGAATGATGAAGAAAAGGTATGCCAGTCTCAAATGCTATCGCAGGTACAGGAACAGGAGTACAGGCAGGAATTTAGTCAATCGCAGGATCAAAGGCATTCTCAGGGAGAGTTGCAGGATATAGCTGGAATAGAACAATCAATTGCGTATTGAATAAATATTATGAATAGTTACAATGCTAGTTGACATTTCCGTGTGGTATGGTTTTCAAGTCCGTCCTTTGTTTGGCCGGTTTTGTGTATCCCTGATTCTATTTGACTGCTGTATGTATCATATGAGTATGTAAACGTATGCCCAATTACGTCTATCCGTACTCTGTGTTCAATTATTGATTGACCAAATGCTACCGGATGTAGATAAATAAATATGTAGATACCAGGCAGTCCTAAGAATAAATTGTCCTGTTCATCGATTCCACTCTATCATTTTCTCGTTCAGCTTGCGTTTGTGTTTCTTTTGGAGGGGTTTCGGGTTCTTGTTCTTTCCATACTTAGTATTCATGAGATAATGGCAAATCTTCTTTGATTTTTGCAGATCTTCCTTTGACATATTTTTCGGCGATGGACGCGAAGGGGGAAGCTTGCTTATTTTTGCAATATTTGATTTCATTTTTGCCATTGAGAGTGCTGCGTTCTTTTTATGAATGTAGTTCCAATCGCTCTTGTTGCAATCTTGGAGTGCTTCTGGATACCGCCTGATCAGATCAAATACCACCGAGAGTTCACAATTGCTGACAGAAGCTTGTAAGAAGGGATACATGCCGCTGTCGGAATCTATCTCGGAGAGTTCATCCCCCTGTTCATTTATGACATCACGAAGTTGAGGAGTCCACTTGGCACCACACTTCAGTGCCACCTGCAATGGCGGTAATTTCCCATCTTTATTTTTTATAGCGAGCGACTCGGGCATGATGTCCAGTAGATTCTTTACTTTCTCTGCATCATCTTTGTCTATGGAATCACTATGTAGGTATTCGCCAGAGGCTTCGACCATTTTCTTTAGTCCTTTTTCTACGATAGTGTTCATTCTCTGGGTGATTTCTAGTTTGCCATCGGGATCTACTTTCTCGAGAAATCGGAGTTTTTCCAGTAATTCCTGTGCTGCGCCTTCACACGAAGATTTACTTGATGGTGGCATTTTTTTGCTTATCTTCTAATATTGTTCAAAGGAAATGTGTGGACGAAGTGATGGTTTGGACTATGCATTTCAAGAGCATGAGTAGAGCAGAGGTTGAGTGCGATGAAGTGCACATCAACATGAGTTGGGTGCCAAAAAAGGGGTGCCAGTGTAAAATAAATAATAGCCCCTCCTTCAAAGTTTCAAGGTGTTTACAGGAGGAGGAGGATAGGAGGCGAGGAGGGGTTCTCGTTCCAAAATTTCAAAATTTCTTTCGCGCCCGCCTCGTAAAAGTCCAAAGAAGAGATGAACTAGGAATCGAATCAATCTATTGCTAGTAGCTACTGAAGCTAGCTTATTATTCTATTGCTTATTATTATTACAAGTAGCTTAAATGTATGTTGCTTTGTACCCTTACAAAGTCCCCTTTTTCCCTTCTTCTAATGTTATATGCAGAGCTCTTCGTCGTTTTTTCCAAGAAGAGCGTCCTCGTACCTGTCGTTATTCGTTAACTCTAAGAATCCACTACTTATCAGGTTCCTCACGGAATCTTCTGTGACATCGCTTGGATAAGATAATGCCACATTGAAAAATGCTAATCCGCATGGAAGGCCCTCAGAGCAATTTAAATTCCCAAATATGTCAGTGGAAGTTGTGATTTCGAAGAAATCGCACGAGTCGCCTCCTTCAGTGCAACCAAGGATTTCTAGCACAGATTCGTCTATAAGTTTTGTCAACACAGTGTCAATGCAAGTTGAATTGTAGTCTATATCATCGGTGAATGTAAATGAAGCTCTTGCTAACGGTTGAGAAGTTGGCCTGGCAGATGGTCGTAATGTCGGACTTGGTGTTGGTTCGATGGTCCCATTGCATGAATCCACTTCATCATTGAGCCCATCTATGAAATTCTGCTTGTTAGTGTGAAAAGAGATCTCACTTCCAATCGTATCACTTAGGCCGTCGGTAGATAGACTCGTTTGGATATTAACAGTAATGGTCACCAAAGCACATGACCTGCCACTGATATTTCCAATCGGGCAAGCTGTAGAGTGTGTGCAGATTGGTGGAGATGTGAGACTCAGATCTTTATCACAACAGCGACCACTGAAACATTAAATAAATCATACTCACGGATTTCTTGAATGTTCGGATCAATTTCATAAGATGCGTGCTGAGACAATATGTCGTCTAATACCATCGTCATTTCATTCTTCAGATAGTCATCGATGCAAGTTATCGAATACTCGATGTCAAAGGTGTAATCATAAACGACCGTAAGGTAAAGGGTCGGGCGTAAAGTTGGAGATGGTGATGGTGCAACGGTCCCATCGCATGATCCCACTTCATCATTGAGCCCATCCATGAATTTGTTGCTGTTTGTGACAAACATGATCTCGCCTCCAATCATATCCCTTAGGCCGTCGGTAGATAGACTCGTCTGGATGTGAACAGTAATGGTCACCAAAGCACATGTTGATGTCCCACCACTGGAATCATCTGGTGAGCATGCTGTAGAGTGTTTATAGATGGGTGGAGATGTGAGGCTCGTATCTGTAAATGCCGACTTAACAACAATGTACACCGAAACATTAAATAAATCATACATAAACACCTGTACACTACTCACTGATTTCTTGAATGTTGGGATCGACTTCGTAAGATTCATGTTGAGACAATATGTCGTCTAATACCATTGCCATTTCATTCTTCAGATAGTCTTCTAAGCAAGTTATCGAATAATCGATGTCAAAGGTGTAATCATATGTAACCACCTCGATCGACGTAGGAGATGGTGCAATAGTAGGGTATGGGGTTGGTTGCAAAGTTGGAGATGGTGATGGTGCAATAGTCCCATCGCATGACTCCACTTCATCATTGAGCCCAGCTTTGAATTTGTTGTTGTTTGTGACAAACATGATCTCGCCTCCAATCATATCCCTTAGGCCGTCGGTAGATAGACTCGTCTGGATGTGAACAGTAATGGTCACCAAAGCACATGTCCCACCACTGGAATCATCTGGTGAGCATGCTGTAGAGTGTTTATAGATGGGTGGAGATGTGAGGCTCGTATCTATATATGTCGACTTTTAAAACAACAGGGTACACAGAAGCATTAAATAAATCATACACCTGTACTCACGGGTCTCTTGAATGTTGGGATCGACTTCGTAAGATTCATGTTGAGACAATATGTCGCCTAATACTATTGCCATTTCATTCTTCAGATAGTCTTCTATGCAAGTTATTGAATACTCGATCTGGAAGTTGTATTCGTATTTGACAGAAACTGAGGGTGGCGGCGAGGGCAAGGGTGTAGGGAACGGTGTAGGCTTCGATGTGGGATTTGGCGTGGGCAATGGTGTAGAATTCGGTGTAGGATTTGGTGTGGGTATCGGCGTCGGCATCGGCGTCGGCATCGGTGTTGGATCTGGTGTAGGAATTGGTGTGGGCTTCGACGTCGGCAGCGGTGTAGGGTTTGGTGCGGGAATCGGCGTGGGAATCGGCGTTGGCGCCGGTGTTGGATTCGGTGTAGGGATTGGTGTGGGCTTAGGTGTCGGCGACGGTGAAGCATTCGGTGCAGAGATCGGTGTGGGCTTCATTGATGGTCTTTTCGATGGTGATCTCATAGGGCTTACACTAGGCTGCTTCGTCGGTGGCTCATCAATGAACCGCACTTTCGACTTTTTATTCAAGTGTATATGACAATAACCATCATTTGGAAACTCTTCACCCACAAAGTTGCCGTGTATATTCGCTGCAATATTTCTCTTCCTCTTACATGTGTCTATTGTGACCTTAAATTGTTTTGTTCTGCATCTATTCGGTCTAAGAGGTTCGTCCCACCATTCGCTACTTTCCAACACGTTGACCCCATTATAGACGATTTCACTTTGGCCTGGATTGAATTCAAGAGCAAATTCCTTATTGAAATTGCAAATTTTGTATTTTATTTTCGCCCGAAAACTGTTCTCTTTACATTCACTCTTTCGAATGCTTAGAAATGGCTTGTCATCCTTGGTAATGCATTCTCCACTTCCGTCTAATCTTTCACATCTCATTTTTATCTGTTGCATAGTAGATTACATATCGCATAAGATCAAGTGAGATCGATCAATTGGGAGACGAATCAAGATAGATGTATGTAATAGAAAAACTCACTTGCAAGTCACCTTTCTTTCCAGATGAAATCCCTGAGAGATTCTGACAGTGTGTGTTCCTCACAGCGCCCTCAACGAGGAAGAAGATGAAGGCCAAAGTTGAGAAGAGCACTAAAACTATCGTCTTCATGACGTTCTGCCGAAATTCCCTTTCTATTCAATCATGCAGTGATTGTATAACTCTTCTTTCTTGCTTATTCTATGAATTGAATGTTGCACTGTTGTTAAAGGAGCTTGAGAGTTGTTGTTGTATGGTTTGATGTTCAATATGTGTGTGAGTGAGTGTCTTGGCTGTCTTTTCTTTCGTTCAGAGAACATTGTAAAAGAAGCGCGCACCAAAATCGGAAGAGCGCACTTCTTGAATGGGTTTTGGTGAAAATAGCGCGAACCACTTCGAAGAACATGGAGAAACAGGTTTCAAGAGTTAGATTTGCGCACCATTTGAAGCAAGTTGAAGACGGCATCGGCATTCAAGACAAGATTGCGCGCACCAGAACTCTACTCGTAGTCTGTCTTATTTTTTCTCTCTTATTTTTTATACTACTTTCAACTTAGTTCGGCAAACAGTAAGCCGAGCAAGATGATCGATTTAGAAAGAGAGAAATGCAATTCAAATAGAACCATAAATATGAAAATAATGTCACAACATTTTAAAATAAGGATTCTGATTGCTTTTTATCCTCCTATTCCCGAAGGCTCACTATTATTTTGAAAGCTTGTTTCTCTCCTTATGCGTTCCATTCGCGAGGGTCCATATCTTCAGTCAAAGCAAAGGCGAATACGTTCCAGTCACTAGGATTAAAGGTGGACAACTGTTGAGTCCCACTATTTCGTACAGCTCTTTGAACAGGCGTATGCTCATCTCCTTGAGACGGATATCCATATGCATCGATGACTTTCCCATCCTTTGTTATTTCAAATGCATCATGAGGCATCTTTGGACCGACATCATCTGCAATTAAGTCACAGATATCATTTGTTCCATACGCAGCCCCAGTTTTCTTGCTGCAAATTAAGAAAAACCCGTCTTCCCGAATTGTCATTCCTTGTAAGCTGTACGATTTCGGAGAGTGCCTGTGTACTTCTCCTGGGTAACGTACAATGTTGACTCCATCACCAATGACTTTCCCAGCACATTCAGGATTATAAATCTCAACATATTTTCCATTCCATGAATGATCATTTGGATATGCAACTTCGGTTATAAAAAATTCCTCGCTCTTGCAAATCCCAGCAGAATATTTTCTAATTGTCTTGCTTTCGACATGGCAATCACTACCTTCGATTTCAAAAGACATATCGTAATCTCGTTTTTCATCACAAGTATCAAACTTGAGCTTCATTTTTGATAGTTTTCTACATTGTCCCGGTGGAATCACCAGATTTTTCATGGATATATCCACAGCGTCTTCCTCGACCTTGATAGTGCTCGTAGCATTGGTGGAGAAGTCAGCATCCCCCACATTGCAAATTTTGAACTTAATTTTAACGCCAAGTTCCCTGTCGCAATCCTGTGGGTTCACAGTCAATATGTTGTCGCATGAATATCCGTGATCTGTTTTACATTGAATTTTAAGCTATGAATGTGGAACGTGAAATGTTTGTTGTGAGCGCACAATTGACAACGAATGACATGGTTGTTCTGAGTGTGGAGACCATGAATGAATCTTACTTCTATTTTTTCTCCATCCGATAAAATGCAGGACTCTTTATATGCCCCTACGTGTACTAAGAATTGGGCACATATGAAGATAAATATTATATTGTAGTTGGCACAATGAACGAGGGGATTCATTTCTCACTTAGAATTGACGAAGGATGTTTAGTTTGGGTTTTGGTTGTAATAAGAATGAATTAATCAGTGAGTGAAAGACGACCGAACCCCGAGAACTGAACAAGACTAAAATAATGGGTCCCGCAAATTCTGTCGTACCATCATGGGGCTGGGCATTTTGTCTTGTTGTTGGAGGGGGCAGAAATTTGAGTTGAGTCTTTTTTCTTATTCAGATTTGTACCAGCAGGTTCAAGGTGTGTAGAGGAGAGGAGCAAGAGAACAGATTAAGATATGATAAGACTCTTACCGTACAGATGCAAGTAATTTCAAAATTTGAAGATGACTTCAAACAGCAAGTCTGTATACGTGTGGTACCTGGACACGTTGTTATTGTGCAACCTTCCTGACAAGCGAAGAACACGAGGTTTACAGGTATGAAAAAGAATAGGATGATGAGTTTATTTCCTCTATGCAATTCTTCTATTAGCTTTCATCATATGAAGTACTGAAACACTACAAGTACAAGTAATATCTCGTAGTCAACAATCGTCGAAACACTCATGAAAGTAGAAATCTATTGACCGCCTTCTCAACATTTAAATCATCCCCGCACGCAAGCCCTATCTCATTTTCATGCCTAAATAAAATCATCATCTGGATCTTTCTTTTTGCCATCGTCTTTCTCAGAATCCTGAAGTAAAACTCCTTTCTCCTTTCCCAATAATTTGATTCTCAATTCATCATTCTGTATAAGATGAGGGTGTACAAAGAATGGCATGTCATTGGCCATAAAGTTACAAAAGGGACGATAGGTTTTTGGATCATGTATGACGTCTACATCAGGGTCAAAAATAGTCTCAACGGGCATAGAAAAGAAATTCCTGGTTGTTGCCTTGAGTAACATCTTTTGGGATTTCGTGTCAGTTGCCTCCGACTCGTCCTTGCCATCTTCGGAGTTGCTTTGTCCGCCGGTAACCCATTCAAGCTTATGGATGTAAGGGTTGAAGCAGAAACTTAGCGCAGCGGTGGAACCTGTGGCTGCAAGCACTGCTGTCCCCCCCACAGCAATTTGACCTGATGCTGGGACATTACTTCCAGCCACCAAAAGTAAGGGTACCCCTATCATAGATATTGCTGCTGTTGATATCGAAATTCTTTTGAGACGAAATGCCATTGAAGCGAATGGTCCTTCGTAAACTACAGTTTCATCCTCGCTTGGGTTGTCAGAGAAGGAACGAACAATGGTGGAATTACATGTTTTGTTTGCGTATTGGAAGCTGCTGACATGAGAGTTTAGGATCGAAATAGTGCCTGGTTTTATTAATTGGACCCTGTTTGTTTTCGTCAAAACTTGGAAGCAAATACTCATAATTGCGAATGAAAATCAGCCGAATGTGTTCGTGTCAATGGTCACAATCTGTGATAGTCAGCAGTACTCAGTACGACGTGGGTGGTATTGTGTGTGTGTGTTGGGTGTTGGGGATTTTGGATGGAGTTGGTTTTCTGTTTGTTTTGTGGTTCTCTCGTATGTCCGTCTGTCCGCCACAACTTTCAAGTTGGAGACATTTCTCACTTTTCTATTTTCATGCATCTCGCTCCGGATGGGCGGCAAGAAATGAATGAATAATTATGAAAACCGTACGGTTACGCAAAACGAGTAGAATGAAACTCGTCTACATATTTATCAGTTTACTGCTGGCGCGTTGGTCCTTTATTTTTTTCAGTCTTTTCCTCATTGCTACCTTCTTTTCTTCAATGCTCAATCCATTAAGTTCGCTCTCTGCTGTTTGCCCCCCCCTCGTTCTCATCTTTGAACTTGTGATGGCATCTCGATGGCGTCTGTACCAAGACTTTTTCACCGTATCTGATGATTTTAAATTGTTCCAGTCATACTCTTTGATATCGTGTCTTCGTTCGAGCTCATGAAGTAGAGATCTAGTAGCTTGAATTGAAGTGATTTTTGTCGGATGGCCAAGATCTGCACGTAAATCAGGTTGTTCTCCTAAATACCTGTAGAGAAGTTTAAATAGATGTGTTCGTATGCAGTTGAACGAACCGCCGACTTTACCAAGCGAACCAGGCAGTGGAGGATAAAGTGCACAAAAATCCAAATACTCGTGGCAGAATTGAACCTGTCGCTCAAACACAAACTTCGGTGAAAGGTCGACATCATCCGCGGCCCCAATTTTGAATAAACCAGGGTTTTCCAAAAGTGCCTCTGAGGACATGACAGCAGATGCTCCTGTTGCTTCAAGGCATCGCGAAACGTCCGATGTGAATTCAATACCACCGTTAGAAATAATTGGAAATTCTGAATCGCCAGAATGTTCTCGTGCAATCTTTACAGCCTTTGCGATTGCATCCCAATTGCATTCTCTGACTTTTGTCTTGTTCTCTTTCACCGTACGGCCGTGAATTGTAATTAAATCCACTCCAGCATCAATCAGTTTGCAAATTCTTTCTTTCAGAACAGCATCCCCAACAGGTTCACCAACATTTTCTGGGATTCGTATTTTACAGCTGATTCCAACATTTGAGGGGAGATCACGTCGAAGGGTAGATACGATATCGCAAACAATATCTACACTTTCCTCCATTAAGAAGGCGCCATATCTTCCTTTTCTAGCGATACCTTGTGGGCACCCACAATTGATGTCAATTCCCGACACTGCATATTAATAGAATTCGTTTTTGAGTCTTTGAATGAATCAATCAATCAGGCCGAGTGGTTATTGCTTTCGCGAATGCAACATCAAAATAATCTTACCAGGCCCAGAATATTCACCCTCAACACTGCTATCATTCGTTCTTCCAAGGATAACTTGAGCTGCCTCGGACATTACTTTTGGCTCGTGTCCTGCTAGCTGTACAATCAATGGGTTTATCTCGGCATCTCCGTCTCCTTCCTGATACGCCGACCATTTTTCAATTTCATCTTCTTCTAATAAATCTGTCAACTCTTCCTGATCAGGAAACCTCTCCAACCAATCATTCCAATCTAATTCCTTCAATGCATTTAATCCGCTCGGTGACATGGAACATTCTTCATCGTATCGGTAAACGTCAAGATAAGCTTCTTGAAACAATTCACATCTTATCAAGTTTGTCGCGTGTATCATTTGCGTGAAACACAAATCTATGTCATATTTGCGACAGAGATGCCGAAAGGGAAGATCTGACTGTGCCACCATTGGAGCCATGACAGTTTTGGGCTTGTTCAGCCTTTCCCAATACGAAGGAAGCTCTGATATTTTAGAGGCGTGCAGAGCAATACTGTGATGCATTCTTCTCGAATGCTTTTGCCAAGAAGGATTATTCTTGGAGATGAAAGCCCACGCGTGCAATGGAAATAAATTTGCTGATGCCATGACGAGTGCAAAGAGATTCAGGAACATTAACATTATATTTGTTTCTTCGCAAGCCAGATTAAAGACGTGTCTTGTAATACATATAACGAGGTTAGGTGGTGGGCGATGGAAACAGTGGACAGTTCAATCGAAGAATTCGGTGGTTTGTGGTTTGTGTGTTGTGTGTTGTGTGTTGTGGGACTTCTTTTCCTCTACCCTTCTCTTTTCTTTCCTGCTGATATATTCGCTTGTCCAGACTTTGCTCACAAAACTAAAATTGAAAATGAACTGAACTCTACCACTATCTTGGTATTGATGCTTTTCATTTCAATGGTCACTCATCTTCAGGACACTCGTCTTCAGAACACTCTTCTATCCTCTTCATGTGTTTCGACAAATTCAATGTTGCGAAGAATCTCCAGGAAAAGAAGGGAACAAATAAGTACGTTTAGTTCACCTCTTCTACACGTACTACAGATCTTTGCAAAAAGGTGAAAAAGGAAAAACGAAGGAGAGTTGGAAATTCTAAAAAATCATCCGGCAAGTTCATACATGCTTACTTTTCACACTACGCGTATAGTTTCCACGGTGGAAGCTAGTACGTGTAGGTGCGTTCTCACCCAAAGTTTAAGATTAGTGACTACAGTTAGATCGACGGTTTGATCGGCATTGAAACAAACTGCTTCATTGCTTCGGATTGAGCTTTTTTGTAGTACAGTATAACCATTAATCTTTGCGTTATTTATTCAAGAAGAGAAAGAAGAGAGAAAGAGAGGCTGGAATCGAAATGTTTTGGACAAGACCCGAAAATCTTCCGAAACTCGCACAACACAAACGTACGCACGGTATTATAAAATTATTTTATGTTTTCTATGTATAGCATGAGATGGTTTCCTTTGTCATTTTATCTCTCAATTTGGCCTTAACGTGATCCATTTATGTTATCGAAAGCCAAATAATAACTTGACACGGTTTTTAGAATTAGAGTTAGACCCCCGGTGTGGGTCTCAAACACCCACTTGATGAGGGTGTTTGTGTTGGTAAGAGATGATGTCCTAGTTACTGTATGGTACACACGTAGTTGATTGCTGTATATTTACTGTATGCCAGAACATGTATGTCATTTTAGCTACTGTACGAGTATAGCCCTGAAATTGACAGTCCGTTCACATTTTACCAACGAATGCCGACATTTCCAACTTATAATTTAATAAATAAGCATAGGACTAAGTCCACAACACTCCCCCCAAACAATGAAAACAGCAGGCTAGTGTAGCAGGCAAAACTCCAACAAAATCAAAGTATCCATTAAATTAATTTAAAATTGTCTACATGTGGTGTACTACACGTACACGTACACGTACACGTACCAGGAGTGCTTACTCGTACATCACTACTAGTACAAATTTACACAACATACTTACTCTCTTCATATTTTCAATTTCTTCGCTGGCATGATGTGGGGCGGGGGTGGGTGGTGGCGTGGCCTATTCACCAAATAATTTCGAAATTTCAATCACCCAAATTGGAGAATGGCATATTATTTTTAGGGCGTTCTATTATTGATAAGCGTAAGTAGTCGTGAATCTTACTTAGTTAGATTTATGGTTACTTGAGTGTGGGTTCAGTTTGCATGACTTCGGTCGATTTGTGGCTGTAAATAGGTCGTTGGTCTGAGCTGTAAATAGTCACGCAGCTTTTTTATACAGCAGTGCTGTAAGAGGACCCGACCCCGTCCGTCCTAGCTATTGTATCATACGTTGGGTGGATTTGTCTTTAGGCCGCCGGTTCCCTTTACATCGTGACATAGGCCCACACACAGTGTAGAAGGGTGGTTAAAAAAGTGTCGTTTCTAAAATATTGTCGTTCTCGGTAACATTTAGCTAACAATTTCCAACCTTTAGCACAATTTTGGGAAAACCACACCCCACCGTCAACACCAGCACCACACACAAGTACCACCACCGGAGCGTATCCCGTCTCTGAATTACTTATGGATCTCCTGCAGGCTAAGTCGCTCTTAAAGAATGGTACGGAAAACTTAATTAGTGAGTTTTGGAATG